>Ga0209542_10011259_pt1 | contig 15897 bp, 23 predicted proteins | sample RifCSPhighO2_01_FD_184028 | JGI IMG/M metagenome (GOLD analysis project Ga0209542, IMG submission 184028) | Soil microbial communities from Rifle, Colorado - Rifle CSP2_plank highO2_0.1 (SPAdes) (version 2) | ecosystem: Environmental > Terrestrial > Deep subsurface > Rock core/Sediment ... | reverse complement strand
CCCGCCACAGCACGAGCAAGAAGAGTCTTTCCGGAGCCAGGCGGTCCCATAAGAAGAATGCCTTTTGGTATCACAGCGCCAATCTCTAGAAACTTTTTTGGATTTTTAAGAAAGTCTACGATTTCAGCTAACTCTTGTTTTGCTTCTTTTGCCCCAGCAACATCTTTGAAAGTCACTTTCTGCTTTTTATCATCAGGCATTGTAATACGCGCTTTTGATTGACCAAAAGAAAATGCTTGAAGACCTGTACCCCGCACCTGCCTTGTCATAAACCAGATGATAAGCGCTAGGAAAACAAGAGGAACAAGAAATGGAGCCAGTTGTCCAAACCAGAACCAAAGACCGCTCGGTCCTTCCACAGAAATCTTTAGAGCATTGAGTTTTTCTGGAGTAAGTCCATATCTTTCAAATGTTTCTGTAACGGATGAATCAATTTCTTTTTTTGATTTTTTTACGCTTTTATCTTGATATTCGGCAGTCAAATCATCTCCACGCACAATAACCGAAGTCACTTTACCCATGCCTATATCATGAACAAGCTGAGAAATTGGTATGAGATTTGTGTCAGTGCTTTTATCAGCTACCACTGAATAAAAACTAGATATTAGAAATAGTATCAAGAGAGCAATAGAAATGGAATTGAGAAGTCCAAAACGCTTTGGAATTTTCCCTTTCTTGCCATTTTGACCCTTTCTTTGGCTATTTTTTTGACCATCTTTTTGTTGATTTTCTGGTAGATTTTGCATTTTTCGTATCATCTGCTTATTACTACTTATTACACTTGATTATACCTAAAAACGCAAAATGCGCTATACTCATGCCATATTATATAAAATATGGCAGAAGCATTTATTTATAATAAAAAAGTCGGAATGGATTATGAAATACTTGAGACATTTGAAGCGGGTCTTGAGCTTTTTGGCATTGAAGTAAAAAGCATACGAGCACACCAGGGCTCTCTACTTGGAACGCATGTGACCATACGAGGTGGAGAAGCATATCTCATATCGGCAAACATTCCACCATATCAAGAAAAAAATACTCCGAAAGAATATGAGCCCCAAAGAAATCGTCGGCTTCTTTTAACAAAAGATGAAATAAAAAAACTAGCTTCTTTGGAAATGAAAAGAGGTTTGACAATAGTACCTATTTCAGTGTACAATAAAAATCGCAAGATTAAAGTGGAAATTGCTATCGTGCGTGGCAAGAAAAAATACGATAAAAGAGAGGTGCTGAAAAAGCGGGACACCGATAGAGAGATTCGTAGAAATTTACAAGATCGTTGACATGTATAAGTAAAATCGTGCGAGCATCCGTCCCGCAGAAGGCAGGAGAGAATACTTCTTTCGGAGGGGCTTCCGAACGCGACGGCGTGAGGACTTGAGAGAATTTTCAGCAGAAAATTCTCGTACCCGGAGAAAGAAAGTATTCTCTCCTGCCTAGATCGACTACATACCTAGCACGATTTTACTTAAACACAATGGGGATGAAAGGCCTCGACAGTTGAGGTATTTCATAATTCGCAATGTAGAGCACCGTTAACTCTCAAATCTGACGGAAATCGTAACTGCAAAATCAGTAGTTGCAAAGGCAATGTCCATCGTATCTCCTTTTGGAGTGCAGGATGTTACCCCCGTTTACGCTGTAGCTTAAAACCTACCTTAGACGGCATTCAATATTTTTTGTCGAAAAAAATGTATGAGTGATATAACCCTCGACTAGAATCATGAACTTTTCCCTATTTATGATTTGAAAATCTGGGAATCGTCCATATATATTTTGTCTACTTTCAAGTATATGGATTAAAAGGAGGCGACTCCAATAAAGTTGACTATACATTGTAGAAGCATTATGGAACCTTATCTGCACCTGGGTTCGACTCCCAGCATCTCCACATACAAAAGCAAAAACACCATTGCTGGTGTTTTTGCTTTTCCATATTATTTCACTCCCCCTTTATCTCCTCCCTTCTTATCCACCTTTGTGTCTTTTGACTTATTGTGAGGACCAAAAAAGATAAAAATAAAAATGAGTGCAACAATTATAATTGTTAGATTTTCCATAGATATATTGTACACTATCTTTTATGTTATTCTATATAGAAAGGCGGGAAAAACTTCTTCTGTCTTTCCATAAAATCAATGTCCGAAACCAACTGGAAACTCTATATATCAAACAAATCAGCTTTGACAGCTATGCTAGAAGCGTGCGAGCGAGCAAAAGAAACTATTGACCTTGAACAGTTTATTTTTATTGATGATGAAATAGGAAAAAGCTTTATAAATATATGTACTAGAAAAGCGGAGCAGGGGGTAAAAATCCGTTTTATTTGGGATGCGGCGGGAAGTTTCAGCTTCTTCGGCTCTTCTATTGTAGATGACCTTAAGAAAAAAAATATAGAACTCGTATTTTTCAAAACTCTTTTCCCCGGATTTTTCACTATACACAACTATCGCTCATGGTATTTCAGGAATCATAGACGCACTCTGGTTATAGATGGGAAAATCGGTTTCACTGGAAGCATATGCGTATCAAAACGCATGGAAAATTGGAGAGATACAAATGTTCGCATAGAAGGTCCTGTAGTTATAGAAATGGGAAAAAAATTTGATAGAATGTGGGATAGGGCACATAATAGAAGAGTCTCCAGAATCGGACCAGATAACCACAGACACAATGAATTTGAATACATAGCCAATACCCCATTCCCGCGCAACAAAAAACTTTACAATCGCACTATAGAATCAATACGCAATGCTAAAAAAAGCATATACATCACTACTCCGTATTTTGTCCCAACTCATCGTTTTTCTAAAGTCTTGCGTCTGGCAATGCACAGAGGTGTTGATATCAGGATAATAATTCCCGAAAGGTCAGATTATCCCATAGTAGACCTAGGCGCAAGAACTTTTTTCCATAGTATGCTCAAAGCAGGCATAAAGATATATCTTTACCAAAAGAGTATGTTGCATAGCAAAACTATTATCATTGATGAATGTTGGTCAAGTATAGGTACAATGAATATAGACAATATAAGTCTTTTATATAATTTTGAAGCGAATATTATAACCACTAACAGTCGTTTTGCAGAAGAACTAACTGCTCATTTCAATCAGGATATTAAAAATTCTAAAGAAATCACCTATAGCGATTGGAAAAGGAGATTTTTTGTAGAAAAAATAGCCAGTTTTTTTGTGAAAATTTTCAGAGATTTTCTTTGATAAGTTTAGGTAAAATCGTGCGAGCATCCGTCATGTGAGAAAGCGAAGCTTTCGCAAGACCTTGAGCATTTGTAATCAAATGCGAAAGGTGTACCGCTCCTGTAAGGAGGAAGTCTTTTTTTCTGACGCTTGCCGGAAGAAAAAAAGAGCTTGTGCGGGAGCAAGGATGCGAGCCGATTTTACCAAGACAAAGCAATCAGGGGGAAAACTTATTACTTCACTTTCTCCACTATCTTCTTAAACGCTTCGGGATTTTCATCTGCCATGAGAGCAAGAGATTTCCTATCCAAAGCGATATTGACTTTTTTCAAATTGCCGATGAATTTGCTATATGAATTTTCTGGATTGATAGCTCTCAAAGCGGCATTTATTCTGACATTCCAAAGACGGCGAGCGTCGCCTTTCTTATCTCTGCGATGAGCAAAAGCGTAAGCTCCGGCATGTGAAATTGCCTCATAAGCGGCGCGTTCGGTTTTTGACCTGCGGAAACGATAGCCCTTTACTTGCTTTAATATATTTTTTCTCGTTTTGAGAGCGTTTACTCCTTTTTTGACTCGTGACATGTTATTTTTATTATTTCTACAATTTAATTATCGCGCATTAACCAAAAATCTGCTCTTCTCTTTTCCTGTCATATGAAAAGGCACTCTGGAATTTTTCTTCTGGAGTTGCGACCTGCGACTCTCTTTTGAATTGAAATGGTTTTGACCTGTGGCACGAGCAAGTATCTTGCCATTCTTGGTCACCTTGAGCCGTTTTAAAAATGATTTGTTTGATTTCATATCTCTTTTTTATTTTATCTATCTTATTATTTTTATTCCCTCTTATGCTTTTATCCCTTTATTGTTCAATTTTTTATTCTCTTTTTCTATTTTTTCTCAATTATAGCTGTCAATCCTTTTAAGCTTTTTTGAGGCGCGCTAGCTATATTATAGTCAACAGTTATAAGCTTAAATATGCGGTCCATTCTTTCCCTTAGGAAGTTTATATCCATATATTTTGAACGACCTATTAGAAACAGGTCAATCTTGACACGATGACCTTCTTTGAGCCATTCTGACGCTTTTTTTGCTTTTAATCCCAAGTCGTGCTCCCCAGTACCTATTTTGACTTGAATGTTTTTTACACTAGAGGTATGAGTATGCGATTTTGCAACCTTTTGCTTTTTCTTCTCATCGTACTGAAATTTACCATAATCCATGATTTTTGCAACTGGCGGAACAGCATTTGGCGATATTTCAATAAGGTCCAAACCGCGCTCCTGCGCTTCACGCATAGCTTGAGAAAGACTAATAACTCCGAGATTTTCACCGAGAACAGTAATAACACGCAGTTCTAGCGCTTTTATGAAATGATTAACGCGTACTCTTGGGGTACTCAATGTCTTTTATTTATAGCACATCTATATTTTTATGGCAAATTAACTCAAATCGTACCCCACTCCTCTTTCCGGACAAATCGCTTTTACGCCTACTTCATCATTTATTCTTTGAGCAAGAAAGGCGGAAGATTTCGGTTCTCCCATCACCACAAAAATATGCTTTGCGCTATCTTGCGCTGTCCCGATGAATTCCACAAGATGGTCACTGTCTTTATGTGAAGAATATCCAAGTATTGATTCAATCTTGGCTTTTACTTCTATTTCATTTCCGCCAATAGTGACTTTCTTCGCTCCTTCAAAAAGTTGTCTTCCGACAGTCCCAAGCGTTTGATATCCCACAAGAAGAACAGTATTCTTTTGGTCTGGAAGATATATCTCTTCATGATGGCGCACTCTTCCGCCAACAGACATTCCTGAACCGGCTATAACTATTTTTGGCGACTTGGAATAGTCTATATCGCGAGATGATTCCTTGCTTTCTGTATATATTAGATGAGCAAAATTAAAGATATCGTCTCCTTTTTTTATTTCTTCTTGGGCTCTCTTATTGAAAAGTTTGGTGCTGGCTTTATATACATCTGTCACTCTCGTGGCGAGAGGAGAATCAATGAATACTGGGATAGATGGTATGGTTTTTGATTCAACTAATTTATTTATCTCATATATAATTACCTGCGTCCTCTCAAGCGAGAATGCTGGAATGACGAGAGTCCCGCTACGATTTATAGTATCTTTTATGATTCCTTCCAATCTCTTGCTTCGCGCATCTTTTGATTCATGATTTTTATCTCCGTAAACACTTTCCATCACAACATAATCAACCCCAGATATCGGCTCTGTATCGCATAGTAGCGGTGAAGGCGAATTCCCCAAGTCGCCAGTAAAGCATACTTTTTTGCCATCATATGAAAATATAAATATCGTTGAACCAAGAATATGCCCCGCGTCTTTCAAATAAACTGAAAATCTAGAACCAGTGGAAGAATCATTGGAAGAAGTATCGGAAGAAAAAATAGCAGAAGAGTTTTTATCAAAAAAAGTCTTTGTGTGATAAGGAATAGTTTTCCATAAAAACATGGCATTTTTTACATCTTGCATTTCATATAGAGGTAAAATCCCTTCTCTACGCGCTTCTTTTTCCAGAAGTCCAACAGCGTCTTCTAAAATAAGTTCTGCTAATAATTTTGTTTCTGGTGTGGAATAAATAGTTCCATTGAATCCTTCTTTTACAAGTTTTGGTATACGACCCACATGGTCCAAATGAGCGTGAGTGACGAAAAGCATATTTATAGAAGAAGGTTCATAGACAAAAGCTATACGATTTTCACTCATGTCCACTCTGTCACCTTGAATAAGTCCGCAATCAACCAAGATACGCCAAAAATCAATCTCCAAAAGAAAATTGGCCCCTGTCACACTTCCCACTCCGTCATAAAAAGTGATTTTCATTTTCTCAAGAATAAATACGCTATGACCGAACCCAATGTATCATTGAATAAATCTTTTAGAGTATCAATATAATAATCCACAGTGCCAACAGGAGCGCCAGCAATATCATAATATGTTTCCATTCCTTCCCAAACTATACCAATAATCAAGGTAACTATCACGACGGTCAAAAAATAATCAGAAGTCATGGGGGATATTTCTCCTCTGTTTTTTTTAAAATATGTGATAATAAACCAATATATGAAAAGAGCGATGCCTATACCTCCCCAAATATGCATAAAGACATCATACCAAGAAATTTTGACATAAAGATAGAACTGGTTACCTAGGTAATGAAAAACCGCCAAAGTAATGACAAAAAAAATAGCGGGAATGCAAGTCTTATTCATCAATTCATTATATCAGAAAAGAAATCAAAAAAACCTGTTCACAGGTATTCTATAGAAATCTATGCAGGCATTTTTGATTAGTTATTGAAGTATAAACCTAGTTAAAAACTAGGTGGGTCCCCTGTGAACGCGCCAAGGCGCGAAACAACTCCGGGGTCCCAAAATATAATTTAGGGTTAATACTTCAATAACCTTCTTAATTATAAATCTGACTTTTTTAAATACAAGAGTGGAAAAGTAATAAAGAACTATTCTCTTATCCCGTCTAGATTGACATCATACAAAATTTTATCTTGAATATAATCATATTCAATAATCTCCTTTGAGGAGAACCAGTGTTTAATCTCATTTAGAGCTTCTTGAGTGGAGCCAGAAGCATGAACAAGGTTTCTGACCGCCCTTTTGTCATTGTCGGACATAGTATAAGAATCAAGAACATAGTCTCCTCTTATCGTTCCCACATCGGATGTCAACGGTTCTGTACCTCCTGTAATCTTTCTTACAATGGCCACAGCATGCGCTCCTTCCCAGACCATAGCTATGACTGGTCCGCTTGTCATATATGTAACTAAATTCTTCAAAATCCTAGCGGTTATCTCGTGAGGGTCTTGAGAAGGTGGAGTCAATCCTTTCTTTTTGTAAGAAGCAATGGTCTTCTCTCCTGTAACTCGTCTCCATTCAGGGTCAAGAGTATAGTGCTTCTCTATGAGGTCAGCTGTAGGCACCATCATCTTTACTGCGACCAATTTTAATCCTACATTCTCATAACGGCTTATGATTTCTCCTGTGAGCGTTCTCTGTATACCATCTGGTTTAATAATAACAAGAGTGCGCTCATATTTCGGATGTGAATTTTTCATAAATATATTTATTTCATATTATAACAGAAATATCATTCCCGTGTCTTCATATTACTCTTTTATTTTTATAGCAAAGTAAGTATCTCTGCATTTCCTTTGGTAACTAAAACTGTATGTTCAAAATGAGCGCTCGGCTTGCCGTCCTCTGTTTTAAAAGTATATCCGTCATCAGAGAGAACGACATTCTTTGAGCCAAGATTGAACATTGGTTCAATCGCGATGACAGTACCCGGCTTTAATACTTGACCTTTTTTTGGTTCTCCATAATTTGGCACGAACGGCTCTTCATGCACATGATAACCCACACCATGCCCCGCCAACTCCTCTACCACACCATACCCCCCAGAAAGCCCCACAAGCTCTATCGCCGAACCAATATCTCCTACCCTATTTCCTCCTTTTGCCGACTTTATACCTGCCATTAGAGCAGACTTTGTGATATTCAACAAATCATCAAGTTCTTTTGAAATATTTCCTACAGGCACAGTAACAGCCATATCAGTTATAAGACCCCTGTGAGTCAGGGCAAAATCTATGCCGACAATATCGCCCTCTTTCAAGACTTGCGGATTTTCATTTGGTATACCATGAACAACTTCATCATTTACAGATACACATATATTTGCCGGATAAGGTCGCAAAGCTCCATGCGGTTGATATTCAAAGATAGAAGCTTTGTCTCCTTCTTCTGCGATAAGACCGCCAGCCATCTTATTGAGTTCTGATGTTACAAGTCCAGGACGAACCATATTCACGAGGGTGTCCATAATCTTTGCATGGCGTTTTCCTCCTTCCCGCAAGATTTTTATATCCTCTTTTGTCTTAAGTTTTATCATTTGACACCTTTAACTCTCCCGACTTTATCTTTAACAGATTGTTCCTCAACGCCCTTCAGACCTATTTTTCCAATAATATCTCTATGTATTTCCTCCACAGACCTCTCTCCATCTATGACAAGAAAATTATAATTTTTATTATCTTTGAAATAGTCTAGTGTTGGTATGACTTCTGTCTCATACCAAGACAATCTCTTTTTTATCTCTTTTTCACCATCGTCTATTCTTTTGCGAGCCAAGAGACGCTTTACAGATTCTTCATTGCTAATATCTATATTCAAAATAAAGGGCTTCCCAAATTTATAGAAATCAAAGACAGAATCTAATACGACCGCCTCGTGATATTTTCTGGGAGTGCCATCAAAAATAATATGCTCATTTCCTGTATATTTATTTATAATGACACTAATCCACAAATAAACAGCTACGAATTCTGGTTGCAAACCGCCAATCTCATTTAGCGTCTTGCAAGCTTTTTGAGTAAAACTCTGACCCTTTGCAAACTCTCTCAATTCTCCGCCAGTTTGTATATACAAAACACCTTTTGACGGGTCTGTTTTTCTCAAATATTCTTCAAGAAGTTTGGCTTGCGTGCCCTTTCCACATCCAGAGCGACCGATAAAAACAAAGCTTTGGGAAGAAATAGTCATAATTGTAAAGATATTATAATCCTAAATATAAATAAAAGAAATTTCTAGTATTCCCGCATGCTTATCTGCGCGTCTATCTTTTTTATAAGGTCAAGAACTACAGAAACCACAATAAGAAGAGCTGTGCCACCAATAGCCAAAGTCTGATTTCCAGTAAATCCCTGCATAACTAAAGGTAGAACGGCTATAAGACCAAGAAACAAAGCGCCGACAAGAGTGATGCGGGTCACAACCTTTCCAAGATAATTCATCGTTGACTCGCCAGGACGGACTCCTGGTATGAAAGCTCCAGACTTTTGAAGATTCTCGGAAATCATTTTTGGGTCAAAAGTGACAGCGGTATAGAAATAAGTGAAAACAAAAACAAGAAAGAAATAAATAAGACCATGCGCCCAAGGATTAGCTAGAAAGCTGGCTGTCCATTGAGCTATGCCGGAAATAGTAGCATTTGAAACATTTGAAAGAAAATTGGCAATAATTTGAGGAAAAAGAAGTATTGATAGAGCAAAGATGATAGGAATAACACCCGCTTGATTTAGACGAAGAGGAAGATAAGTGGAAACGCCTCCATAGACTTTATTACCCCTAACCTGTTTTGCATATGTTACAGACACAGGGCGTTCCGCTTCAGTGACTAAGACTACCGCTATAACCACGACAACCGCTATAACCAAAAAGAGTAAGTATAGAGGAATCTGCGATGAATCAAAGCCAGCAAAAAATTGGAACAAACGAGTAGGCAATACAGCCACAATGCCAGCAAAAATAATGAGAGATACTCCATTGCCAATGCCAAACTCCGATATAAGCTCGCCAATCCACATCAATAACACCGAGCCGGCAGTTATGACAAATATGCTTGTGATAAGTGGCATGCCTGATAAATTAGAGATTACATTTTGATTCTGAAGCAAAGCCAAGAAACCGAGAGCTTGAAGAGCGGCCAACGGAACAGATAAGAATCTGGAGTATTGCGAAAGTTTGGCTCTCCCCGATTCCCCCTCTTCTTGCATCATTGCTTTCATGCGTGGAAACATCATAGTCAATAACTGCATAATAATAGAAGCAGTAATATATGGTCCAACACCTAGCATGACGATAGAAAGACTTGAAATACCTCCTCCAGAAAAGATATCAAGTAAACCGAGGAATTGATTGCCTTCAAGCAATCTCTGAAGATTATCAGCATCTATACCAGGCATAGGAATCGTAGCTAGAATACGAAATACAACCAAAGCTCCGATGGCAAATACAATTCGCTTTCTTATGCTTTGGTCTTTTATGACTGTATTTAATTTTTGAAAAAAAGTATTCATTTTTTAAATTCTATAATTTTCTAGATTCCACTTTTCTATCTTATTTGTCTATTAACTCTCTATCACTTCTCTATTTCACTGTTCCGCCCGCTTTCTCTATCTTGACCTTGGCTGATTCTGAAATCCTACATCCTTCAACGAAAACTTTTTTTGTAATCTCGCCTGTACCAAGTATTTTAACTTGAGGAATGTTTCCTTCAAAGGTCGTCATGCTTTTCTTTGCTATAAGAGTCACTCTGGAAACAATATCACCATCTTTGAATAATTTCTCAATGTCTTGCAAGTTTATGGCAAATGGCTTTGTTTCTATAGATTTGTTAGGATTGACACCGCGACCGCGAAGTTTTGGAATCCTTTTTATGAAGTCACGAAGCTCTGGACGCTTTTTGTTACCAGCACGAGCAGTCTGACCTTTTCCTCCTCGACCAGATGTCTTACCTCGTCTGCCTCCTCGGCCTACGATCATTGTCTTCTTATTCTTTGTTCTTGGTATGAGATTATTTATTTGCATATTTTTATTTTGTTCGCTCTTTTATTTAACTGTCTGCTCTTTATTTTTCTGTGAAAACATGCTTCTTGGACGCTTTGATATTGAAGTCAATGCTTTGATGGTTGCCCGAGCAATATTCAATCTATTTTTACTTCCAGAAAGAAGCTTGGCGCATATATCTTAGCAGAGCTTCCCGCCACTATTCCACGACCTCGAGCAGGCATCATCATTACCATAGCGCTTGAATACTTTGCTTCTACAGCATGAGGTATTGTCATGGAAGGAAGAAGAGTAATTTTTATCATATTTTTCTTGGCATTTCTAGTCGCTTTGTCTATAGCTAGAGATGTATCGCCCGCTTTTCCAAGACCTACTCCCACTCGTCCTTTGTGGTCTCCAGACACTACCGCCACAGAAAATGTAAATCTGCGCCCTCCCGCCGCCACGCGAGTCACGCGACGAATATCAATGATTTTTGTATCAAATTCTGGCTTTATTCGTTCTTTGTCGGAACGAGAAGAGCGTCTACCCGGTCTGCGTCCACTTCTTTGGTCTCCTTGAAAACGCTCTTTTGTAGGAATCTTGGCTTTTGGAGATATAGACACTGGAACATCTGTCGTAATAGGAACAATAGTCTCCAATTCAAAAGGAATAACAATGTTTTCTTCAGAAGAAATGACTGCCGACTCTTCAGTCGCCTTGATTTCTTCAATAATTTTTTTAGTTTCGTCTTTCATAATGAAATAACTAAAATACAAGTCCTCCTTTTCTGGCAGAATCTGCCAATTTCTTTATTTTGCCTGTATAAAGATACCCGCCACGATCAAACACGACTTTTGTAATCTTAAGCACTTTGGCTTTCTTTGCAAGTTCTAGTCCGACAATCTCGGCATCGTGAGCATGTGCCTCAGTAAATGTATGACCTTTTACATCATCTATAAGCTGGGCATATATAAACTTATTTGAACGGAAGACAGAAAATCGTGGTCGTTCTTTTGTGCCAGAAATAACAGACCTAATTCTTTTATGTCTGCGCGCTATCTTCATTTGTTTTAATTTGCTTGTATTCATATATTTTTAAAATATTTTCTATGCCTTTTCTGTAATTCATTTAACTACACCGACTTCTTGCCCTGCTTTCTGCGGACAACCTCATCGCTATAGCGTATTCCCTTTCCTTTATATGGTTCGGGTTTTTTCAAAGCATGAATTTTGGCAGTAAATTGCCCGACACTCTCGCAGTCTATTCCTGAAATCGTTATAACATTTTTTTCTGCTGTAACTTTCAAATTATCAGGAATTATAACCTTTATAGGATGAGAGAATCCCAAAGCAAGATTGAGCTCTCTACCTTTGACTTCAGACTTGAAACCGATACCTTCTACAATAAGTTTCTTCTGATAAGGAGTATTGACACCCGCAAGCATATTCTTCAAATGAGCAGCGTATGTTCCCCACAAAGCCATAATATCCAGAGATTGACGAGTTGGAGTAAGAGTAACCTCGTTATTTTCAATCTTTATTTCAATTTCTGGACGAAAGATTTTCTTCAGCTCTCCAAGTGGTCCTTTTACAGTGATAACTCCGCTAGAATAATTAACTTCTGTTTTTAGTGGAATCGGTATTGGTTTTTTCGCTATTCGTGACATATTTTTATATTTTTGATATCTTATTTTGTTGATATTTTTATTACCAAATTTTAAATAAGATTTCCCCTCCGATTCTTTGTTTTTTAGCATCAACATCTAAGAGTATTCCTCTAGGAGTAGATAAAACTGTATTTCCAAATCCACTCTTGAACATGCGTATATCTTTTGCTTTTTGATATATGCGTTTTGATGGTTTTGAAATACGATCCACTCCATGTACTCTCGGCTCACTGTCATTATATACAAGCCCTACTTCCAAAGTCTTCATAATTTTTTTACCTTTCTTTTCAACATTAGAAACATATCCCCCTTTTACCAAGACATGCGCAATAGATTCTTTGAGAGCAGAATAAGGAACTTCAATAGATAACTTTCTGGCATCACTTGCGTTTTTTATACTAATTATGAAATTTGAAATTGGGTCGGTTACCATAAAATCATGATGTAAATTATTACCAAGAAGATTTCTTTATGCCAGGAATAACTCCTTCGTTGGCAAATTCTCTAAAACAGATACGACATAAATCAAAATCTCTCATATAGCCGTTTTTTCTACCGCAACGGAAACAACGACGCACTACTCTTGATGCGAATTTTGGTACTTTCTTTGCTCTTGCTTTTACTGATTCTTTTGCCATATAAGTTAATGTTTTTCTGACACTTTTGGCTCATGTAGCCAACTCTTTGCAAATAAAATGGGGATTGGTTAGCTTGCTTCTACGGGTCAGACCGAGAATAGGGCTTCCAATCGCTATATTTATGTGTTTTCTACTATATCAAATGTATGGCTATAGTAGCAAACAATATAAAGAAAGTCAAAAACAAACAATACACCACGCCCTATTTCTTCCCCTGCTCTCCCTTCTTAAAGGGAAAACCTAAATACTCAAGAAAAGCTATGGTCTCTTCTTTATTCTTTGACGACACAACTATAGTCACCCCCATACCAAAAACATCTCTCAAATCTTCATCCGAAGTCTCTGTAAAGATAGTATGCTCTTTTATACCGAGAGTATAATTCCCCATTTCATCTACTGCTGTTCTTGAAATACCTCTAAAGTCTTTTGTGCGAGGAAGAGCTATATGAACAAGGCGGTCAACAAAATCACACATTCTTTTTCCGCGAAGAGTTATCTGAAAGCCAACAGGGTCGCCCTGACGGACCTTAAAAGAAGCGATGGACTTCTTTGCGCCGCGTAGAGCTGGCTTTTGTCCAGTAATCTTTGAAAGCCGGTCAGAAATCAATTCAATCTTTTTGTTATCTTTAAGAGAGCCAATACCGGTCGATACGACAACTTTTATAAGCCGTGGCGACTGCATAGGATTCTTCCAGCCAAATTTTTCCTTCATTCCCTTGAATGAATCTTTATTTAGTTCGTATGTCGTCTTTGGAGTTATTATTTTCATAAAATTAAAACCATTGGTTCTTATTATCTCTTAATTTCTGTTTTCTTTACTTCTTTCTTTTCTATCTTACTATTTTGCTTCTTATTTTGTCTTTTTCATTTCAGTTTCTAGCATAACATTTGAAACATCAATAGGCATAGTCTTCTCTATGATTTGACCCTTCTGTCCCTTCTGCTTTGGCTTTTGATTCTTCTTTATTATATTCACACCAAAGATAATAACCTTGTGCTCTTTTGGCATTGATTTTATAACTTTTCCGGTCTTGCCTTTGTCTTTGCCGGCGAGAACTATTACATTGTCATCTTTTTTTATAGTCATATTTGAAATTTAATAGAATTTCTGAATTATTAAAGTATCACTAAACTATTTCTGGAGCCCGTGACGCTATAGTCTGAAAGCCCTTTTCAGACATTTCTCTAGGGATAGGACCGAAGATTCGTCCGGCAATCGGTTCTTTTTTATCTTTCTCAAGGATGACAACAGCATTTTCATCAAAACGGATATATGAACCGTCTTTTCTACGGAAAGGTCTAGTTTGTCTCACAACAACCGCTTGAAGTATATCTTTTTTCTTTATAGTCTTTCTTGGTTCAGCTTTTTGGACAGAAAGAATTACCAGATCTCCGATTTCAGCATAGCGCTTTTTTGAACTTCCAAGCACTTTGAAAATACGACCTATCTTGGCTCCGCAATTATCAGTTATTCTTACTATTGAACGAGGTTGAATCATAGAAGTCTATAAAATTATCCGATGACTTTGAAAGATTTATGTTTTGAAATAGGTTTGCATGACTCTATAGTCACTTTGTCTCCTATTTTTTTTGTATTGCCTGGGTCATGCACCTTGTAACGCTTGCGTAGAGTAACATATTTTTGATATTTTTTATTTTTTACATAGCGCTCTACAAGCACAATGATAGTATCTTTCATTTTATCGGACACCACAAGACCAGAGAGAGTCTGTCTCTTTGGTGTTAATGAATTTTTTTGTGCTGTATTATTTTGCATGAATTATCTTCTTACTTTACTTTTGACTTCTTTTGTTTGTATATTTACAGATTCTTTTATTTTGCCAGATTCCTTGCGAACTCTGATTGAAAGTTCAGTCATAATGCGAGCAATGTCTTTGCGAAGAGTCCTACCGAGTTTTACATTTTTGATTTTGCTTCCAGTAGAGCCGAAACGAAAACCACGAATCTGCTCGCGCTTTTCAGCCATAAGTTTTGTCAAATCTCCCGCTGTTTTATCTTTGTATTCTTTCATATTAGTCATATTCGTAAGGATTATATCAGTTTCGGTTTACGACCTTTGTTTTAACAGAAATCTTTGTACCCGCCTTTCTCAATGCCTCTTGTGCTACCTTATCATCAACTCCGTCAATTTCAAAGAGAATGCGACCCGCTTTGACTGGAGCCACAAATCCAACTGGGTCGCCTTTACCCTTCCCAAGTTTGACTTCAGCGGGCTTTTGGGTAAATGGTCTGTCGGGAAAAATGCGCACCCAAACCTTTCCAGATTTCGTAGCGTAACGAGCCATGACCTTTCTAGCGGCTTCAATTTCATTTGAAGACAGTCTGCCATATTGAAGAGCTTTGAGCCCGTATGAGCCGAAAGAAAGCTCCACACCACGAGTTTCTACAGCAACAGCAAGCTTCTTTGTGTTTCTACGGCCAGTATGCCATTTGCGAAATTTAACTTTTTTTGGGAATAACATGGTATTAAAGGTATTAAAAATTATGAACGGGGATTATTGGCATTCTTCAAATCCTTTTCAAAAATCTGACCTTTATAAATCCAAACTTTAATACCGATATCTCCATATGTCATATGGGCTTTCTCTCTAGCAAAATCAATATCGGCGCGAAGAGTCTGCAAAGGAATACGACCTTTCTTTAAGTCTTCTTGCCTAGCCATATCTGCTCCTCCCAATCGTCCGGAGAGCTTGATCTTGGCTCCTTTCACTTCTCTGTTAGCAAGAACTTTCTCAAGTGTTTGTTTTATAACTCTCCTGAAAGGAAGTCGTTTCTCAAGACCTTCAGCTACTATCATAGCTACAATAGTGGCATTTGATTCTGGATTCTTAACTTCTTCAATATCAATCTTCAATTCTTGTCCAGCAAGCTTTATATCATTCTTTTTAAGCAAATTGAAAATCTTTTCTCTAAGTTTGACTGCTCCGTCTCCACTTCTACCTATAATCATTCCGGGGCGAGAACTTCTGATAATGATGCGAAGAGCTTTTTGATTTC
>Ga0209542_10011258_pt1 | contig 15897 bp, 14 predicted proteins | sample RifCSPhighO2_01_FD_184028 | JGI IMG/M metagenome (GOLD analysis project Ga0209542, IMG submission 184028) | Soil microbial communities from Rifle, Colorado - Rifle CSP2_plank highO2_0.1 (SPAdes) (version 2) | ecosystem: Environmental > Terrestrial > Deep subsurface > Rock core/Sediment ... | reverse complement strand
TCCTCAATGATTGTGTTCCCGTGGAGCTGGTTCGAATCGGTCGACGAGCTTTCGTCGTCTTACCATCTTGCAGAAGGACTGCGGCAGAACACAATCATTGAGGATCCTACAGGCGAACTGCGCGAACGACAGCTGCAGGTGACGCGCTCTTTTCGTGAGGAGGTGTGGGTCCGTAGACGCTACCAGAACGCCTCGAATAAAGTCGAGAACTTTCTCTCAGGCATCGACCCATCGGCGCCCTGGACCGACCAAATTCTTGCTTGGCTGTTTGCCACCGGAGTCACGACTCATGTCCTACTCGTTGCAGCACTACGGAACCCAACCGTCCGCCTGCGCTACTTGGCGACGCGCGAGGTACTTAGCCAGTATGGCGCGAGCGACGCCTACGACGCACTGCTTGATCTACTCGGCTGTGCCGAGTTCAAGCCTGAACGAGTTCAACATCACCTGCAGGCTCTCGCTCGTAACTTTGATGCCGCCATCAAAGTGGCAAAGACACACTTTCCGTTCAGCTCGGATATCACCCCATTAGCGCGTCCGATTGCGATCGATGGAAGTCGCAAGCTCATCGACTCCGGAGACCATCGCGAAGCCATTTTTTGGGTGGTCGCGACCTTCGCCCGCTGTGACAAGATTCTTGCGGCTGACGCGCCACCTTCGATACACCAAGAGTTCGCACCCGCCTTTGACGAGATCCTCACCGATCTCGGCATTCTCTCTCCTCCCGACCTTTTGAACCGCGGCGAACGCGTTCGCCGCTTCCTCCCAATCCTCTGGAAAATAACCGAAGAGATCATTGCTGCGAATTCCGATGTTATTCGGTCACGCTCGGTCCTGTCTTGATGCAGGCGGCACCGTATGATATGATGACAATATGCTGAGCGAATTTATTTCAAAACAACTGAAACGGGCGACGTACGAGAAGTTAGACGATGGAACATACTTCGGAGAAATCCCCGGCCTTCGTGGTGTATGGGGAAATGCGAAGTCCCTCGAGGCCTGCCGGCACGAACTGCAAGCCGCGCTTGAGGATTGGCTACTGTTTAAAGTAAGGGATGGAGATGCGATTCCGGGGTTGCGCATCCCCGCTCGGCAGGGCCGCGCGGTTCAGCATGCCTAAGAATGTTTCGTGGCGTGAATTGGTTCGTAAGTTTCGTCGTTTGAAGTTTGACGGCCCGTATCCCGGTGGCCGCCATTTATTTATGAAACGCGGAACTTTGAAAGTCATTCTTCCGAATCCTCATCATCATGCGCTATCTCGGCATTGATTACGGGAAAAAACGTATCGGCGTCGCGCTCTCGGATCCCGGGGGGCTTATCGCGTTTCCCTACGGGACGGTGAAAACATTCAAAGAAATCGTGGCGCTTGTTCAAAAAGAGGAGCCGGAATCGCTCGTCATCGGCCTGCCTGTCCCCTTTGGAGGTCGCGCGTCGGAACAGACGCGCGAGGTTCGCGCGTTTGCGGAGCGACTTCGCGAGGCGGTACAATTACCGATAGCGTTCGAGAACGAGGTTTTGACGACGAAGATCGCCCGGCGGCATACCGAGCACGGCAAGGCCGATGCTGCGGCAGCGGCCATTATCCTTCAGGCATACCTCGATCGGATGCAACCCGAAGCGCGGAATCCGACATCCGAAGCAAATCCTCATGGTTGAAGCCCGAGATACAGAAACGCGTTTTGAAATTCGCATTTTGGGTTTATTTCGGGTTTCGATATTCGGATTTTGAGTTTTATGTATCTGAGCTGGGTCATTCCCGCCTATCGCGAGGAGCGGCGCATCGAAAAGACGCTCCGCGAAGTTCATGCGTACCTCCAAGCCCGCGTGCGGAGCGGCCTCGTTTCCCGTTACGAGATCATTGTCGCGGATTCGAGTTCCCCCGACCAAACCCAGGCAATTGTCCGCCGCCTCCAGGCGGAGCTCGCCAACCTCGAGCTTCTCGTCGTCGAGAACCGCGGCAAGGGGTGGGGCGTGAAGCAGGGGATGCTGCAGGCGGCGGGCGATATCCGTCTTTTCTCCGACGCCGACAACTCCACCGCGCCCGAATACTTCGATGCCATGGCGGTACAATTCCGTGAGGGCTTCGAGGTGGTGATCTCTTCGCGTGATCCGAAAGACGCCCCTGGATCCTCGCGCGACGTGAAAGAACCGTGGTACCGCGAAGTGCTCGGGAACATGGGGAATCTTGTTATTCAGACATTCGGCGTATGGGGGGTTTGGGATACCCAAAACGGGTTCAAGGCAATGACCGCGAAGGCCGCCGACCTCATTTTTTCGCAAACACTGATTCCGGGCTTTGCCTTTGATATCGAAGTGCTTGCGCTCGCGCGGAAGTACCGGCTGCGGGTCGGCATCATCCCGATCCGATGGAAGTTCGATCCGGATAGTAAAGTAACGCTCAAAGCGTATCTCCAGGTATTCCTCGATGTCTTCCGCATCCGGTGGAACTTTATGCGCGGCGCATACCGCCGCGTTGCATCATGATGAGCGAGAACATCTCCGAACTGCGGCAGGACCTTGTGACCGGCGAATGGATCGTGGTCGCGACCGGCCGCGCGCGCCGGCCGGATGATTTCGCCAAAGCGAAACACCCGATCACGTCGCAGCCGCCCGAGACCTGCCCGTTCGAGACGCTCCACGAGAACGCCCAAGCGATCTATACCGCCGAGGGAAAGCGGTTCTTGCCCGACGGCGGGAACCGCGTCGAACTCGACGGAACGTGGTGGCTCAAGGTCGTATCGAATAAATACCCGGCGTTCGGGCAGGGTGAATGCGCGGTAGAACACGCGGTTGGACCCTACCGGTTTCAGGACGGCGTCGGGGTGCACGAGGTTGTGGTAACCCGCGACCATGCGCGGTCCATTGCCGAGATGTCGCCCGGAGAAGTCGCGGTTATCATCCGTGCGTACCGTGATCGGTACCTTGCGCTCAAAGAGGAGGGCTGTGTCGAGTATATCTCCATCTTTCATAACCACGGGGCCGATGCCGGAGCGTCGTTGGAGCACCCGCACTCGCAGATCATCGCGATATCGGTCATCCCGCCGGACATTTCCCGCTCGCTTGCCGGCTCGGGAGGGTATTTCGCGCGCACGGGGAAATGCGTCCATTGCACCATGATTGAGTTCGATGCGATTGACGGCAGCCGTATTATCTATGAGAACCAGGATTTCACGGTTTCCTGCCCCTTCGCGCCGCGCCAGGCCTTCGAGGTCCGGGTCTTCCCCAAGCGCCATACGCCCTATTTCGAGACCCTGACCGAACGCGAGATTGCGCTTGCCGGCGACGCCCTCCATCAAGCGGTCGCGCGGCTTGGTCGGGCGCTTGCCGGGCCGGCATACAACTTTTTCATCCATACCGCTCCGACCGCGGACGGTCAGTCGGTCGCCCATTACCATTGGCACCTCGAGATTATTCCGAAAACCGCCGTGTGGGCCGGATTCGAGATCGGCACCGGCATCGAGATATCAACCATTTCCCCCGAAGCGGCAGCGGAGTTTCTTCGGGGTATCTTGCTGTAGGCCATGGCAGTGCGCCCCCTCATCATTGCGAATTGGAAAATGAATCCGAGCACCCGTCGGGCGGCGCGCGATCTTGCGTTCCGCGTGGGACGGAGCGTCCGGCGCGTGCGCGGTGTTGACGTTGCGATCGCCCCGCCGTTTCCGTTCTTGGAGGCCGTGCGGAACGCCGCACGGAACGTTCTGCTCGCGGGTCAGGATGTATTCTCGCGTCCGGCAGGCCCGTTTACGGGGGCGGTCTCTCCGCTGATGCTCCGGGACCTCGGCGTCTCCTACTGCATCGTCGGGCATTCCGAGCGGCGACGGCACTTCGGCGAGACGGACGAATCGGTGCGCGAGAAGGTGAAAGCGCTGCTTGCCGCAGGCATCACGCCGGTGATCGCGATCGGCGAAGAGGGGACCGAGGCCAATGCCGTGGTACCGAAAGCCATTGCGACGGAACTCCACGGCGCGCTTGCCGGCATTTCGCGGCGGCTCCTCCGGAGCGTTGTGGTCGCGTACGAGCCGGTGTGGGCGATCAGCACGAATCCGGGCGCCAGGCCCGACACGCCGGACAACGCGACGCGACGCGCCATTTACATCCGAAAACTCCTCGCGAAGATGGCCGGCGGGAGGATTGCGGACGGGGTGCGGGTCATCTACGGCGGCTCAACGAATGCCAAGAACGCGGCATCGTTCATCGCGCATGATATCCGCGGGATGGACGGAGTTCTCGTGGGCGGCGCAAGCCTTCGCGCGGATGAGTTCAGCGCGCTCGTGAAAGCGGTTGCGGCGCGTCGCCGTCGGATATAAGACCACCGCCGACCGGAAAATATCGCTCTCTCTAGGGGAGGCGTTTTTTTTGATCAGTCATTCAAGGAACTCACTCGGAGGGTGCGTATCCAGACGGCGCATGCTTCGCGCGGGCCGAGGATGGAGAGGAGATAGCGGAGTTCGACCGCCTGTTTCGCGAGCCATCCCAAGAGCCCCGAAAGGCGGATGATGACGAGGTCCGTGAGCGCGTATTTTCCTCCGACCGCGAGGATGAAGGGGTAGTTCGCCATTGCCCGGAACATGCTTTTTGGTTGCGAACGGATATCGGCGACGATGTTTCGCGCGGCGATCCGCGCCTGGAACTCGGCAATGGGCACATTCCACGCGAGGCCCTTTCCGGTGGCGGGGTTCACGTACCCCGCACAGTCGCCGATCGCATAGATGCGCGGTCGCGCTTCCAGATGGTCGTTGACGACGATGCGGCCTTTCTCGTTCCGTTCGAGGCCGAGATGCCGAAGCACGGCTGCGGGCTTCACGCCGCCTGCCCAGACGAGGAGTTCGCAGGGGAGTTCGTCGCCGCTCGTGAGGATAAGCGCGTTCGGCGCGACCGATTTGATGGGTGTGTTCGTGCGGATGCGGATGTCGAGGGCGGCAAGGCGCCTCATCGCCCAGCGCACCACTCGGGGGCTGAAACCGGAAAGAATCTCCGGCCCGCCTTCGAGCAGGATTATTTTTTCCTGGCATGTGCCCGCGATCTTCCGGTCTTTCAGGAAGCAGAGGTAGTTCACGAGTTCCGCCGCGAATTCAACCCCCGTAGCGCCTCCGCCCGCGACCACGATGCGAAGCGGCCCGACCGTCCCGCGCATGAGTCCTTCGATGCGGTTCCGGAGACGGACCGCGTCTTCAAACGTCTTGAGCGGGAAGCCGTGCTCGGAAAGACCCGGGATGTCAAAGTAGTTCGTCTCGGCGCCAAGAGCAACGACGCAATACTCGAAATTCAAAAGGTCGCCGCTTTGGAACGTCACGGTGTGCCGTTCCGGGTCGAGGCCGGCAACGGTCTCGCCGACGAACGTTACGCCGGGGAGGCGGCCGATGATGGAGTCGATCGGGATGCAGATAGCGCTCTTCATCGCGACGGCGCTCGCCTCGCCCTTCGGGATCGCCGCGATCTCGTAAAGCGCGGGCGTGTAGAGTTGCCACCATGTGTTGTTGACGAGGACGATGTGGTAGGTATGGGCGAGTCCCGCGCGGCGGAGGAGGCGGCGCACATGAAGGAGCGCCGTGATCCCTCCGAATCCGGCGCCGAGAATGACGATATTCCGTTTTCCCGACTCAAGGATTTCCATCGCGTCTTCCCGTTCCCAGTATAGCGGGAATCGGGTATGCTGGTAAGCGAATGGTGAAGGCACTTTCCTGCTATTCGCTCCGCGGCATGCGCGTGCTCCTGCGCGTGGATTTCAATGTGCCGATCGTCCGCGGCAGGGTGGCGGGCGATTTCCGCGTTCGCGCTCACCTTCCCGCCATTCGCTCGCTCCTTTTGGGGGAGAACCGCATTATCCTCCTCTCGCACCATTCCGACCGTCGTCAAAGCATCCGGCCGCTCGCGAAGCACCTCGGAACATTGCTCAAGATCCCCGTGGCGTTTCTTTCCGATCCGAGCGCCGCCGCGCTGCCGCCGGGCCCCATCGTACTCGTCGAGAATCTCCGTTTCTGGAACGGGGAAGAGGCGGAGGACGGAACGTTCGCGAGGATGCTCGCGTCGCGCGGGGACGTGTTCGTGAATGACGCGTTTGCCGTGGCGCATCGCCGCGGGGCTTCGATCACGGTGCTCCCGAGGATCCTGCCTTCGTACCTCGGTCCGCTCTTCGAGCGGGAGATCGCAGAACTCAAACGTCTGGAAAAAAATCCCCAGCGCCCCCTGGTTGCCGTTTTCGGCGGGGCGAAGATCGAGACCAAGGTCAAGCTGCTCAAGCGCATGGTCCGTCTCGCGGACCGCGTGCTCGTGGGCGGAGCGCTCGCAAATCCGTTCCTCCGCGCGCGCGGGGCGACTGTTTCCCTACCGTCCACCAAAGATGCCGCGGCACGAGCCGCGATTACCGCGCTCGCGCGTTCGCCGAAGATCGTGCTTCCCGTGGACGGCGTTATGGGGCGTTCCCCGGGCGCGCGCCAACGCACGGGTTCCCTGGATCGCGTGCAGCAGGGAGAGGGGATCTACGACGCCGGTCCCGCAACGGTCCGCTTATTCGGTCGGGAGCTCGCGCAGAGCCGGACGATTATTTGGAACGGGCCGCTCGGTATTGTCGAGATGCCGGCGTTCCGGAAGGGTACGCTCGGGCTCGTGCGGGCGATTGGCCGGAGCCGCGGCCGGAGCATCGTCGGCGGCGGCGATACCATCGCGTGGCTCGAGGGGCGGGGGCTGCTCAAACACTTTGACTACGTATCCACGGGCGGGGGAGCGATGCTTGCGTATCTTGCGGGCGAAAAGCTACCCGGATTGGAGGCCTTGAAATGACGAAGCGACAATCGGGAAAACTCATTATCTATACCGACGGCGGATCGCGGGGAAACCCCGGGCCTGCCGCGCTTGGCGTCGTATTCGTTGACGCGGGCGGGAAGGTCATCAAGGAGTACGGGAAAGCGCTCGGCCGGAGGACGAACAACGAAGCCGAGTACGAGGCGGTATTGTTCGCGCTCCAGAAAGCGCGCGCGCTTTTCGGGCGCGAAAAAATCGCGGGGATAGAGGTCGAGATGCGGATGGATTCCGAGCTCGTCTCGCGGCAGCTCACCGGGGAATATAAGGTCGAGGAGGAGCGCCTCTGGCCTATTTTCATGAAGATCTGGAACACGCGGATGGATTTTCCGAACATCTCGTTCCGCCACGTCCCGCGGGAGGAGAACCGGAGAGCGGACGCCATGGTGAACCAGGCGCTCGACCACGAACAGGGGAGTTTGCTCCGTGCATGAGAAAAGCGCCCGGCTATGCCGAGCGCTTTCTCGTCTCTACCCCGATAAGCCGAATTCTGTGCCTACGGCGATGCCGTAGCGGCAATCATCTGTCTAGGGCCGGGATTGCTCCGCGGTCTCGAGCGGGTGTACCGGCCGCCACACGGCGGTTACGGTTCCCCTTGCACCGGGTAGGTGTTTTTCTCACGCTCATCGTCGCCGACGAACGCTGTGGGCTCTTACCGTCCCCCACCGAAGCGGGGAACCCCGCCGGGGCGGGCCACTCTTTTCACCTTTTGCCTCCTTCGCATTCAGGACCTTTAGGGTCCCGGTAACGACGATCGGCAGTATGGTCTCTGTGACACTGTCCCGAACCAATGGTAGCAACTAGCAACCAGCTCCCAGCCGCTCGCAACGAAGCTGGAAGCTGGCGGCTCGAAGCTGCCGTCGGCTGGTGGCCGTTAGCCACTACCGCCTTCTCCGACGTCCGCAAGCGGAGTCGGAGGGTGTTCGGACTTTCCTCCCAGTCCCTGTTTTACATCCGAGCATATCCTGTCGTGCAATCGCGTGCTGCAAAATCGTCGATTCAGCGATATCTGGGACTCTGATGTAAAACGGGGACTGGGCGATTGCCCAGAGCAGAGACAAAATGAAGTATATACCTTCGGTAATCAAAAGTCAATGCCTCGTTTTAGCTCATTGAAACGGTGCCCAAGATAGGAGTGGATAGCTCATATATGGGTTACCGTAGTTTCCATGACTATGGCAACCAGAGTCGAGATATTCGAGCAGTACGGCAGGGAGTATTGGGCTAGCCGTCCCTATCTTTCTCTGGCTCAAAAAACAGGAAAAAGAGCCGTACTGGGTTTTAATAATGCATGTTTGTTTCTTGCCTGCCATACATCGGTAGGATGCCGCAACAAGTGCCAATGCACTATGGGGAATTAGAGTAGTTTTCCCGCCGCGCTTAACAAAAGCCGCTCCAAATCCAACCTGCCCAAGCCCGCCAGCGAGTCAAAGCCCAATTGTCTGTTTTCCTTGAATGTTTTTTCGGAAAGCATAAAGTATTCCCATTCCTGCGGCTGGTTCGGTAGCAACACTTGGCTCGCTGTTTTGCACCAACTCACCGCCGCGCGCGCTTTCAAAACAATCAAATTCTTTTCGTTGCCTTCCGCTTTTTGCATCTCGCCCTCTGCCTTCGTTTCCACGATATACATTTTATCTTTCGTCTTGATGATAAAGTCGGGAAAATAGTCGCGCTTGATTCCGTCTTTGTCCCGATAAGAAATATTGAGCGGGTGTTTTCTCTGTTGGATTTTGCCAAACGCTTCCACCTCGGCGGACTTGTCCAATGTCTCTTCCATAAATTTTTTCTCAAATCCTTCTCCCCGGCGCGAATATGCAGAAAGCGGATAGATGCACCGCTCCACCGGCACAGAAAGCGACTCGCGCACATAAATCTTCTTTACATCACTCAATTTGCCGATCTTTCCGACCTTCACTTCGTATTGAATCACGCCCAAGCCGTCCAGCAACACCCGCTTGACACTTCCGACGACAAAATCAAAGAGTGGCGCGTAGTTGAGCACCGTATAATTTTCTGCCTTCTGAAAATCAATCTCGCCGCCGAATAGGTAATTGCTGACATACTCGTCAATAATTCCGGTGATATCGGCCATCTTGCCGGTCAGAATGTGCGCGCCTTTCTCGGAAGCCACCGCCATTGTTGCTTGACGCAGAAAATGGGCGTAATCAAAATACCGATTGTCCAGTTTCCATGTTTTTATTTTTCCGCCTGTCTCGGCGTGTGTTTCCGTGATGGCGATTTGGGAAAGTTGTTTTTTAAGCGTTTCAAATGGAATGGAATACTTCGGAAGCCCCGCAATATCTATGGCGGAAAAATCAAACTTCGGCGACTGCTCATACACTTGTATCGGCCAAGAAAGGTCATAGTTCTTGATTCTCTCGGGCGTGGCTTCCGACAAAACCAAGTCGCCTGTCGTTTCCGTGCCGGAAGAATCGCCAATGCCGATGGCATATCCCTGCTTCTGTAATTCCTCGTAAAAACTACGAAACTTCGGGTGTTCAACGACAAAAAGAAAATCCAAGGAATTTTTCGGAGCACGCTTGCGCATCACGTCTTCCCGCGCTTCACGCTTCAAATCGGCAAATTCGGGATATTTATACTCCGGAAACATCAGCCGCACTCCGCGCCCGACAATTTGCTCCAAAAGGAGATCAGCTTTCGCGCTCCGCAATACCACGACCAACGCCACATTTTGTGTGTCAAAGCCCTCGCGTAACATTAAGACGCTCACCACAACGCGAATCGGGTTTATTTCCTCCGGCTCGTCCAATGTTTCTAACTGCTGGCGGTACTTTTCCCAATCCTTGTCGCTCATCTCGCCTTTTTTGTCCGAGTGGATTACGAGAATCTGATTGCGATAATTTCTACCCTGTTCATCGGTCAAATTTGCCACATGCTCGGCAACTAAATCTGCCACTTCAGTGTTTTCCGCAAGCACGAAAAGTACCGGCTTTTTATCCAGTCCTTTTTCGCGAAATTCCACGGCTATCTGCTCCATCTTTTTTCTGCCGATGTCCAAAAGCAGTTTCTGGCTCACGGAAACGCCGATAACCTGCCCACGCCGGTGTTCGCTATCGGCTTCGGCCCGTTCAGCGCGCACATCAAGGTCATCCATTTTCTCGCCCATCATTCCCTGCCGTTCTTCCAAAAATATCTGCTTCACGAGCATCGCCCGCATCGCTTCCACCAAATCAAAATCGTAGGCGATGTGTGGAAAATACTCTTTTTTCTCCGCGCTTCCGTAAAATGGCGTAGCGGAAAAATCAATTTGCAAAAACACGCCTTTCTCGCCGCCGCGCTTTTCCGCCATTCGGTTATAAAGTACCGCCAAGAATTTCCGCCAGACCAATTCCTCGCCTTTGACGGTTTTAGCGCCGTGGACGTGATGCGCCTCGTCGTTGAAAATAATCAAATCGGAATACTCGGATAGAAAATCGGCAATAATTTCGCCGCGCGGCTGTTCCTCCACATCGGCGCCGGTCAAATGATCCCACAAGTTGCTTGATTCATTCAGCCGGAATTGCTGCCAATTGGTGATATACACAAACGGCTCGTCCGGCGGCGTAAGGTTAGGCCGGATGTCCGCCGGCTCCAGGACTTGCAAATGGAAGCGGTTGCGAAATCGCTCGCCCTCCGGCATAAAAAGCGGGCGCAGAAAATCCGATTTGGATTTGTCGCGATTACCGGTTTTCGGGTCGTGCTTTCCCAAAAACATATCCAGCAATCGGTTCAGTACCTCGTGTCCGGGCGCTACGAGCAAAAAGTGCGTGGAGTATTTACCCAGCCGCTCGTTGTTCAAGGCGTTGAAATACTGCCAGACCAAAAGCGCGGCTAAAACCCATGTCTTGCCGGTGCCGGTTGCCATTTTGAGGCAATATTTGGCAAACGGTAGATTTTGCACTTCTTCCGAAAGCGCGGCGCTAGCCGCAAGGGCCTCCGGCGCGAATCTTTCAAACGCTTGCTTCAATGTTTCAATCTCCAAGACCTCGTGGCAATAAATAATCGTTTCCACGGCGCGGCGCTGGCAGTCGTGAAATTTCTCGTCCGTTTCCTCGCCGCGATTAAACCAATACGCCAGAAGTTCGTAGGTCGTTTGTGTTACTCCTTGCCAGCCCTGATCCGCCCATGCCTTTACTTCGCCTTCAAGCGCGGCGGCAAGAGGTGGGCTGTTTATCGTTGATTGTGCTTGCTTTTGCCGCATATACTCACTTGCTTTTGCGCATCTATTGACTTTTCCCTCGCGCACTCTATATACTTATATTGTCTTTCAGTTGCCATAACTGGAAGGGCATTACATCCTAGAGCAACCCTCCGCGAGGAGGGTTGCTTGTTTTATGGTCCCTTCTCGGCGCGATGCTTTAATTCTTTTCCCCAGATGTCTTCCGCAACATCAAGCACGTCGAAATAGCCGTTCCCGCCGGTTCGTAGCTCCTGTGAAATGTTATTTCTCGAAGAAAAGATGTAAACGTTCTTTCCGCCCCGCCGCAAGTAGGTTACCAAGGCCAAAAAATCAGAATCACCCGTAAAGAAAATTGCCGTATCGTACTTTTTGAAATGGTGCAGGGCATCAATCGTTATTTCCACATCCATATTTCCCTTCTCTTCAACCGCCTCGCCAGCCGCGGTAGTCACTCGAATGCGTTTCAGTTCCTTTTTTCGGACAACAAAACCAAGGCCTTTTTTGAGGAACGTATAGAATTTATGCCTTCCATCCAAGTTATAATCCCGCGTCCCATCGGCAGGATACGCCGTGTAATAGAAGAATTCGATCGAATTACACTGAAACTTGTTCTTGAGGAATGTTTTCAACTTTTCGAAATCAAATAGCTTGCCCTTTGCCTTCTGGGCTTGCCACAAATTTGATGCATCAATGAAGACGTAAGCGTCCGAGGTCATAGTTATATCTGAATCTCCACCGTTGCCGTGGCGTCGTTACCGAAAATATCCACCACGCGCACGGCAATCGTGTGCTTTCCGGTTTTCTCAAAAGTATGCTCTTTTTGGGTCGTTACTATTTTCGTTTTTCGGCCCAAGCCGCGCAAATCCTGCCACTGGCTTTTGAACGTCAGCCCGTCGTAATCCCAATCTACCGCCCAATAGTCAATCAATATAGCGAAATTGTCTTTGACAATCCGCATCAATTCCTCGCGGTCTTCATCCGCTTTCTTGCCGCTACCGAGCGGAAAATCGTAGAGCACATATTTTTCAATGCCGATAGTAACAGAATTGCCCTTAATTTCCGGCTTAAGCAATTTCAAATACGGCTTTTCCAAGAATTTCACTTTGTCCGAAAGCCGCTCGATGTCTTCTTCTGACTTTGCTTGTTTCAAATACTCGTAAATGTCCGGCGGAATCTGGCGGCTTATAATTTCTGTTTTGATGTCTGATGACTTACGCGCTCGCCCGCCGTAGCCTGGGCGAAGGCGGGTCTGCAAAAGCTCGTCGTAGTTGTATTCGTAATCCCACGCCAAAATCACGAGCCGCTTGTAGCCCGCGCCATCAAGCATTTGCGCTTCCTTCGCCAAATCCTCCACCTTGTGCGCCGCAACTGCTCGATCTGGGTAGCCGCAATAAACAAGTTCCAGTATTCCGTCTTCGGTTTTCCGTACGCCCAAATCCTTTCGGTTCGCCATCGGCTCCGCGCCATAGAGTTTCAAGATGATTTTCTGCATCTCATAAATCCGCGCACCGCCGAGGTATATCATCTCGCGCTGATAATTGCCGATGTTTTCAATAAGAAACGGTTTTGACTTCTGCTCAACAAGTCGCCCGCGCGCTACCTGTATGCCGACTTTGCCAAGCTCGCACCCGATCCACCGCCGATTGAGTTTTTCGGCAACGGCAAGGGTTGTACCGGATCCGCAAAAGAAATCCGCAACTAGGTCATTTTCATCCGCTGAAGTATTTATGATTCTTTCAAGTAAAGACTCGGGTTTTTGAGTATCGTAATCAGTACGCTCTGAACTGGATGTATTTAATTGTAAATCGTCATCATCCCACAAACTTGTGATAGGTGCACCTTTTGATTCATCCAAATATTTTCTTTTGTGTTCACCAGACTGTTGGTATCCTCTACCTCTCAACAATGCATATTTTCTTCCATCCTCATCTGTATATTTATATTCACCTTTGATGTAGTCTCCGGACATTTCCCGATATAACTGATTAAACTTAAGTTTTTCTGTTTTTGAATATAGAAATATACTGTCGGTTTGAGTAGTAAATTTTTTACTTGCCTGATTTTTGACTCCAGAATATTTTTTCCACACAATTTCATTAACGAAATTATCTCGCCCAAAAATCTCATCCATCATCACTTTCACATAATGCCCCACATGCCAATCAAGGTGCACATAGATTGAGCCGTCGGGAGCAAGGAGCCGCTTCATCAATTGCAGGCGCGGATAGAGCATATCCAAATAGCTGTCCGTGCCGCCGGCCCAGGTGTCTTTGTAGGCGAGCCGCTCAATCACGGACGGCTCTTTGGTAAACTCGGTCTCGCCCAGTTTTATTTTGTGCGAATAGTCTGCTTTGGAATCAAACGGCGGGTCAATATAAATGAGGGCGATTTTGCCCTCGTAGCCCTGATTCAAAAGCGCCTGCATGGCGAGCAGATTATCGCCCCAGATGAGGCGATTCATTTTTTGCTTGTCCAGTTCTTCCTCGCCGAGAAGTTTATCTTGAAAAGACATTGGCAATGTCCCTGCGGTTTCCAGATTCGGGATCACCACCTCGGCGGTTTGAAATTCAATGTCTTTTGGATTTGGCGCGCGGTGCGGCTTTGAATCCCACACGATCCTCGCCGAATCCTTTTTACGATGTATGCCGTTATTGTTCATACATTTTATACAGACAAACGCTATTATTCTCTTCAGCGTTTCAATGTTCCCATGCGATTAGCGAGAATGGTTCGGCGCGGTTCACCAGAGGCCGAACTCGGACTTTTTGCTTGGCTCCGCTCAAAATCTTTCTGGGTTCAATGCGAGCGACGGGAATCGAACCCGTGTCCTCTGCTTGGGAAGCAGAAGTACTGCCACTATACTACGCTCGCTTGTTCGCCTAAGTTCCTCACGGGAAATTAGGCGGATTTCAGTTTCTCTTCGAGTAGTTTCCGAGCCGCCTCCGGGTTCGCGCCGCGCGAGGATTTCATAACCTGCCCGAGGAGGAACTGCAAAGCGGTTTCCTTTCCCGCGCGGAAATCCGAGGCGGCCTTTTCATTGGCGGCGAGCACCGCGGCAACCGTAGCGGCAAGGGCGCCGTCATCCGACACCTGCCAGAGGCCTTCGCGTTCGATGATGTCGGACGGGTCCTCGCCGCTCGCGAACATGGTCCCGAGAACCGTCTTTGCGGTTTTCGAGGAAATTTTTTCTTCCACGAGATACGTCATGAGCTCGGCGAAGTTCTCGGGCGTAACCTTTGTGTTCGCGATCGGGGCGTTCCCGGCGTCGGCAAGGATCTTCGCGAAGTCGGTCGTGAGGTAGTTTGCGGCAAGCTCAACCGCTTTCGTGTCCTTTGGGTCGCGGCCCGTTGCGCGGAGCCATGCTTTGAGCTCGGAGACCGCTGCCTCGAAAAATCCCGCCAGGGCACGATCACGCGCGATGTTGGCCGCGAGCTTCGCGGGGATGTTGAACTCCGCGGCGAATCGCTGGCGTTTTGCGTGGGGAAGTTCGGGCAGGCCAGCGCGAAGTTCCTCGACCCATACGGGGTCGATCTTCAGCGGGGGGATATCCGGTTCGGGGAAGTAGCGGTAGTCGTGGGCTCCCTCTTTCGTGCGCTGCGAAACCGTGGTGCCGCTGGTTTCATCCCAGCCGCGCGTTTCCTGGATGACCTTTTCGCCCGCTTCGAGGACGTTCGCCTGCCGTTCTATTTCGTAGCGGATGGCTTTCTCGACGAAGCGAAATGAGTTGATGTTCTTTACCTCCACCTTGGTCCCGAGTTCTTTCGCCCCGGCTGGGTGGAGCGAGATATTCGCTTCGATGCGCATTTCTCCTTTTTCCATATCCGCTTCCGATGCACCGAGATGTTGCAAAAGCATCTGGAGTTCGGTCGCGAATACTTTCGCCTCCTCGGCCGAGCGGACATCGGGTTCGGTGACGAGCTCCATCAGCGGGATACCGGCGCGGTTGAAGTCGAGGAGCGTGGTGTTGGTTTTCGGATCGTGGATGGAACGCCCGGTATCTTCCTCCAGGTGCACGCGCGTGATGCGGACGGATTTTGCGGTGCCGTCCTCGAGCGTGACGGCGAGCGTCCCACCCGAGACGAGCGGGTGCTGGTATTGCGATATCTGATAGCCCTTGGGGAGGTCGGGGTAGAAATAGTTCTTGCGGTCGAAGCGGGAGAACTCGGGTATCGCGGCGCCGAGCGCCAAGCCGACGCGAATCACCTTCGCGATCGCGTCGCGGTTCGGAACGGGCAGCGTGCCGGGGTGCCCCATGCAGACCGGGCAGATGTTCACATTCGGGCGCGTTTCGTCCGGATCGTTCTTCGAGTCGCAGAACATCTTGGTCCGGGTTTTGAGCTCGGCGTGGATCTCGAGGCCGATGACGGGTTCGTAGGTCATGGACCGGTTTATCGTAGCATAAAAGCGCATGTTTGGCGAGTGCCTTCTGTTGACGGGGCGGGAGAAAACGTCTATTTTGGTATCGCGCGCACCGTGGTACGATGAAAAAATATTCATTCCCTAATTCTCATGAACGACTCCATGTTTGATACTACCGTTCCCTCAGCGCTCTTTCCGCAAACCGCCGGAGCGGGCGCCCCGAACTCGAAGGAGCGCTGGTTCCTCCGCGCCGCCAAGGGGGTACTCTTCGCAACCCTGTTCCTCGTCCCCATCCTCTTCCTTCCGTATACTCAAGACCCCCGCTTCGCCAAAGTAGTATTCCTCGAGATCGCCGCGGCCCTCGCCGGACTTTTTTGGGCGTTCAGCGTGATCACCGGGCGCCGTCTTCGCTACGTGCGAAGCCCCCTCGGCGTCGGATTCTTGGTGCTCGTCGCGGCTCTCCTTGCGAGCATCGGATTTTCGGTTGCGCGCTGGACGAGCTTCTGGGGGAACGACCCGACCGGCGAAAAAATCCTCACGCTGATCTCCCTCGTTATCCT
>Ga0209542_10011257_pt1 | contig 15898 bp, 21 predicted proteins | sample RifCSPhighO2_01_FD_184028 | JGI IMG/M metagenome (GOLD analysis project Ga0209542, IMG submission 184028) | Soil microbial communities from Rifle, Colorado - Rifle CSP2_plank highO2_0.1 (SPAdes) (version 2) | ecosystem: Environmental > Terrestrial > Deep subsurface > Rock core/Sediment ... | reverse complement strand
TTTGCTTAAGGTAGGAAACATGCTCCCCCGTGATCGTAAAGAAGTCGCCTTGTTGCCGTTCCTCTTGAGAAACAGTTGTGGGGGACGAGTTCATGACAAATGGATTGCTGGATTCTTGGCAGAGCGCAAGGTCAGGCTTTTCTACGCAGAGATCCCCGAGTGACGAGCTCCTTTGGCAGAATGGATCTTCAGGCGCCTTTGCGCAGTATTCCATTATCTGCGTAAGTGTTGCACTCGCATCAACACAGAGCACCGTCTGCGGGTTATCTATACAGAACTCCTCAATCTCATCCGCTAAATCAGGAGTGGAAGAGCAAAGGGCTGTCTCCGGATGCTCGACACAATACTCTTCGATTTCTTTTTGTAAGTCAATGTCTGCACAAGAGGCAGCAACAATGCCCGATGCGAGCGCAATACTTTTCAAAAAGTGCATCTCTCACTAAAAAAGAGAGAACTTAATAAACTTATTTACGAAAAAGACATAGATACGTCTAGACTAATAACGTACGGGCGCTTCCCAGCATAATAATGTTTATATAACCCTTATCGTACCATCTGGCCATGGAAGAAAAAAGTTCTTTTTTCAAAAGAACGAAGAAAACGCTTTGTCGGGTGTACGAAAATCACTATAAAAAATTAATGCTCCTTCCCACTTTGCTTGTCATTCTCGCTCTCGTCCAAATAGGTATCCAGTATGCAACCACCGGCGATTTTGTGCACAAAGGCATTTCTTTGAAAGGGGGTTCAACGATAACGCTGGCCCAAACCCTGCCTTTTTCTCCCGCAGAGCTGGAAAATCGCCTGCATGCTGCATTTCCCAATGGAGAGGTGCAGATCCGTACCCTCTCCACGCTCGGTGGTAAGGAAACTATCGTTATCGAATCCAATGCGCAAAGCAAGGATGCCGTTGCGGCGTTGCTTGCTTTTTTGCAGCAGGAAAGCGGCCTTTCTCCCGAAGATTATAGCGTAGAAATTGTCAATCCGGCTCTGGGAAACAGCTTCTTCCGCCAAGCACTTAGTGCTTTAGGGGCTGCTTTTCTGCTCATGGGGATCGCCGTTTTATTGTATTTCCGAGTGCTTATCCCCAGCTTGGCAGTCATCCTTGCGGCTTTTTCCGACATTGTTGTTACACTCGCAATATTTAACCTCACCGGGCAGCCGCTCAGCACTGCGGGCATTGCTGCTTTTCTGATGCTGATCGGCTATTCTGTCGATACGGACATTTTGCTCAGCAGCCGGGTGTTAAAGCGCATGGACGGTTCGGTCATGGATCGGATCTATGGCGCTATCCGCACCGGATTGACGATGACCGGCACGACGCTGGCTGCTGTCGCTATCGGCTTGTTCGTCCGCAATGATACCGTGCATCAGATCATGCTCATCATTTTCATCGGCCTGTTTGTGGACATGATCATGACCTGGATCCAAAATGTTGGCTTGTTGCGCCTGCATCTGGAACGAAAAGAAAAAGCCAAGCAGTCTTGAGAAAATATCTAAAATAAAACCATGAAAATTTCCTGGAAAGAGACCATGAACCGGTGGAAAGTCCTGCTCCATCAGATCCCCTGGAAAGAAATGCTGACCAGCTGGCGCGTATTGCTGCTGCTCTCTTTCATCATTTTTTCTTTGATTGTCATCAAGCCTCAGCTCTGGGGCGCAGAGGGCTTGTCCATTCGGGCCATTGCTCTAAATTCTTCGGCAGCCCAGGCCGGCATGGAAAATCCTGCACCGCATAGCACTCCCCTTGCTAAAGAGCGCTTGCTCAGCATCAACAAACAACCCGTCTCTTCATTAGAAGAGTATGCTTCTTTGACTCAGCAGCTCCTGCCCAATCAAACGGTAACTCTGGAAACGTCCCGGGGGCGCTATATGCTCCAGACGGTGGCGGGAAATGGCAGCAGTGACTTGGGCCTGCGCTTGGCTTCCGCCCCTACCTCAAACATTCGCAAAGGGCTGGATCTTGAAGGTGGCACGCGTGTTTTACTGCAGCCGACTGCTCCTGTCTCCGAAGAAGATCTGGAGCTGACTGTCGAGAGCCTGAAAGAGCGGCTGAATGTGTATGGCTTAAGTGACATTGTCGTTCGCTCTGCTGCGGATTTAGCTGGCAATGATTTTATCTTAGTCGAAATAGCGGGCGTAACGGCGGAAGAAGTCAAAGAGCTCTTGGCCAAGCAAGGCAAGTTTGAGGCCAAGATCGGCAATGAAACCGTCTTTTTCGGCGGGAAGAATGACATAACTTATGTCTGCCGCAGTGCGGATTGCTCGGGCATCGATCCGCAAACGGGCTGTGGCCGTCTTGCTGATGGCTACGCTTGCGGCTTTTTCTTTGGCATTACGCTCAGCCCGGAAGCGGCGGAACGGCAGGGGCGCTTGACGCAGCAGCTTTCCGTCGTTGATGGCTCTCTCAGCGAACCCTTAGTGCTTTTCTTGGACGATGCGGAAGTTGATCGTCTGCAAATCAGCTCTTCGCTCAAAGGCGTTCCCGCGACGCAAATTCAGATCACGGGCTCCGGCACGGGGAGAGTGGAACAGGAAGCGGTGAATGCCGCGCTGCAAAACATGAAACGGCTGCAAACGATACTCATTACCGGAAGCTTACCGATAAAATTAGAGATTGTCAAGATCGATACGATTTCTCCTTCCTTAGGAAAAGAATTTTTGGAAAATGTGGTGCTTATTGCATTTTTAGCCCTGGCTGCAGTCATTGCCGTCGTCTTCCTCCGCTATCGCCGCCTGCGCATTGCTCTTCCCATGTCGGCGATACTCCTGTCTGAGGTGGTGATGGTGCTGGGCTTTGCTGCTTTAGTCGGCTGGAATTTAGACTTGGCGGCCATTGCCGGAATTATCATTGCAACGGGCACGGGAGTCGATCACCTTATTATCATCACCGACGAAACTGTCGGACGGCAGCAGCAGGCCGCTTCCAGCTGGAAACAGCGCCTAAAAAATGCTATGTTCATCGTCATGGGTTCCTATCTGACGGTGCTGGCGGGCATGCTGCCGCTGTGGTTTGCTGGCGCCGGATTGCTCAAAGGGTTTGCTTTTACGACGATCGTGGGCCTGTCCTTCGGGGTGTTGATCGCCCGGCCGGCGTATGCAGTGATTATCGAAAAGCTTTTGCGAGAATAAAAAGGAAGGATCGGCGACAGAGAGAAACCGTACATCATTGCCATGGAACAGAACCACTATACGCAGAGACAGCAGCACCGGGCCATTCTCCTCGTGGTTGTTTGCACGCTCTTCACGTCGCTGGGCCAGCTTTTCTGGAAAGCGGGAGTGCAGCGTATTGACCTTTCGATGCTTCTGACCGTGCTTAATCTTCCTTTTCTCTTAGGCACGATTGCATATGGGGTGGGCACTCTCCTGATGCTATTCGCTTTCCGCCAAGGTGAATTAAGCCTTCTCTCCCCTATTTTTGCCACAAGCTATGTGTGGGTCAGTTTGGTTTCCCCTCTCTTTTATCCGGCTGATAGCATGAATGGATGGAAATGGCTGGGCGTGCTGATAATTCTTATCGCTGTCGCCATTTTGAGCCGTGGCGCCTCATCTCGAGTTCAGGAGGGTGCAGCCCATGGTTAGTGTTCTCGTTCTGGGCATCATGGCTGTAGGAAGCCTGCTGGGCGCTTTAGGGACTCTGTCCATTAAAAAAGGGACAACCGGAAACTCGCTCCTGCAGCTTTTCCGCACCCGCCGCTTTTGGTGGGGTTTTTTCCTCCTCATCATTTCTACGGTGCTCTATTTCTTTGCCCTGCGCCAGGAAGAATTAAGCGTGCTCTATCCGCTGGTTTCCCTCACCTACGTCTGGACGACGCTGCTCTCCATCAAATATCTTGGCGAGCGCATGAATGGGTGGAAATGGCTGGGGCTTTTCGGCATACTCTTGGGGGTGGTCTTTATCGGCTTGGGGAGTTAGCGGTTCTCTCTTTTAGCCGAAACGCGTCAATTGCGCCGAAATGTTTTTAAATCTCATCCCTCTGGGGGCATGCCGCAAAGGCTTTTTTGGAGCGGATAAGCCGTTCGAGAAAGCCCACGGTATAAAGCAATGGAGGTAATACCCAATGGAAATTGTAAAGAAAGACGATGTGTTAGCGTTCGGCTACGGCGATGATAGCGATGACGATAGTGATGATGACGATTCGAATGATGATAGTGATGACGATTTTGACGATGAATCGTGATTCTTAACTCTTTAAAAAGAAATTTTTTCTTTTTCTCTTTTTTTCCTTTTTTGCTTGTAAGGGAAAGGCTTTTTCCTGTATCGCTTAGAACCTTTTACGCTTCTGTTCTCCGCTGGAATAACAAGCGAATCTGATCGAGAACATACGGCAATATAAACGCCACGCCAAAAATCAGGCTGATGACAAAAGGATCATGCGGCGCATTTTGCACGCGCAAGTCTGCCATAAAGCGGTTGGCAGCAAAAACCATCACGGCAACGTTCGCAAAGGCGATGAGCGGAATAAGCACGCTGGCAAATCGATGATGCCTCTTCTCAAGATAGCCGATGTCAGCGATGAGAAAATTGTAGAGGAATCCCACCATGCCAGCAAGAAGAACAATGATGCCGTACAAAGTCCAGTGGTTCAAAACGACGAGAAAAGGTATCAGAATCAGCGTGACTGCCAGGTTGGCAAAAACAATGACCAGCAGGGCGCTCCAGAAGACGATTTTTGAGAAGAAGAGGTCATGCTCTTTGGCATGCTCCAGGACCGCTTCCGCTCGTTTTATCTCGAGAGGATTCCAGCCTTTTTCTTGCAGCGCTTTTTTTCTCGGCAGGGGCATTTTTTTTATCTCTTCATTAGGCAAAGATGCTCGGCAATCGTGCGGAATTCCCGGGCGGAACGGCAGCGGGGATATGCATACGGAAGCGGCAGGCTCCGATGGGCGGCTTTGCGTATTTTCTGGTCGTATTTTATTCTTGCCAGCAAAGGATGCCCCATGATGGCTTCCACTTCTTCTTTTTTCAGCTCATGGCGGCCGTGCACCATGTTGGCAACAATGCCCGCAACGATTAAGCCTTGCCCTTCTGCAGCCCGCACGGTTTTCAGGGCATCCATAACTGCGCTAAGAGTCGGGGTTATGACCAAGAGCACTTCTTCGCACTGCTTGAAAACCTGCTGTGTTTCATAGCCCAGGCCGCCAGGCGCATCAACGACCACAAAGTCGGCTATGCCATCCAGATGCTCGAACAGCTCTCCCAGCGATTCGGGATTGGTTTTCTGGAACTCTTCATACGACGGAGAAGCCGGGATGAACGAAAGGCCGCTTTCGTGGAGATACGTTATTTCCTGCAGCGATTTTTCTTTGCGCAGAAAAGCATTCAGGCTTCCTTGGGGGTTCAGGACGCCCAGATGCAGCCCGACGTGCGGGGTAACGAGATTGCCATCGACGAGAATGACGCTCCGCTGCTGGTCAAAAAGCGCCTGGGCTAGGGAAATGGCTACGGTTGTTTTGCCCACGCCGCCTTTTCCCGACGCCACGGCAATGAATTTGGTCATGGATCCTCTTTTTTCTCTCAATACGTGTTAAAAGAAGCGATTATTTAATGTTTTCTTTGGTTGAGTGGCAAAAGTTGTCAAAAATTCTCTTGTTACGAGCCGTGCTTCTCTCCGCTTTACTCTTTCTCTTCCCCTTCAATCTTCTGATACCCATACCGCAGGAAACGGTGCACAAATTTCTCGCAGTTCAGCAAGTTGTCGCTGTCAATTTCTGCGGTGGCGTTGTCAACTTCGACAATGAGCGTCACATGCCGCCGGTATTCCTGCCGCTTTTTGTGGGGCAGCTTTAAGACCGTTCGCAGAAAAAGGTAGAATGAGAGGTATCTCTGCAGCTGCTCGTCTTCCGGATAGATATCTCGGAGCGTTGTTCCCCGCAAGGCCGGGCTTTTCGGCAGCGTTTCTAAGCGCTTTTCCGCCTGGGCCTTCTCGAGAAGCGCGAGAATAATCAGGTCAAAAATGCTGATGAGGCGATGCAGCGCATTGATAAGCACATCGACTGTGCGGGTATATTTCAGGCTGACGTAGAGAATGTGCTCTAAGCGCTTCAGCTCTTCCCGTGCTTCCAATAAGTTTTCATTCATTGCAAAAAGACCGTTAAAAATAGGTATTGCTGTTCTTTTCTTACTTTCTTGTGCGCACCCATGCTCTCTCTGCTTCGTGTAAAAAATAATAAGAAAAGCTTCTTTCTTTTTATTATTTTCTCTTAAAATGGGGCTTTTCTCCTTTTTGCAGCAGTTTTTCTATATCTGCTAGGAATGCTCGGGTGCGCGTGTAGTATCCGTCCACCTCTTTCTTGGCGACGGTCCGCAGGCGGAATTTGTCCGTAGCGAGCACGTAGCCATCGCTCCTGCGGAATTCAGTAGGGCAGTTCTTTTGCAACTCCACAAGCTCTTTGAGCTCTTCAAGCAGCCGGGCGTGTGCGGTATCTAGGTGGTTTCTTCTGGCTGAAGAGCGGAAAACCGTGAATTTGCTCGTAAAAGTGTTTCCCAAAGGAGGAACGAGGCGCAGCTGGCGTTCGTAGAGGAGCAATGCGCCCATCGCCGCTTCTCCGGCCGAAAAAAGCTGCCCCAATACTCCTGTCAGCAGCTTGGCATCTTTCAGTGCGGGAAATGTAACGTGCAAAAGGTGCCTCGCAGCATTGAGATGCTGTTGGGCTTGCTCCATTGCTTGGCGGTGGGGCATGGGCTAAAGACGATAAAGAAATATAAAAATGTACGCATGCAAAATGCTACTCACTCTTTGTCAAGCTGACGATGGCTTCTGCCAGATCGCCCTGGTGCTCTTCCAGCGCTTTCCGAGCCGTGGCTTCAGCAACGCCGGCTTGTTCCTGAACGGTCTTAATATCTTCTGGTGAAATTTCTGATGGTGTTGCTTTTTTTCGCTCGTGCACCTCTCCGGAAATCTGGAACGTTTCCTGCCCCATCATGTTCACTTTGGCGACGGAAGGGTTGCTAATAACTATTTCTTTCTCTGCAGTTTTGATGATGACTTCCATTGCCGGAATATCAACTTGCTGAATCCCCATCTGCTTCATCATCTGCTGCATTTTTCGGGGGTTCAGGCCAGGGAACATGGTGAAGTCACGAATTTTTGAAGATTTTTTTTTCTTATCTCTGTAACCGGTTTTCCTATCCGAGAAAGCTGCTTCCCAACGAGTGCAGCAGGATAATCAGGACCATGACGATCAACACCATGATGATGACAGTGCCCGGAGAGAAAGAAACTTTGGAATGGTATTCGTCAAAATAACGAGTCAATCCCCCTTGTCCGGAGGGCAAGCGGATGCGGTTGTCTTCTGCCATAGTTTTCTGGGGAAGCGCGTTAGTTTAAATATCTTTGCTGAATCAGGACGTTTGGCCGCTTTTCCATCTCCTCTGGCGCATACGATACTCCACCATCATCATCCATTTCAGCCAAGCGAAAGAACAAGAGGGCTTGTTCGAGGGCACTTTTCCTCCGTTCAGTATTTTTAGCCATCTCTGCTTCTGCCGCTTGCAGGATAGACTGGTCACAACTGACGTCGCAATAAGACCGCCATGCTCTCCTATTTTCTGGGCGAAGAGATTGCTGGTAGAGCTCTTCAGCTTCCTGCGCTAATTCTCCGATTTTTCTTGCTAAAGCAACAGCGTTTCTTTCATAGTCCAGGAGAGCTTCTTCGTAGGTATCTCGAATGGTCTCGTCAGGCATTTTTTTTCTCTTGTTTTCTCCCTCTGTTATCATCATAAACACCTCTCACAAACCACCAGTGTTTTTCTTTATAATACCCCTATATTGAGATACAAAAAGATGGTAGGGTGACATAGGCCGCCTTTTGTCAAACCCAAAGGTTGTGTAATGTACACAACCCGATGGTTTGCGGAAGCATTCTACTGAGCGTCGTAACGACTTGCACCGGCCAGGCCGCCAAGACGAATCTTTTCAGGCCTGCCGAAAGTCCAGCTTTCGGTAAGGGTTCGCCGTTTCATCGTTCCCCTATTCAACGTCCGTGGGTTAACTCGCTTCCATCGCTGGAAGCTTCGCCATGATCATCCTTAAATAGGGACGTGCCGTTTCTGCGCCAGAGCCACCGGATTTCTCCGTCTCCCTCTGGGGAGTAGCCATAGTGCACCGGGGAAAGCACGTGCTTTCTGGGTGCGGGTGGGCGGACCTTCCTGGGCTCCAAAGAACCCGCCGCTTCCTGTCACCACTACCAAAAAGGCTCTTGAGAAATGTTATTTATAAATGTTTATGCAGGAAAAGCGCAAACAGAGAAATAACACCCAAAAAGTTCATTTCTTCCATCACACCACATCCACTTGCAGCAGTAATTCTTTCATCCCTTCTTCATGCCCCGCGCCGACTAAAGCCAGAATGTTCTTCTCGGGATATTTTCGCAGCAGCGCCACCAGCTTGCGGACCATGTACCGGTTGCGGTCTTCGACAAGTGTTTTGTAGATGGACGGATAGCGCTCTTTGAACTGCTGCATCATCGTTGCGATTATTTTTTTTTCGGGAACTTTCTGCAAGTCAAAGTGTTCCAGGCCCAGTTTTCGCAATTGTTTTTTGGGCATTACCAGCCCTTTCAGCACATCGCCTACAAATCGGAATTTTTCTTTCCACGTCAAGTTCTTGGAGAAGTTCCGTAGCGTGACATCAATAGGCTGGTCGATGAGCGCTACCTGCAGCTGATGTTTTCTTGCCAGTTCCAGCCCCATCTTCATCTCGGCTCCCGGAGCGATGCCCACCATCTTGCCGAGCTTCTGCTGGATCTTCTGGCCGATTTTGGCAAAGAGATAGCCGCGAAGCCCCACGCGCAATGCCTCTTTCAGCGGGATTTTTCTGCGCTCCTTGCTCAAGAGTGCTGCCGCTCGCTGCGGATCAAGCTCTAAAGCAATGATGTCCGGCTTTTCCTCGATAATGGCCCGTTTGGCTTCTTGGATGCTTTCCCGGGCAATGTGGGACGTGCCTATGATCGTGAGGGGCATACATTTTATAGAACAGAGAAAAATATATAAAGGTACGTTCTCTGAATGAGAAATAAGTAATCTTCGGCAGAAAGCAAAAAATCAGCAAATAAAGCACAGAGTGAGGTGAACAATCATGTTAAAAATGAAGCGGGTTTCCGAAACGTATGATCTGAAAGTCTTTACGGATGCGGGTGACTATTTTGGCGATGTGGAAGACAGCATCGTTTCCAGCAATAAGGTTGCGGGCTGGAAGATCAAAGCGACGAAAAATTCGTACCTGAGCAAAGTGCTGGGCAGCGCCAAAGGGGTCATTGTTCCCCATCAGCTCGTTAAGGCCGTAGGCGACATCTTCATCATTTCGAAAAGCGCCGTTCCCTCGGGAACGGGCAGTGAAGAAGAAAGCGGAGCTGCTTAGGCGGGGGGATCACCTGCTGTATCTCGGTTTGCTCCCGATGGCCAGTGATTTTATTATCCATCTCGTGGAAAAATATTCTTTTGCTGCTCCGCTGCAAAATGACTACATCTTCTCAGCTCTGATTCTGCTTTTTTCTCTTTTTCTTGCGCAATTGACGCAAGTGCTTTTCCGCAGGTATCTGGAGCGCTGGGCGGAAAAGACGAAATCAAAACTCGACGATATGTTTTTTGATCACGTGAAGAGGCCCCTGTTCTATTTCATTTTGGCATACGGCCTCAAGCTGGCGCTGGTCAATCTGGAGCTGAACGGCATTGTCAGCAAGATTACCACCTCCATTACGGCGCTCTTGTTTCTCTTTATCATTTTACGGGCTATTGACATTGCGGTGGAAGTGTGGGGCCTGGCATTTGCCAAGCGCACCAAAACCAGAGTTGATGACGTGCTCCTGCCCTTGCTGCATAAAGTGCTGAAAGTGCTCTTTTTCATCATCGGTGCGCTGTGGGTGTTGCATATCTGGGAAATTGACATCACGCCGTATCTAGCGGGGGTGGGCATCAGCGGCCTGGTCCTTGGCTTAGCGCTGCAGGATTCGCTGAAGAATGTGTTCGGCGGCATCATGCTGCTGCTGGACCAGACTTTTCGGGTGGGCGACAAAATTCGCTTGGAAGATGGGATGGCGGGAACTGTTTATGATATCGGTTTGCGGAGCACTAAATTAGTAACTGCTGATAATGAGATCATTTTTGTTCCTAATGGGTATTTGGCGAACAGCCGCATCCAGAATTACAGCAGGCCAAGCCCTCGAATACGGACGTCCGTGGCTTTTGGGGTGGCATACGGGAGCGACCCTGCTAAAGTGAAAAAGACGGTTTTGGATGTTCTCTATGGAATGAGCGGCATCCTCAAGGATCCAGCGCCGGAAGTGCAGTTTTTAGAGATGGGCGACTTTGCTTTGAAATACAAAGCCTACTTCTGGGTGGAGCGCTGGGAGCGGGCTGTGCCGGTGCAAGTGGAAGCCACGGAAGCGATTTACCATGCGCTGAACAAAGCGAAGATACCCATTCCTTTTCCGACGTATACGGTGCAGGTGGAGAAAGAGAAAAAGTAATTCTTTGGTGTGGTCTTTTTGGCTCTTGCTTGATTAATGCTTGAGCCGTTCGGCAACGATAGGAAGCAATTCTCTCGGCTCCTCAATCAAATAATCAAAATGCACCCTCCCGCTGGAGGTTTCAACTCCTTCTTCCAGTACTTCCCGGCCTTGGTAGCCATAGCAAGCGCCGACGGTGATGAGGGTCTCGTAATGGGGTATCGGTTCGTGACGGACAATCTTCTGGGAAGCAGCTAAATCATCTAGTGTATCACCAACATGAATCGTTGCTTTTCCTTCGCTTTGCAGGAGGTCCAGCAGGAGTGCCAGAGAGATCGTAGCCGGTTTCGTTAGAACGTTTCCTTTTCCTGATCCCTGATATCTTCTCAGAAAGTCGCTGGTCATAACCGTATCAAAATAAGGCAAAATGACCTGCAGCTCTTGAACAATCCCTTTGTATGTGTTGGAACTGTTTATTCCCAGCCGAACCCGGCGGCAGTTAAGGGGGTCCGTTCCTTCAATGCTCCCCCTCTCCCATATTTTTTTGACAGTTTCTTCTACTCCTGAATAGAGCCTGACTGGATGCTGTTCGCAGAATTCGGAATACGCTTCCCAAACCGGATGAGCATGATCGTTTATCTCGCCGGGAAGCCCCAGTGCATCATACACGCCTTGCAGACCAGTTTCACTAACGGTCTTGTTGTAAAATTTCTGAAAAGCTTCGCTGCTTTCAAAAAGCCACTCTCGACCGTGTTCTTGTGCCCAATGCATGAACCACGCTTCCTGCCGCTCTATTATAGATTGGCGGAGCGTCCCATCCACGTCAAAGATAATAGCTTGGAGCATGTTTCCCTCCGGAAAATACTGCTTGTGCACAGAAGAAATAATTAAATATTCCCCTGCTTCAAAATAGAGATTATGGACCTTTCCTCATTCATTAGCCTTTTCGTTACCCTCATCCTTACCCTCTTCTTTGGCAAGATCTTATCCGTGGCGGGCAGAGTGCTCTTTTACACGCTCATTTTTTTCTTTTTGCTGGTGCTGGTCTTCGGCTTTTCCTATTCGGAGGTAGTCGGCTGGCTCACCAAAGTGCTGTTCTGGGTGCTCTAATGGTGCAACTATGAGAATTCTGGTCGATATGGATGGCGTTCTGGCGGATTTTGAACGGGGATTTCTTGAGAAGTACAGAAAACAATATCCTGATAAGCCATATGTGCTTTTAGAGGAAAGAAGGAATTTTCAGGTGAAAGATGATTATTCCGAAGAATTGCAGCCCCTCGTCAAAGCCATTTATCAGAGTCCTGGCTTCATCCGTTCGCTGCCTCCGATAGCGGGGGGATTGGAAGCTCTTTGTGAAATGGCTGTTCTGGGGCATGACCTCTTTATTTGTACCAGCCCCCTCTCGCAGTACGACCCCTGCGTTGTAGAGAAATATCACTGGGTAGACGAGCATCTTGGCAGAGACTGGATCAAAAAAATAATTCTGGCCAACGATAAAACGCTTATTCGCGGCGACATCCTTATCGACGACAAACCAGAGATCAAAGGCCTGGAAACACCTTCCTGGGAACATATTTTATACACGCAGCCGTACAACCAACACGTTCCGTCGAAGCGCCGGCTGACCTGGCAGAATTGGAAAGAAGTGCTGAGAGTTTAGGGTTTTCGTCGCTACAGTTTTTCGTGCTCATAACGTTTATAAATCTCTTTTCTCCAAGCACCGTCTATCGTGCCTTTTACAACGTTCACTACAAAACTCCTCAAAAAGGAACAGCTTACTGACGACGTGCTCCAGCTCTCGTTCTCCGTTCCTGCAACTCTTCCCTTTGCTGCCGGCCAGTATCTGATGTTTTTGATTGAGCGCAACGGGGAAAAGCGCTGGAAGCCTTATTCCATCCTCAACCCCCCTTCCCAGCAGGGGAAGCTGGACCTCTGCCTCAAGCTCGTTCCCGGGGGCTTGGCTTCCGTAACGTTTCAGGAAGCCCCGCTTGGGCAGGAATTTCAAGCCAGAGCGCCCTTTGGCCATTTTACGTTTGCCGAAGAGAGCAAAAATCCCGAACATTGGTTCCTCTGTGCAGGCACGGGAGTAACGCCTTTTTACAGCATGATTTTGGAATATGTGGGAAAGTATCCGCAGAAGAAATTCGTACTCCTCTTCAGCGTCCGGCAGAAAAAAGACCTCTTTCTGCTTGACGCTTTCAAGCAGCTGGAAAAGCAGCACTCCAACTTTATCTATATGCCCACTCTCACCCAAGAGCAGTGGGGGGGGAAGAGGGGAAGGGTGCAAACGCTGCTTCCGAAAGACCTAAAAAACAAAACTTTTTATATCTGTGGGATTAAGGAATTCGTCTTTGATGTCAAAGACTTTTTGCTGGAGCACGGCGTAGCCAAAGATGATCTGAAAATGGAACGCTATACGTAACCGGCAAAAATGGAAAAAAGAACCAACGGAAAAATGAGGTTGAGGTGGCCATTATGAAGATAACGCTTCACGCAAATCTGGATGAAACGCAAGAATTTCTGGCTTTAGGTGTATTTGAGGATGACAAAGATCTCTATAAAAATTATAACAAAGACCTTGCCAAAGACCTGGAAGAAGCCCTGAAGAAAAAGCTCTTCTCCCGGGAGTTTGGGGAGCAATATAGCACTAAAATAAGCTCGTTGCCCTTCCGGAGAATCCTGATTCTCGGCTTGGGCAAGAAAGAAGAGATGTCTCTCGAGCGCTTACGCCGTTCCTTGGGAAAAGTCGTACGGCAAGCGAGTGCGTTAAAGCTGCAAAAAGTTGCCACGAACCTTCCGATATTAGTAGCTTCAGCCCGCCAGCTTTCTGAAGAAGCGCTCGGCCAAGCCACGGCCGAAGGGCTGCTGTTAGCGGATTACAATTTCAGCAAATATCTCGCCAAAGAGCGGCAGGAAAAGAGGCTTCCTCTGGAGAGCGTGAGCGTACAGGGAAAAAGCTCGGCAGCTTTTGAAAAAGGCCTGAAAACAGGAAGAGTCATTGCCGAGGCTGCCAACTTTGTGCGGGATCTGGTCAATGAGCCGGCCAATGTGATAAACTCTGTCTCTATGGAACACATGGCTCATACGGTTGCAAAAAAATCGTCGAAGATAACGGTCAAAGTGCTAAACAAGCCGGAGCTGGAGCGGCTGGGCATGGGCGCGCTACTGGGAGTCAATGCAGGCAGCGCTAACCCGCCGAAACTGGTTTTCCTCGAATATAACGGAGCGGGCGCCAACGCCAAGTACACCGCGCTTATTGGCAAAGGCATTACCTTTGACAGCGGGGGCTACAATATTAAGCCGACGAATTACATTGAGGACATGAAAACGGACATGGCTGGAGCCGCAGCCGTTATGGGAACGATTAAAGTGGCTGCACAGTTGGGCGTGAAGAAGAATCTCGTCGGCGTCATGGCGCTCTGTGAAAACATGGTTTCGGCTACCGCACAACGGCCTGGCGATATCGTGAAAGCGTATAACGGCAAGACTATCGAAATTGGCAACACGGATGCCGAAGGCCGTTTAGTATTGGCGGATGCTCTGGCATATACGGAAGATAAATATAAGCCGGAAGTCATGATCGATCTGGCAACGTTGACGGGCGCATGCATTGTGGCTTTGGGCTACTATACTGCCGGAGCTATCGGAAATGACGAGAACCTCTTGGCCTCGCTCAAAGAAGCAGGGATGCAAAGTGGCGATCGGGTCTGGCCGCTGCCCTTCTTCGACGAATATCAGGACTGGATGGATGGCACGATTACGGACTTGAATAACAACTGCTTGAAAGCGAAAGGCCGGGAAGCTGGGGCTATTACGGCAGCAGTGTTCTTAGGCAAGTTCGTCGCCAAAGCCAAATGGGTGCATCTGGACATTGCTGGCTCGGCGTATTGGACCATTGACAACGACTATTTGCAGAAAGGGGCGACCGGTTCTGGAGTACGGGTGCTGAGTTATTGGCTGCTGGGGGAGAAATAGCAACGTCGCTTCAATCTTGAAAAATCAGGAGACAGAACATCCTTTGAAATGGTCTATAATTAAAGGAAATGTTTTAGGGCATATGCCAAAATTTTCTTGGTGTGCCCGTCTAAATGTCTCCCAACCAACTTCGGAGGGTTTTGGTACGTCGGGACAAGTCACGCTTCCGAAATGTCCATAACTTTCCGTATCTAAAGTATGAGTAATTTCATGTATGATAACAGAAGTAGTCCAAAAGTCACGCTCTGAATAAATGTCGCTTAGAGTTGATTCACATTGGTAATATAACCCGTCATTTCTAAGAACACAAATGTCTGACTGATTACCATAGCACTCGTTAGAAGCTGGCGTTTCACTAATCCTTGTCCTTCCGGGTGGATTATCATGGTCATAACCACAAGCAGCATAATAGTGATCCCAGTCTATAATCGCTATTCCAGCTCCCTTTTGTCCAATCTCTGGATAAGCAAGCTCAAATTCATTACAGTAGGGGGAGTCTTCTTCGACAGGTTGGGAGAACACCGAATACCCCCCATTCACCCAAGCTCCATCCCTTGGCGAGAATATCGCTACCATCTCTGGGGGTTCGGCTTCAGTCTCAAGAAGTTCTTTTACCCACTCATAATCATAAGGGGGTATTCCATCAAATGACTGTAATCTAACATCTCGCACTATGAGAGATACGCCGGTTTTTTCGTAAAAGAGTTGAGCAGCAAGGTCAAGTACACGCCGGACGTCTGGTTCAGTAGCAGTCTGATTAAACCCCCATTCGGTCGTAAGCGAGTAGCCTGTGTCCGGGTCTCTGGTCCTATACCAGTCGCTTGTATCTGTATCGATATATGCAATGATATCCAAGGCTCTATTTTCATCTGGGGGAGCCCCCGGGACGTACTCGAGATATTTTGCGCACACCCCATCTACACATTTAAAATCACATTCTTGAGTAGTTTTTCTAAAACTGCTCCCTACACAGTAATATTCTGTCAAATTTTTATAATCAAGGCACTGGTCTGTAAACATTCTTTGCCGATTTATATTTCTTGCCGTATAGTTTTGTGCTACTTCTCCCCGTTGGTTGTAGTTCGGCCCTCCGTCTGAATCTGTGCAACTTGTAAATGTCATTGCTGCTCGTTCGACATTACGGGTTACATTTTTTACGATATCTCTTCTTAGGGGAGTTAGATGATAAGGGGTTGCTTGAGCCTCTCCTACAAGAGGTTTTTCGGATAAAGTAGCATCCAGCTCTTCTTCAGATAAGCTATTTAATTGAGAGAATACTTGTTCATCAGAAACTGCAGGGGCGCAGGCGGTAAGGAAAAGAAAGAAAAACAGTAATACTCCCAGTAATACCCCAAAGTTCTTTTTCATGCCATAACTCTAGGTATCCTTAACATCTTAATTCTTTCGGTTTTCTTCTGTTAATTTTTTATGACAGTCATCTTTTTAAATAACCTTCTTTCTCTCTTTTCATGCAATC
>Ga0209542_10011254_pt1 | contig 15901 bp, 17 predicted proteins | sample RifCSPhighO2_01_FD_184028 | JGI IMG/M metagenome (GOLD analysis project Ga0209542, IMG submission 184028) | Soil microbial communities from Rifle, Colorado - Rifle CSP2_plank highO2_0.1 (SPAdes) (version 2) | ecosystem: Environmental > Terrestrial > Deep subsurface > Rock core/Sediment ... | reverse complement strand
GTAAGATTTCGCACTTCCAGACTCATAAATCAATCCTCCCTGCGATGCCTTTTGGTCGCAGCAACAAAACTAAGAGGACTATTAGCCCAAAAAGTATGATTCGAAATGCGCCAAGAACTTCTAATGGCAGGGGCAAATATTTGATAGTTTCGTAAGCTATGACAACAACTGACGCGCCTAGGACTGAACCAAGTAGAGACCCGAGTCCTCCAATTATAAGTATTGCAACAGCGAAAATGACTTCTGGCAAAGCAAAGAATGAAGGGTCGACGAAACGTAAGAAGTGAACATAATAAACACCAGCAACACCTGCTATTGCTCCAGAAATGCCCATAACCATCATTTTGTACTTGAAAGTATCGTAACCAAGGCTTTGGGCTGCTATTTCGTCATCACGAATGGCCTCGAAAACTTTTCCGGTCTTTGAGCTAACAAGGCGCCAAGCAAGAAGAAACGTTATTACGACGAGAACGGTTCCTAATAAAAATGTTTCAAGCAAACCAGACATTAATGGCGGAACTTTCGGAATGCCAAAAACGCCACGGGTTAAGCCAGTCCAATTCCTCGCCAGGGAGAGCATGAGGATTACAAATGCAAGAGTTGCAATGGCGAAGTAGTCCTGTTTCAACCTGGCGGTAGGCAACGACAAGAGCAGACCTGCCAAAGCTGCTGTGGCAACTCCAACAATTGCCCCGATGACAGGATTGACACTGTTTGTTGCTAGTATGGCTGTTGTATAGGCACCCACGCCAAACAAGGCAACTTGGCCAAGATTCAGCATGCCGGTATAGCCTGCTGCTATGTTAAAACCTATCGCAAGTATTATGTTGGCACAGAGTACTATCCCGATCGTGAAAAAATATTCAAGCGCCATCTTTTACACCAAAAATGCCCTGCGGCCTAGCCAAAAGGAAAAAAAAGAGCAGGCCGAAAGCTATAGTATCTTTAAAGCCCGAGGGCAAAAACCATATCCCGAAATTTTCTGCAGTGCCGAGAAATAATGCCCCCAAAACTGCGCCAGGAACCGAGCCGATTCCTCCAATGACGCTGGCAGTAAATGCCTTTACAACAAATGTTGAGCCCATTTCTGGATAGATGTTAAGTTCTGTTCCTGCAAGAATGCCGGCAACAGAGGCAAGAAAAGAACCAATAAGAAAGGCAATAGAAAAAGTCACATTAGGGGAGATGCCAACAATCTGTGCTGCGCTCGGATTGTCTGCGGTTGCCCTTAATGCCTTTCCAATCTTAGTCCTCTTCAATATAATGAATAATCCAATGATTAATACTAAGCTTGTTATTATTGCAGCAATTTGTGTTGCCGTAATCCTGGCAAATATATCAAAAGCGGATTGTCCGGAGCTAATTGATAAAATTTTAGCGCTTGAACCAAAAATTGCCAGAAAGACAGCATTCAAAATTGTCAGCAATACAAGTGAAACTATTAGCAATGTGGCAAGGCTTGCTTTCCTGTTTCGGAAAGGCTGGTAAACTAATTTATCTATAATCAGGCCAAGAAAAGTAGAAAAAATTAACGCAAAGATAATTGCCAAAAAAAAATTTAAGCCAAATTTATCTGTTAGCAAAAATGTTGCATAGGCAGCGGAGGTAAATACAGCCCCGTGCGCAAAGTGAAGCGTTTTTGTCACAGAATGTATCAAGGAAAAGCCGCCAGCGAGGAGTGCATAAAGGCTTGATGCGATTAACCCATTTACCAGCAATTGTAAAAAAATCGACATTAAGTATGTTTCAGCATGAAAGGGTTTTTTAACTTTTCCAAAGATTTCCCTTCAGTGAATGATTAACTTGCGGTCCCTATTTCGGTCAAACTACCGTTAATAATTTGCTTTATCGAATAGCCGACTATAGCATCGCCGTTCTCATCGATTGTCAGCTTACCGACAGCCCCATCATAATCCTTTAAGGCATATAGATAATCTCTTATCTTGTCGGTATCCAGGCCATATTTTGAAACGGCATCAGCAATAAGATAAACATTATCATAATTTGCTGCCATATAATACGGGAATGCCGGCTCAGCTTTATACTGCTCACGGTATTTGTCAAAGAGCTGCTTTGCTTTGCCTGCCTTATCATCGAATTTTGGCTCGACGCCTATTATTCCTTCAAAATCTGCCGGGCTTTTTGCGAGCAGTTCCCTGCCTAAGAGCACTTCATTAACATAGAGCTTTGAGGTAACTCCGGCTTCCTTTAATTGTTTGAGTATCAATTGCCCCTTTTGCTGGGTTTGCGGGTCCAAGTAAATAACATCTGGATTTGCATTTTTTATTTTGAGTATCTGAGTTCTGAATTCTGTTTCCTCAGGATTGTACGTCTGATCTTCCGCAATTGTGCCATTTTGATCGGAAAAAGACTGCTTGAAAACACGCCTGAGGCCTTGGGCATAATCAGTATTTTCAGACAGAACAGCAGCTTTTTTCAGGCCATTTTTTATTGCGGTCTGCGCACTTATCCTGCCAGCGTTTGCATCGCTGGGAATTGTCCTGAAAACATAATCGCCGGCATTTGTTATGTCTGGAGAGGTTGCTGAAGGAGAGAGTAGTATAACTTTCGCTGCTTCAGTAATTGGGGCTGCTGCCAAGGTTTCACCAGAGCAAATGCCGCCAAGAATTACTTTTACCTTATCAACATTCACGAGTTTCGAGGCAGCCGTAGCTGAATCTTTCGGGTTGCATTTTCCATCTTCCAAGATTATTTCTATTTTACTGTTATTAATCCCGCCTTTTTCGTTTATCTCATCAACGGCAATTCTAGTAGCTTTTTCTACATTGACGCCATATTCTGCAGCATCGCCGGTCATTGGTGCAAGCAATCCGATTTTTATTGGCTGATTTTGCAAAGCATTATTTACCACCGGCTGCTGCACAAAGATATTACAGCCGGCTAGCAAAGAAATCATAAGAATTATAAAAGTAAATTTAATAGTGCGCATATTTTCAGCCCCCATGACTGGGGCTTTAGACCTGTTATATTTAAAGTTTTGCCGTTTTAAGAGCAAAATATAATAACTCTCCTCTTATAATTTGAGATATGCCAGAAGAATTCCAGCCTTACTTTTACCTCTCTCATAAAGATACCACTGTTGCAAAACCCGGAAAAATAATCGGATTATTCCTGATAGTTGTTTTCTTTGTGCTTCTTCTGCTAAAGCTTATTGGAAGGCTGCAGATTTCCTGGGCTGCGCTTGGGCTTATCTTTTTATTCGCAATATTCTCTGTATTTATCGGCGGCCTGATCAAGAAAGATAAAAACAAAGCTAATGAGGAAGAAGAGCCACAGACAAGGGAGCCAAAAGATCCGCCCCAGATAACTGAAGAGGGCCATAGTCTCTAACCTACTCTTTTGTCTGCCTTGCCATCTTTTGTTTATTTCGTCTAATTTCTGCTCAGGAACCTATTTAAATTGCTTAGTGCATATATGGCTAATAGTTTAACATCGCTGCCTTGGCTTCGCGAGGCCAACAGTGCTGTCTGCAGCCAAAGTATTGTTCATGGCCATGAACGGTGCAAAGGGGCATCCAGCGCTGAAAAGCAGTGATGTTTTTTTCTTTTCAAAAATTATTTATATTTGTCAAATCAAAAATAGACCAATTCTGTTATGAAAAAATCTGCCCAGCTCTGCAATGCCTGCAAACGGCAGCCAACCTGCCAGGATTACAAGGACAACATGAGGATGCGCGAAGAAGGGCTCGTAATTGATATTATTGAATGCGATATTCATATTCCGCTTAAGGTAAACGGACTGTAGTTTTATTACTATTCTAGAGTAGCTACATATTGGAAATCTTTATATAGGGGATAAGCTACCCAAGATGCGGGTAGTACAATGAAGACACTCTTTATGCTGGTGGCTGTTTTTTTGCTTAGTTTAAGCTATGCAGCTGCAGCGTGCTTTGACAACGATGGCGGAGCTTTATCATATGCTGCAAGCAGCGTTGTTGAAAATGATGTTGAATACAGCGATTTCTGCTTAGAAAACGGAAATGTCATGGAATTCACATGTTTAGAAGATGAGTTAATGAGCGAGGAAATGCCTTGCTTATTGGGTTGCCATTATAACTGGGAAGGATTTGGAGAATGCGTGCCTACTGCAGGTGGAAGCCCTGATAATGGAAATGGTGGCGGCGAATCATTTAGTGAATTGAATCTTGACAATTTAAACATACAGGAAGTCCCTGAATTTAGCTTTGTGGCTGCAGGTATTGCAATGATTGGTGCTTCAGCAGGCTATTTCCTCTTAAGGCGAAGAAATTAAACAAATTTCTGTTTCTGTATTTGCGGCGCATATGTCTTCAAATCAAGCTCGCCGATACCTAGGGATGTATTTGTAAGCTCCATTGATGTTTCTTTATCAGCAGTAGCTGTTACAGCCCTTATTGCATCGATAGTCTCAGGGATGGTAATTGCCTGCTGGTCAATTGCCAGGCTCATTCCAAGCTCGCCATCGGCATCAATTCCAAGCACTTCTTTCCATACACCTGTCTCATAAAGGTCGCCAAATTGCCTGCCATTCTCGTATGCTAAATCCTTTATTTGGCCTGTGCTGTAAAGGCCATGCTTTGCAGATATGATTAAAAGCCTCTTGTTATTGCCGATTACCCTGAAAACATTCGATACTTCAGATGGAGGATTTCTAAGTGTGGCAAAAAACATATGGCAATGCATGAGAGTTGTTGGAGCCACACAGGACATAGTTGTAATTTTTATATGGGGCAAGACGGTATTTAAGTCCACAGCATGGTGGCTAGGATAAACAGTTGTTGGAGTTATTGCATTTAGCGTGAACTTTGAAGCGTCATTTGGGTCTGCTGCCCTTCTTACAATCGCTACTCGTGCTTTCTGAACGCCAAAAGCATCGTCAAGCGATTTAATTACTCTTGAAAGCGCAGTTGTATTGCAGGAGACAACCCTGACGCTTTTCTTCCCTACTGCGTCATCATAGTTGGCCTGCGCATTAAACGATATTGGGGCGGTATTTGCAGCTTCCCCTCCCTGATAAATTATCTTTGCATGCGGATGCCTTGCATAAAGCGATGCGTTCATCAGGCCCACTCCGGAGGGTGCACAATCAATTACCACATCGCTTTTCTTCAACATGTCATCTACAGTTCCTGAAATCTCGATATTTTTTTCAGTGAAGCCATCAGGGTTAGAAATCGCATAAAGAGGAATTTCTCTTTTTATGGCATCGTGGGAGTGGTAATCAGGATTTACCTTGCTTGCACCGACTAGCTCCATGTCGTTTTGCTTCTTTATAGCTTCAGCCACTCTTTTCCCTATGTTGCCGTAACCGTTAATGGAAACCTTTACTTTTGCCATAAAGCACCCCAATAGTCTGAAGTAATACGAAGTATGATGAAGTAATATAAAAAGGTATTGGTCATAGCAGCACCATATTTTTCCCTTTGAAGATTGGGCATCTTTATAAATTGTTCAGCTCTCCTGCACGCATGAAAAAGCTACTTAACAAGACTGCAGGCTTAATGAAAGAATATCCCGGCATTACTAATTTTGCCATTAAAGGTGTGTTGCTTGCAGTATTCCTGATGCTAATCCAGTATGCAAGCCTGCCCCTTGTTGATAACATAACCATACCTACGGAATTCTATACTGTCCAGTATATCGCGCTTACGGGAGTACTTATGTTTGCAGCTGTTGTATTTTTGCTACTTGTAAAAGAGCAGCTTTCACATTTTCCAAGAGGGAAATTCTCGGTTCGTGATTTTATTATCTTTGGACTAATTGGTTTTTTATTTCACTTTCTTTTTTTTTATGGCAAAGTATGGATAAGCCAGCATCCGTTCCTTGCATTCAATAATTATTTCCTTGTAATCGCATTGCGATATTTGTTCCTTATAGGTTCTCTTGTTTCGTTTGCAATTGCATTTTACGGATTAGGGTTTCTCTCAAATTTTGTTCCAAAATTCAAAAATGAACTTATGTTTAGCGGAGCATTTTTTGTCGTATTTTCAGGATTTGCTTATCTTGTCCAGAACAGCTGGCAATTGCTTAGTTATACGATAACAAGAATTGAGTACTTTATCATGTCCAATATGTTTGACAATGTCAGAATGTACGGCAATGAAACTCTGGGCATTGGAAGCTTTGTAGTCAATATTGGAAAAGTTTGCTCTGGTGTCGAATCACTGCTTTTATTTACCTCTCTATATGCACTTATCTTTTTTATAGACAGGAAAAAACTCGATACAACAAAGATGCTAATTTTGTTTATTCCCGGCCTTATCGGAGATTTTTTTGTAAATATTTTAAGAATAACTTTAATCCTGATTCTTGGCGTCTGGATTAACCCGCAGTTTGCTGTCGGGATTTTTCATACAAACGCTGGCTGGGTGCTTTTTATAATCTATTTCTTTGTTTTCTGGTACTTCGTATATCCCCTGGTGAAAAAGAGTGATGGAACGAATCAAAAAGCTCATTAAGCATTTGAAGAAGGATGCTGTTTTTGCAAACTCCTTCTGGCTTATGGTTAACACTATAGTTCTTACTGGCTTTGGATTCCTTTTCTGGACTTTAGTTGCGCGGTTCTACAGCCCTCATGAAGTTGGACTTGCGTCTACGCTGATATCTTCAATGAATTTGATAGTTGCGATATCAGGGCTTGGCCTTGGAGTGACTATAGTGAGGTTCTTGAGAACTTCAAAAGACCCGAACAAAAACCTTAACACAATTTTCGGCACCTCTGTGCTTTTGGGATTGATTATTTCGTCATCTTTTGTTGTGCTGATAGGCTTTTTTTCACCCAAACTTTCGTTTGTACAGCAAAATATTTTTTTCGGAATGATTTTTGTTGTGGCTGTTGTGTCCACACTTCTCTTTACCTTCCTTGACAGCGTTTTCCTCTCTTACGACCTGCCAAAATATTCAGTTGCAAAGGCAAGTGTTTTCAGCGTAGTAAAAATAGCCCTGCCGGCGGCATTCGTCGCTTTTGGCGTGTTCGGCATATTTGGCTCATGGATGGTTGGAACCATGGCTGGCGTTTTGCTTGGAATTATTTTATTGGTCAGAAAAAAGCTTTACAAGCCGCAATTGGCAATTCACGAGAGCCTTCTCTTCGAGATCTTACCATTTTCATTCGGCAATTATGTTGCCAACCTTATCAAGATGCTGCCAACACTCCTGTTCCCGCTCCTAATAACGGAATGGCTAAATCCCGCATCAACAGCGTATTACTACACTGCACTGATGATAGCAGGACTGCTTTATGTCATTCCTAATGCAACATCAAGCGCTTTGCTTGCTGAAGGTTCAAAAAACCCAGAATCTTATTATGCATCGATGAAAAAAACTGCCTTAATCACTCTGGCATTGCTCATTCCCTGCACTATTGTTCTTTATGTTTTAAGCCCTTTCCTCATGGGCTTGCTTGGAAAGGATTATGCCTTGCACGGAACAATAATCTTAAGGATATTCGCTGCCGGCTCGCTGTTTGTTGCTGTCAACTTTTTTTATGGGACAAAATTAAACATTGAGAAGAAAGTCGGCGCGCTGGTAATTAGAAATGTTATTGTTGTAGTTGTGACTTTCGGAAGCTGGTATTTTTTGTTTCTGCCTTACGGCCTTGCAGGAGTCGGCTTCGCTTGGATGGCGGGGCTGGCATCAATTACGCCCTTGTTCCTTTTTGAAATTCTGAGAAGGAGATAAATCTCCGTCGGAAATCTCCCGGAAAATTCTTGTAAAAGCATATTAAGAATTGCTTACTTGTATTTTGAATGAATGAAGTATTGGAGACAAAGGCATTCTGGAAGTCCTATTTACTCTGTCAACCCAATGAGAAAAAATGGATCGATGGAATCAAAGAACAGCTTAAAGAAAATCTTTTTGTTGGCAAGCAATTAAGGTTTTATTGGCTAAGGGAAAAGAAATACGGTGACAAGCGACTATATTATATAATAAATGACAAATCAAAAAAGGCTTTGCTAATTGCTTACAGCACAAAAAAGGGACAGCAGGAAACTATAGATAGGATAATATTAAACAAAGAATATTATTTCCAATTCATTCAGACTTAACGTACCCTTCTTATTCTGCCGGCGGCTATATCTTTTGCGCTTTGATCAAGCTGCCAGAATAAATCAGGAAGCTCTTGTTTTTTTGCTTTCTTCATAACGTTTTTTTGATTCATGCGCTTAGAAAGGCGGACCATATTATTAAACTTATTGCATGAGAATCCAGAAAACTTACGGAAAAATCTTGTAAAGACATTTTAAGGTGAGATTACTGGCGAATTAGATGAATGAAGTATTGGAGACAAAAACGTTCTTTGAAGAGTATTTGGCATCTGAGCCAGATGAGAAGGAATGGATAGATAAAGTTAAAGAACAGTTGAAAGAAAACTTAGCCATCGGGAAGGTGCTGAAATATTATTGGTTTAGAGAAAAGAGATATGGGGGTAACCGGCTTTACTTCGTAATAAATGAAAAGACGAAAAAGGCTATGTTAATTTCATATGGTTCAAAGAAAGATCAGCAAGAAATGATAAATGCAATAATCTCGAATATGAACTATTATTTGCAATTTATCAGGGATTAGCGGACACGCCTTATTCTGCCAGCAGCTATATCTTTAGCGCTTTGCTCAAGCTGCCAGATCACGTCATGATGTTCATATTTTTTCTTAGACACCATCTTTTGCCTCATGATACCTGTAATGGGAAGCATGTTATTAAATTTATTGTCCAAGAATCCGGAAAACTTACGGAAACTATTGCTTTCGGATTTATCGGAAGAATTACGAAATATTAGATATTCGTTCAGAATTTTCTGTTTTTTATCCATTTCTAATTATCTGCTTCGCCTTATCAATGAACAAGGCAGCCTTTATTTTCAACTCAATTACTATTTTTTTATCAAACTTTATCATCGATGAATATGTTGCATCTTCTCTTTTTTGCTTTGATTCAACATAGAACAGAATTTCTTGGTAGTCTAAGAAGAAATTGTTCAATAATTCTATTTCTTCCGAGTTAACTCCTTTTTTATGATATTCTTTTATTAGGATGCATAGGGTTGCATCATGGTTCTTCGAATAAAATCCTTTTAGAATGATCAATGCTAGCGCCGCATGATATGCTGCATAATAGCATCCAGTAATGCACCAGCCATAATGCCCCAAATCAATATTATCATTAACAAACTTCAGATTATTGTCAGCTTTTAGCAGATGGCCGGTTATTTCATCCTTGTTCTTGGGCTGCTTGAACAAAACTTTCTCATCCAGATAATTTGCAATTTTCTCAGAAACAAAGATTTCATCGGCTAATAGCTTATGCAAATACTTGATGTTCATGAAGCAATTCCTCATAAAAGTAGATGTGGTTTGTAATTGGATATCCCGTTGTTAATGCTGCCTGTATAACCGGTTCTTCTCTTAATTTAAGTTCTTTAAGGAAAGTTTTTAGTGGTATCTGAAACGTGCTGATCTTTATGCCTGCTAATGCTTCTGCATTTCTTTCTGCTTCTTTTGTATCTGCTTTTGAATTTGTTATGAGAAGAATATCAATATCTGAGCCTTCCCTGAAAGTATCTTTTGACGTTGAGCCGAATATTAGTGCGATTACCGGCTTTTCTTGCAAAGCTTCAAGATAATACTTTATTGCGCTTTTTCGGATGCTTGGAAGGCTATTCAGCCTTTCTAAGTCAAACAATTGGAATACGGCGAAGGTTTTGTAATTGTTTTTTATTGAATATTTCTTCTGATTTCCATCTTTTTCCGACTTCAGTATTCCTTCCTTTTCTAAAGCATGAAGGAATCTTGTCGTGCTTGGTTCGTGAAGGCTTGCTTTTCTTGCTATTTCCCTCAAATGCAGCTTTACGCTCTTGTCAGTGTAAAACAATGCCATTATTTTCGAATAGCCCGGCTTTAATATTGTTATCATTTTGGTATCAATTGTTACTAATATTGTAACATTTATATATTTTGTGTATTTTAGACATTTGGTTAATGTCATTTTAGAAGTTTCATACTCTGATAAATACTTTCTCTAAACTCCTTCGGATTTATCGGAAGAATTACGAAATATGCAGCCAGAATTGATATGCTTCCTTTGGATCGTAAGTGTAGGTAATACTCGATGCATTGCCTAAATAGATTGATTTTAAGCTGGAAAACCTTTTAAAGTATCATATTTACTTAGTAAAGGGTAGCAGGGTTATGAAAAAGCGTTCCACATCTAAAAGAATTTTCACAACTAGAGATGTCTCTAAAGATTTGGCGAAAATTTTAACTAAAAATGATAAGCTCTTGAGAGAATTAGCAAAGAATTAATTATGAATTCTCTTTGAACCATTTCAAGATATCTTGTAGTTTCTAATTATAATTTTATTCATCTTCTAGCCTTCTTACTTCAAGTCATTGCCTTGATTAAGTATCAGCCAACAAGATTAGCTCAAAATCTATCTTAAACCCTTCCTTATCTGGTCGTCGTCCCAGCCCGCGCTTTCGAGCTTTGCGCGGATTTTCTTTTCAGTAAGCCCGTGGTCGCGGCATAGTTTAACATAATCCTTTAGCTCCTTTGAGACCTGGGCTCCTCTTTTTTCGGTGCGCCTTTCTGCAAAAGTCATTTGGGGCCTAAGCGATTTTTTCTGGGCAAACTGGTATGCAGAAAAAATGGCAAGTATGGTCAGGCCTAAAATTATCCAGGAGGTTGTATAAGATTTTCTTATCTTCGTTACGGCTTTTTCTCCGGTAATATCTATTACAGATGCAATATTTCCATCAGGCTCCCTGATCTGTTCAATTATCTGTTTTGGCTGTTCTTGGACTGGCGGAGTTTCCTTTGGCTCTGTTACTGGCTGCGGACTTTCAGTTGTGTTAATCACAGGAGGTTCAAAAAATCCACCTCCTCCGGAGCTTCCTCCGCCTCCACCACCCCCGCTACCAGAGCTTGCAGGTGGAGTTGTTTCTTCGCAGCTTTGCTGTGAAGTTGAATCTCCGCTGCAGCCTACGCCGCCAAAGCATGAACAAGTGCATGTTCTCGTCTGTGTCCCGCCGCTGCATGCATTCCATTCTGTGCAAGACCATGCCTGTGTGCAAACGTATTGCTTGACTCCCGAATGTGAAAGCGGGCTGATTTCGAACATGTTGTTGTTTATTGTGCAGGTTAAGCTGCTTCCAGTTTGCGCATTCTGTTTAAGCACTGTTGCCGGAACTATTTGTTTTGAGCCACCAGGCTGTTTCCAGCGCAGGATTAAACCAGCCGAACCTAAACTCTCAAAGAATTCAACTTCAATTGGATGCAGTCCCTGGCTTAGGGCAATTGTGCCATTCACTTCTTTCATTGCATGAACTAAATCGTTATTAATTATAGTGTTGCCGTCTATTTTAAGGCGAGAACCATCATCACTGGATAAATAGAAAATGTATGTGCCTGATGAGGGGATGTCAATGAAGCCTGAGTACTTTGCGGCAAAGCGGTCGACATAAGGGGTACCGTAAAAAGCGGTCGTGACTGGAGCGAAGTTTATTTGTGAAGTGTTCAAGACCAAGCTGGGCGCCAATGATGCGAATTCAGGAATGCTGGAAATAGCGTTTGAGCCGAAGGAATAATATTGGGCAGTAAGCCCTGCTATTGCCAGCTGGCCCTGATTCGGGCACACCAGAATCTGTTCTCCTGCCTGGTCGCAATTTTCAGAAATGTCATCTATGCTGTTTAATACTGTGTCCTTGACGCACAAGACTGTAGCATCGGCAACCTTTTCAACAAACAGTTTTTTCTGCGTCACGGGAAGATTTTTTATTAGCGTATAGCCTGCAATTCCATTGTCAATTCCTGTTTCAACATTTGAGGGGTCCAAATTAAGCTGGCTGGGCAGTCCGTCGAAGGAATAAGGAAACTCAACAACTGGTTTTTGCGCAAGATATATCCTGACATCTTTGGTGCCGTTTAGTAATTGGCCGCTGTAGTTTGTGCCATCTATCTCCAAATTAATATTACTTGGATATTCTATGCTGCTGTTAATTGTCGCATTAGGCGGTGATAATTCTGGCGGGGCGACAACAGAGAAAGTTATCGCATAATCATTAGTGTTAAAGTTTCCTGCCTGGTCAATGCAACGCACATAATAGGCGTAAGCTTTGCCATTTTCTAATCCCCGCAACTGCGCGCTGTGCTGGGTGCCGCCAGTCAAATTAAAATAAACATTCATTGAATTATAGATTATTCCGGGCGATTTTGCATATTTGCAGCTGGCGTTTTCATTGCTGCTTATTGAAAGCGTTGCCATTGAAGTTCCGCTTGGAAGTAAACCGCCGGGTCCGCCTAAGCTAAGAAGTGGCGGTGCCGAATCATTAGAAGGCTGCGGAGTTGGAGAGGGGGGCGGTGTCGGAGTCAAATTAGTCCCGGATAATTGCTCCACATTGATTGGGATTCCGGTGACAGAATTCATCGTGACGCGCACCTTTGAACCAGTTTGGGCAAGCCGCGTAAGAAGCAGTGGTTCTGAAGCAGTTATTATTGTGTTATTCAATATTGTGAAAGTGAAATTAATTGGTTGCTTTGCTTTCCCAATATTAAACCTCTCCGCGATGTAATAATTATTATCGTGCAATGTGAAATTGGCTGTTGCTCCCCTGGGGTCGATGAAAACATACTGCGAATTTTCGCTAATGTCTGTCCTTACATCATTTGTTAACCCCGAGAACTCAAAGAAATTATCATTTGGATTGTAGGCAAGGTAACCGCTTGAAGGTATCGCATAGGTTTTTCCATTATAACTTGCACTAAGCGAAGCGCTTGAATGCCTGTTTGCATAAACAACGAGTCCATTTTCGTATGTTACTCTTACCTGCGCATTCACGAAATTATAACCAGCGCGCACTGCATCACTTAGACTTACCCAATTATCATTGACATAATACTCTATTTTATCTGCATTCTCCAGCGCATATTCTTTTTGCAATTCTTTTGTCATATAATACATCCTGATTACAGTAGTATCGGGTATGTTGTGAAGATTGGAAAATGGACTATCTATGAATCCTATGTGGCCAAAGGCAATTCCAGTAGTAAGATACTGGTCAATATTGCTTTCAGTTATGCCCTTATAGTGAGCATCATTATTTCCATTCGGAACAAATCTTCTTAAGTAGCTCGGATAGGGTACTGCCAGAGGCTTGATTTTTCTTAATTGGTAATCAACAATAACAGGAGACTTGTAATCATCAGAGCAGCAAGTCTGTGAAGCTTCCCAGCTATCGGCATAGCCTGCCCATTGCGCTCCAGCTCCTCCTTCGCTTAGAATTGGCCCATTATAAATAGACTTTACCTGCTGTAAAAGTTGTATATATTGGTCCCTCTGGAATTGAAAGCTTCCATTTGCTCCAGGCACCACTGTCCCATAATCAATATATGCCCATGGAGGGCCATTTGCAATTACATCGATGAAAGCTGCCTTTACGCCTTTGTTCTTTTTTTCGGTTTCCTTGACCTGGGCAATTTCCCTTTGCCTATTTGTCCTTAAGGCGTATGATTGTTGATTTGATATGGAGCTGAAAAATGATTCGATAAGGCTGCCATCCTGGTTTTGTGCTATCCAATCTGGTTTGTAACATGATGCATCATTTGGATAGCAATCTACATACACGCTATATTTTGTGAAATCATCACCGTAATATGTCAGGTTCGGGAGAAGCTTTGTTTCCCATTGGTTGCAATAGCCCAGAAGGTTTACTATAAAATCTTTCATCCCATAAGCATGCATTCTCGCTACGTATGAGGTTATGTCGGTACAGTAATAGTATACATCCCAGACGTCCAGCACAGTTTTATCTTTCATGTAACTGCGGTAAGGCGATGGCTGGTTCGGAATGTTGGGGAAAACTTCGTCAAAATTTTCAGAGATCGTTATATAAAACCTCTCATTAACAGGCTGGCGAGCGCCTGCAGTGTTCGAATTATAGTAAACATAATAATTCCAAAATGTTCGGCCATTTGAAATCGAGGATGGTGAGAAGGAACTGATAAATGACGCACCGCTTATGGTTGCATCGCTATATGAAGTTACAAAAACATTTCCCTTCCTTATGGAATATTGCCAAGTGGATGCAAAGGACATCTCAGGATTTATCGTCTCGGTTGGTGAGCCGCCGCTTGTATACTCAGCTCCAATCCTATCTATGAATCTCTCTGCGCTTTGAATATCTGCTATCAATGTTTTGCCTTTTATTTTATAAGAAACATTGACAGTGGTTGTCTGTCCATTTAAAGTAAAGTTGTAAGAAACTTTAAGCGTGTTGCCCTCAATTTTTTTGCTGTTTGTTTTTCGGGTAATTGAAGTTGATGAGCTCCATGGATCAATAGAAGTGCCCCCGACATTAATGCGTATTCCGCCCATTGCTGGAGTGAAAGTAAAAGAGGAGTCTCCATAGTCAACACTTGCTTCAACCGCGCGAAAAATAGCAGTTTTAGTCGTGCTTGTATCATCAGGATTAATTGAATAGGTTACTGAGTAAGACGGTCTGGAATATTTGAAATTATATTTGCCTGAAACTTCATCATATTCTATTATGTTGTACACCTGATAATCTGGTTTTGCGCCGTCAGGCTCCTGATTTTGTATTGATTCAGTTGCTCCTAGATACGGGCTGACTATTACATACCCTGTATAGCGCAAATATTCAAAAAAGAAAGGCACAGCAACAAGGCTTAGCGCTAAAATCGTTATTAATGAGTACTTCCACAGGCTCTTTCTAAGCACCATCCGGCTGAATAAATAGCATTTCGATCTTTTTAAATGTATGCCAAAGTAGTTTTACATGTTCAATTCCATAATCTGTTTACATTTTCTTATTATAGGGTGGGTTATTGCCTGCTCATGGTGATTAACCATGAGCAGATTGAATGAAAAAAAAGAAAGTGGATTATTCAGCAGTATCGGAAAGGTAGGAGTCCTAGCTCTATAGCCAAGATACAACACATAAGCCGCCAGTATGTTTACAACCTGGTTGAGAAGTATAAAGATCTCGGTGAGTTGGCTTATGAGGCTCAAAAGCCTGGGAGACCGAAGGTACTCCTTAATCCCGCTTTTGTAAAGCGGGTTATTACGATACGTGAAGAGGATGATTATGGTAGTGAGAAAATCCATTTTGTCTTGGCCAAAGAGGGTTTTTCTGTTTCTCAACGGCAAATTCAGCGTATTCTTGATGAGCAGGGCTTAACTGAGCCTTGCATTAACCGGCGAGGGCAACGAAGTTATGTTCGTTACCAATGGCCGCTCTCAAATTACATGTGGCATTCTGATTGGAGTGAGTACAAGGAGAAACAGTATGTTGCGTTCATTGATGATCGTAGCAGAAAGATTATGGCTGGTGGAGAGTTTAGCAGTGCCAACAAGAATAACACTTGTTGTGTGTTCTATCAGGCTATGCTTACCAATAATGTCTGTCCTGTTGTTGTGTTAACGGATAAAGGCACACAGTTCTATGCAAATAAGAAAACAAGCAAAGGAGAGCGTGCGCTCTCCGAGTTCGAAAACGAACTCCGATCAATTGGTATTGAACTTTGGACTTCACGACGAAACCATCCCCAAACAAATGGTAAGATGGAAAAATGGTTTGATACGTTCAAGAAAAGAAACAAGAAACACCCTAAAGAATCATTCCAGGACTTCATCAAATGGTACAACGAAAAGAGAATACACCACGCTCTGGAGTATAAAACTCCAGATGAGGTCTACCTCCAAAATCTGTAAACAGATTTCGGAATTGTCAACTAATTTCGGAATTAGACGATGTTAGCGTCGGAGGAGGACTTCGGAATTTCAAAATCAGTTGACATATTGCACCATACCCTAAAAAGTGTCCTCATTTATAAATTTTAAAAAGTACCTATATACTCCAGAAGTGTAAACTTATATCGGAATTATACA
>Ga0209542_10011253_pt1 | contig 15901 bp, 14 predicted proteins | sample RifCSPhighO2_01_FD_184028 | JGI IMG/M metagenome (GOLD analysis project Ga0209542, IMG submission 184028) | Soil microbial communities from Rifle, Colorado - Rifle CSP2_plank highO2_0.1 (SPAdes) (version 2) | ecosystem: Environmental > Terrestrial > Deep subsurface > Rock core/Sediment ... | reverse complement strand
AACATCAACCGTAACTTGTTCCCGAGCGGATACACCCCAACTACATCTCCATCGAGACGGTTCCAGCGTAAATATTTTTGGATTTTGCGCATTTGCGTGTTCAAGCCAAACAGCGATCGCCTGCAGCTTCCGCTTTTGATTTCGATGTAGCGTTTACAGACTCCTTTTTCACACCTATAAACAATAAAAATGTCTGGTTGTGCGATCGCGTGTTTTTTCTTAGTTAAAGGATATTCTGTTTCAATGGCGATGACTTCCTCTTTGTCAATGCCGACGAGCTCGGGGTTTTCAAGAATTAAGGTTTTGAGCTCTTCGTGCCGCTGCAAACTGCCGCGTTCGTAGTGCATTCTTCGAGTAAGGTGTGTAGATATATAATGATTTCTTTCAATTTATGCAAAAAGGCAAATAGTTTAAGGTTCTATTCTCGACGCGGAAGTTTTGACTGGGCGAAATAAACTTTAAACAAAGTGGTATCTGATTCAGCTGGCGTGCGGTCCTTCATAAGGGTTCTAGAGAGTGCGAGTGTGGTGTCAACGAGTGCAGGTCCGCAATGGACACGGCCCAAATCTGCTTGTTGATTCATCCAGAATGCATAGTTGGCAAGGGCAACGCCTGCCTCGACATAGTTTTGCGCGGTAAGAGCTGGCTTGATTTTGTCAGCATACGCGTCGTGAAGTCGGTGGACTAATTCAACTGCAGTAAGGGGAGTATTCATTCTTTGTTCAAATCAGCGATATCTTTTTAAACGTTTTGACTTCTTTTCAACAGTTGGGCTTAATTTGCAGCTTGCTGCTATTAGTGCCCAACTTTGAAATAAGAAATTGTCTTCTCACTTCCAATGGAATTCAGACAATTTCTATATTCGAAGAGTACGCCGCGGTCGTATAGTCCGGTCAAGTATGCTGCCCTTTCGAGGCGGTCACCTGGGTTCAAATCCCAGCCGCGGCATACCTATTCAAGTTATATGCTGTGTCACACAGCTATAAAAGTGCCAGAAGTGGAGAGTATCCACAATGGCAGAAGACGACATTTACGGCTCGAAAGCTCGTTATGAGCTATTTGTTAAAGATTTGGCTGTTCTGATTGTGCCTAAGCCGTTTATTCAGACGAAAAGAGGATACAGGGGTTACTATTGTAAAAATTCTGCAAACTTAGATTATTTCAGACGGTTAATCGCTAAGTTTGAATCCAGAGATTTGAGCTATGTTAGACGGCTTCGCCTTCTTCAAGATTTGAAAATTGTTGTTCACTTTACAGAGAAAGACCTTAAAGAACTTGCCAGAGAGGATATTGACCAGATTGTTGCGCGGGTAAATACTTCGCAAAGTTCTGAAAGTGCCAGTGATTTTAAGACGCATTTGAAAATTATTTGGAAGTTAATCCTTCCAGAAACAGATGAAAAGAATAGACCAGATGAATCAATAACGCCTTATGTAGTGAGACATTTGAAATCGTACATAGATAAGAGCAGACAAAAGAGAAGAATAGACAAGCTCTCATGGGAAGAGTTTGAACGCATTGTAACTTTCTTCAGCGATAAGCCATGCATTCAGGCGTACTTGATGTTAGCACTTGAAAGTTTGGGAAGACCTCAAGAGCTTTTATGGCGCAAAATAAAAGACGTGGAATTATACGACAACTACGCCAAAATTTATCTCTCAAGTCATGGAAAAGAAGGTATAGGTATTCTTCAATGCATTGATAGTTATGCTTATCTCACTTCGTGGCTCAATGAACACCCTTTCAGAAAAAATCCAGATGCGTTTCTTTTCGTTAATTCAAAGGGTGACCAATACTCAAATTTTGCTATTAACAAACATATGAGGATTGCCTGTGAAAAACTGCAAATCAATAAGCCGATAACGTGCTATTCTCTCAAAAGAAACGGCGTAACTCTGCGCCGTTTAAGAGGAGATACGGATGTAGAAATACAGCGTGCGGCGCGGTGGTCAAGCACGAAACAACTCAAAACTTATGACCTTTCAGACCAAGATGATGCGTTTAAACTTGAACTTGTGAAAAGAGGGCTTATAGAGCCAGAACATGGTTTTGAACACTTGAAGCCGAAAACCCGCCCTTGTGTTCACTGTGGCGCGTTAAACAAGTTTACAGATGTGACTTGTAACCATTGCAATAGACCGCTGGATAGAAAGCGAATTCTTGAACTTCAGCGCGAAGATGAACTTAGAGCACTCAAAGACTTTATGACAATCCCTCAAGTAAAAGAACTCTTCGAGACGGTGTACAGATTAAAGAAGAAAGTGGAGGGAAGGTCAAAATAAGCAATCAAGAACTCTTCTTTCATCAGAATATGAGGCTCCTCTTAATATTTCTTCTTTATTTTTTCATAAAGCTCTTTTATTCTTGAATCTTCTCCATAATTAACCCAAATGCCTTTTTTGCAATCATCTACAAGAATTGAATAATCATATCCGATAGTTATTATTGCTGACCCGTTTAGTCCTTGGAGAATTTCCTCATTTTTTGTCCGAGATAAATTATGAAATTTCCATTCTTTGACATCTTGAGCTAACCTCAATACTTCTTCAAGTGTTGGTTTTGTTTTTGCCATTTTATTCTTCCTTTGGTTTTAGTTCAGGAAATAACTTGTAAAGTTCTTGTCGTGTTTGTATATATGCATTTCTTGAACCTAAACATTCTTTCATCAAATTAAAACTTGCCTCGTCAAATGCACCGCATCGCTGCCAGCCGCGATTAGCATTTTCATATGATGCTCTTCGTCTTTCTGCTTCTGTAGTTTCCTTTTCTAAAAATTTCACGAGAGCTTGCAATTTTTCGGTAATATCTTTACTCATTGTATTCCACTCGGACTTTTTTATGTGATTTCAAGATTTTTGATTTGATGTATTCTTTTAATCCTTCTTCTGTTTTGTAAAAGACGTTTCCAGCTAAAACACTTTGTTTTCTTCTTCCTATTGAGCAATTGTTTGGACTGCGGTCACCGCCCTCTATGCTTGTTATTTGAACATCAATTTCAACTTCAGTTTCATCAGTTAATTCTAACGTTTTTCTGACTGCGTCATCCAAATCAATATTTTTTATCTTAGGACTTGTTCTCAGGAAGGTATTCCCTGCTCCACAATACATGGCAGAATTACGATAAAAATGTCTTACGATTTCAGAATCTAACTTTTTCTCTTTACTTAATCTTCTAATGGCATCTTGAATTTCATAATTAGCAATAGCCGGATTTGTTTCTAAGTAAATTTCAACTGACTTTGCTACTCTTCGTTTATGTTCATCATAAACTCTACTTCCAACTCCAAAATTCTGTTCGCCCAAGATTGTTGTAAGGTTCATTTTTGTAGGTCTGGGAAAAGTTGGTAAATTTGTTCTCGCACGCTTTGGTATGTTTCAACTCGGGCAGCGTTTTTTATTTTCGGGAGATTGTCATATGCTTGTACAAATCTTCCTCCATACGGTGCACTCTCTTCTTTTCTCTCAGATTCTATCTTGTCATCAAGAGATTTGACCAATAAACGTAATTTTTCTTCGTATTCGTTTGATTCCATGCTTCAAATTTCACATTTACTGCTTTATAAAGCTTTCTGAAGAGACAACTCGAAAGTAGTAAATATTTATGGTTGCGGGACAGTGCAAGGCATAATCCCAAAGTGCCTTCTGGATGCCTTACGGTGTGCTTGAACTGTCCTGAGATACGTCCCAAAGCCATAGGCAAACCAAACGCTAACCGTCTCTGGCGCGTTTCTCCACCGCGCTATTCGCGTCTCTTCGCATCAAGCCAGTGTTTCTTATGCGCCCACACGCGCTCACGTTTAATTCCAGTAACGCTGACTATTTCCCACCACGGAATTCTGGGGCTGTCTTCTAAGAGAATCCAAACTATTGTGCGTTCTTCCTGAATGCGTTTCCATTCGGGGCGTAAGAGTTTCTTCACCCAATTCATTGAACACCTTTTGATTTATTCTTTACAACAAAACAATCAACCTCATCGTTTTGTTCACGAATGATAATTGAGTGTTTATCTTTGTGTACCAAAAAATCAAGATGCGCTCGTGCTTTGTTGTAGCGCAGGTCTTTTCCAAAGCTAAGCATTATTTCTTGAATTGTTTCAGGAGTTACTTTCATACCAATGTAGTGTTCAGCAAGATGTTCTTTAATGCGAATAATCACTGCTTTCTTTTTGGATTCTCTCTCTTTTTTGAGAAGGGCTTTTTCTAATTTAACTGCTTGATGTTCTTTCTCTATTTTTCGCAGTCGTGTGATTCTTTCTGTTACCAGTTGTTTGAACCTCATTGCAACACTTACTTCTATTGAAAGGCGGTTTACTGCGTAAAAATCTTTATTGATTTTGTAATATTTGCTTGAACGCTGTCCAACAAAGCGCAAGTATTCTTGTTTGTTTTGTACATCAATATCGGTGAAGTCTAAGTTCGTGATGGCTTTTTCTCTTTCAAGTTCTTTGAGCCAATCGTGAAGTTTGGATTTATTATCCTCAGACATACCTAAAAGAAGACGCAGTTCATCAAAATATGCAACCTCTAAGTATTTGACTGCGTATACAATTTGGAGTTTTTTGATAGACTTTTCTGCGCTTTTTGCACGTTCTAATTGGTTTTCAACAAATTCTGTTAAGGACTCTACATCACAGCTCCCATCAGGCAAACGGAAATTTTTCTGAAAGTCACGTTCCAGTTCTGATGCCTGAACTGTGGGCGCAGTTTTGATTTTTTCTAGGGGTTGCGCGTTTGAGAACTCTTTGTCGATTTTTTGAGTAAACTGGCTTGAATCAGTGGCTGTTTTTTCTGAACTCAAAGTGTTGTTTTGGTTCGGAAGAGAACTGAAATGGTTATTTGAGTTCTGAGATGAACTGTCAATTTTGATAGTGTTCTTGGCTAAACCCATTGTGGAAAGTATGGACTTTTCGTTGCACTGTTCGCATAAGCGATTAGGGTTTGAAAGAACGCTAATAATTACGCCACACTGAATGCAATGAACATCAGCCATCCTGCTCACCTAAGACTTTCTTCCGCACGTATTCGCTTTTTGATGAACCTTTGGGAATAGAACCTTCAATTTTTGCAAGTTCGATAGAATTAACTCTTATGTGGAGCAAGTGTGAACGTCTTTTTTCACTTCTTGGGATAATCCATAGTTCGATTGTGTCACAAGGGTTTTTATGTTTTGGCTGTTTCTGTTGCATTGTCATCGGCTCTTTTTGAAGTGGGCGTTGTCGCGTCCGCTTTGATTTTTTCTTCTGCATTTTTGATTAGAATTCCCACATTATCTAACAAGTCCTTCAGGATGGCTTCACTGTGCATTTTTCCACCCTGCAAGCCATCCATCAACTGCGGTCTTTTTCTCTTGAGGTTCAATTTGAGAATTTGCAATTTCTTGACTTTCTGAATCATCAGATTCCAGTTCAGATACCAGTCTGCGTAAAACTGATGCTTTGCTGGTGTACGCTTTCCTTGCTTCGCTGGATAGCTTTGCATACAGCGCATCGTCGAAAATCACAGTTATCGTTTTGTTCACTTTGGCTTTCATAGTATTTGTTAGGAGTACCTATTATTTAAACCTTTCTGAATGGAAAACCTTTTAAAATCTGGAAACTCTGGAATGTGTTATGTTGCCGTTTGAAAAAGAGTTTCCCGAATTGGGAGAAAACTTAACCACTATGTCTTATTTTATGTTGGTTGAAGAAGCCGCATTTATCAGATATGCGTATTTTGCTCAAAGACCTATGTCCACTCCGGAGTATTATTCTTTTCTTTTAGGTTTTGAAATAGGTCGTCTTGAAAGGGATGCTAAGTACGCGATTAAAATTGGAATTTACCCCCTTCCACATTTCATTGAAATGGAAAAGATGGCTAAAGGAGTGGGTGCAAAAGCGTCATATAAGAGGACACTTTCTATCCTTGAACGATTAGCGAAGTGGGGATTTTTGAAAAAGAGACCTGTTCAACATATGAAGGAGAAATTCTTTTGGGTTCTGAATCCTCCATTCTTGCAGAAATATGGAAGCCAACTCAAGGCAATAGAAGAAAAATCTCCTCTTGTGGAGAAGCAAAAAGAAGCGAAAACTTAATATATTTCTATTATATCAGTTGATATAACATGACTGAACTCATAAATTCGCACGGAGAGAACATTTTGCGTTTTCCTAGACTTGATACTGTGCTTATGGTTGAGGAGTTTATCAAAGCGCATGACGGAGAGTTGAAAAAGCGCAAGCTCTGGGAGTCGCTACCGAAAAAGATGATGTATCAGACCTTTTGCGTTGTCATTGATTATTTGCTTCAATCACACAAGCTTTCAATTGATGCAGAAGGCAAGATTGGCTGGATGTACTATCCTGAAACCGCAAAGAGATATTGCGAGAGGGCTGACTTAGGAAGACGCAAAATCAAAAAGTTTAAATAAAAGTAAGACCTATCTTACTTTATGGAAATCGCTATAACGACGATGAGTTCAAAAGGGCAGATTGTGATACCTAAAGAAATGCGCTCACGCATAAAAGAAGGTGAAAAAATAGTTATTTTGGAGCGAGATGGTCAATTTGTACTCAAGTTAGCTCGCAATCTGGACAAAAACTTCAAGGACGATTTGGAGTTTGCAAGAAGGACTGAAGACGCGTGGAAAAGCTACGATAGAGGAGAGTTTAAGTCAAGTTCTGCAGAGGATTTCTTAAAAGAATTAAGCAAATGGTAATGCCTATAGTTGAGCGAAGAACAGAGTTTGATAAATCCGTCCAAAAGCTAAAAGATGGCTTGTTGCGAGAAAAAGTTCATAAGCAGATTGCAAAAATAATACAAGACCCTGAACTCGGCAAGCCGATGATGTACGCGCGAAAAGGAACAAGGGAAGTCTACATTCCCCCTTTTCGCTTGTCGTACGCATACCTTGCTGAAGAAAACAAGATAATCTTGCTCGATTTATATCACAAAGACGACCAATAGGTTTTAAGTAGTTGCAGTTCATCAAGGCAGTTAACTTCTGGCACTTAGCTCAGCCACGGCATACAATTTTTAGTTCATTTACGGTAGTTCACCGTTTCACTCAGGAATATGATTTATGTTCAGTCCTCGCTTTGGAAATCTTGCAGTTAAATTTTCCCTAATTACGTAGTCACCAAAACTAACAATTGCCAAAGCCATTGCTTTAAATCTGCCAACTTGTTCCATTTTCTTTTTTTGGTATGGATGAAACATAACCCAAACAGAATGTTCTAATCCGTTAATTTTGTGTTCATCACCCTCATACTGAAAATTAAAGTCCTTATTTATCTGCACTTCAACAGTTCCAGAAGAATAGTTGAATCTTTGAAAAATTTCATCTCTCTCCAAAACACCTTTTTCTGTTTTAATATACTGCCAAGGTTCTCTTATGCTGCTTTCTCGAGGAGAGTTTCTAAATGAGTTTGTTACTTTTAAAAATAATTCAGCTGGATTTCCAAATAAAAGAACAGGCCAATTATCATAAATTTTGAGTTTGCCTTCTAATATGGCTTCGTCATTACATTCTTTGAGTTTATCTAAATATTCACTTAATTTCATGTGTTTATTTGAAGAAAGTGGGTTTTTAAAGCTTACTGGCAGGCTAACTAAACAGTGACAATTTTGTGCTTAGAATGACTGTGTACTGATTAGTGCCGTAATTGAACTTTTTTCATCGGTTCCCAGCCACGGCATTTTTCTCACACGATAATTCATATGATTATTCATATCCATTATCCACGCACTTTTTAAGCGATTTGTAGAGATTTCGACCACAAACCTTTTAAAGCCTTAAATAATTCATATGAAAATTCAGGCACAGCACCCGAACAAAAAGAGGATGGTTTTACTTTGAGCACAGGCATCACGCGCCGCTTGCAGCGAACGCCGAAAGATCAGTATACGGTGACGATTCCTAAAACGTTGGTCAAGCTTCTCAAGTGGAACAATAAAGACGAGCTTGAGTTTGATTTTGAGAACGGTAAATTGACGCTTAAAAGGGTGAGAAAGTGAAGCGTGCCCTCTTGCTCCTGGTTCTTCTTGCAGTATGTGCTGCTGCAGTCAATGTGACCGAGAACGTTGTAGTTAACGTGAACGTCTCGCCGTCCAATGTTTTTGTGGAAGAGCAAACTTCAAGTTATTTGCCGTCAGCAGGTGCAAACGAGTCAGTCTCAGTTATTGAAAGAGTTCACGTTATTGAAGTTGTAGAATCTCCTATGATTAAACGAGAAATAACGCCAGTTCAAAACAACACTAAGATAAACGAGACAGAAAACATTACAGAACTCGCAAGAGAAATGGATGATGAAGTGAACCTTTCTGCCTGGATTGAAAATGGAACAGAGGTGTTGCCTGAACTTGTTCCCGAAGTAGCTCCTGAACCGGTGATTCCATCAGTCGAAGTTCCATCCGTTGAGACTCCAACAAGTTTTGGTCCGGTGCAAGAGCAGGATAGTGAGTTGGTCCGCGTGCCTGAGGTGATAGCTCCGGTAATTTTGCCTTCGCAGATAAATGAAACGCATAACGTTACTGGACGCATAAATTTCAAAGCGTTGGTGCGTGATGCAAAAGGAAATGTGCTTGATGCGCAAATCGTGGTGAAAGACCGATTGGGCGCAGTGGTCGCAGAAGAGTTGATTGGCGCGCGAACTGTTGCGCAAGAACTAACAGTGCCAACCGGTCCAGTTGATGTGGAGATAGAATTCGCACAAGGTCCGATTACAAGAGTGACGCTTGATGAAGCAAACCTCTCCGAAAGCCAAGGGTTTGTCCGTGTGGACGATGTGCCAGAGCCAATAGGTTGGGTGAGCGTGTATGCAATCGACCCTTCCCAAGTTATTTTCGAGCAGGGAAAGTTGCACGCGGTTGCACAGGGAAACGCGCTCTATAAGTGCAAGGACTGGGATTTTGACGCGCGTGTGTGTGATGGAAATTGGACTCTTGTTCAAGCTCTTGTTCCAGGTCAACCCTACGTTGTTGAGATAAGTTCAAGTGATCCTGCGTTCGGGGAAATAATTGCGACGGAGGCAATACACTTGGATGAAAATGGAACAGTGCTTGAGAATATTTATCCCGCAATAAGTGCCATTGATAATGTCTGGTCATCATTGATTCCTGCGAATCATTCAGTTCGTGTCACGTTTGAAAAGAATCTCACCAACGGAAACGTGATAGATTTCATAGGACAAAGTAATGGGACGTTTGTAGACATCCAAATCTACCGTGCGGGTACAAGCGAGTTTGTCGGTAGGACTGGTCCGATGGATTTACAGGAGTGGCGTTTTGTTGAGCTTTCAAATCTTTCAAGTCCATCAGATACGTTCGATTTGCGCATTGTAGGTCTTCTCCCGCCAGTCTGTAGCCCAGATGATGACTGTTTGATTTCGCAAGAACTTCCATTCATGGAGTTTGAATATATTCATGACGAAGCGGCTACGGCGAATGGAACGGCAGGGGTTGCGGTTTACTCAGAGAGTGGAACTGTTTCTCCACGCTATCGCAACTGGAACATGACTACTCAGCAATGGGCGGGTGAGACCACGGCGCTTGCGAATACAGGAGAAGCGTCATGGGTCGTGTTGCGAAGTAGTCATGAGTTTGATAGCCAATTTTTCTCAGGAGTTATAGGTACAGATACGAATGTTTCGCTCCAGGTTGGTCAGGGCTTCAACTCATCTGGTGGTGTTAACTGGACCATAAGATATAACCTTTCGGCAGATGTTCCCAACACAGGTCTGCGCTCTCTTGATATCGGAGTTGAAGATGTTTCAGGTAATGCGGTTGTAGTGTTCGAAACAAGTGCTTCGGGTGACACAGGGGTGGCGCTCAGTGTTTGGAATGGCACCACGCTTGATGCAGAGCAGACATTCAATATCTCTTCGAGCGGAGGAGTCCAATGGATTCGCGCAGTTTCCCGTTCGAGCACAAATGAAGTGATGATTCTCACACTGAACAGTTTGAATGACTTGTATGCGACTTTGTGGAACGGCAGCTCGTTTGTAAACGCGACTGGCTTTACTATTACAACAGATACCGGAGTTACAACCGATGAGGTCTTTGACTTTGTCTGGGAGTCCAACGGGAATGGTTTAGTTGTTTACCGTGAGAATAGTAGCACGTCGATTCAGTATAGAACATTCAATGGGGGGACAAGAAGTTGGAGCGCGGCTGGTAATTTCTTCACGCTTGATGGTGGAAGTCCAACTGAGTTCAAGCTCTGTGCTGACCCGACTTCAAATTATGTTGGATTTATTTCTTCCGACTCAACTGATGATGTGAACGCCGTGATTTGGAATGGCACCGCGGTGGAGACTTCTCCTGCTGCTCCCTCGGAAATTGCCGCGGTTGAGCCCAATACTGCTCCTGCGCGCAATGTTGGCTGTGTTTGGTCAGTGGATGGCAGGAATGCGACCTTTGTTTTTGTTGATGCGAATGCGCCAACTGATGATTTGATTTCTTTTGCAAGGTATAACAAGACGTCTTGGTCTGTTTCAAGTTTGGCAAGCCCTGAACGGTCTGAAACAGTCACGGGAGGACCCAGCATCGAGCGTTTGGAAGCTTACATAAATCCGTTCACTTCAGAAATTCAAGTTCTTACATTGGATGCTGGAGGAAACGATGACTTGCATTCCGCGCTCTGGAACCGAACTTCGTGGGTGGTGAGTTCCGGAGGGAATTACTTTTTGGAAACGACCGTGTCGTGTGGCGGTGGGACGACGCAGTGCGCGGACTTTGTCTGGAACGCATTTGATCCTGCTCCGAACCTGACGTTGAGTGTTCCTCAAGGTGCGTCGTTCAACCAAAGCGACATCATCAACATCACGGTGAACGCTTCGGACAACTATCAGGTGGACAAGGTGAACATCACGATATACGCGCCAAATGGAACCTTGCTTCAGTATAACCTGACGCTTGTGCAAGGGAACTCGACGTCTGGTTTGTACGCGCTGAATTTCACCAACACTACCTTTACGCTGGGAAGGTATAACTTTTCGGTTGAGGCAAATGATACGAGCACGCACGACAATCGTAATTTTACCTCTGGCTTTTTTACCATCGCAAACGTGACTTCTTGTCCAGCAGTACTGCTTGCGAATACGACGCTTGCACAGAACATTTCTGCGACAGGTAGTTGCCTTTCGTTTGGAGAAAACAACATCATGCTCGACTGTAATGGATTTGCCATCCGTTATGACAGTTCAGGCACAGGGGCCGCTTCTGGAATAACTGCCAGCGATAAAGTGAATGTCACGATTAAGAACTGTGTTCTCATAGATTCTTCTCTTGTGGGCGGGGAAAGTGTAGCGCTTAATCTGACGAGGACCAATCAAAGCTCGCTGACCAATCTTACTGTTCAGACGAATGGTACTAATGATAATTATGCGCTGTTCATGTTGCACTCGTTTGAGAACACGCTGGTGAATCTGACGCTGCGCAGTAATGGCAGCGCGGGAAACAATACAGTGGTTTATCTGATAAATTCCTCAAGGAATAACTTCACACAGCTTACTGCGAGTGCGAACGGTTCTGCCAACAACACCGGGATTCTGGTGCAGGCAGCGCACGGGAATAGTTTCGTGAATGTTGCGCTGAACACATCGGGAACCTCAAGCTATGGAGTGGAGATTCGTTCAAGTGAGAACAACACGTTCCAGAATATTAGTTTGCGTACTGTGCAATGGATTAACGCGAGTGTAAGTGCTGCGACGAATTTTACTAATACTGCTTTCGTCACCGGAACTGGTAGCCTGCTTTATCCTGGAGTTGTGACGATGACAGGGACGCACGACATCACTTCGACCAAAGTCGCTCTGACTTCGAATAGGACGTTTGTCAACAGCACCAATCTTTCGTTCCTGAACGTTTCCGCGCAAGTCGCTTTGTTCAGCATTAATTTCACCAGTCCTGCGATGCTTTATGATCAGAACGATAACGGTAGCTTTATCGATTGTACTTCGCCGCGTTGTGTTAACGTGAGTTTTGCAAGCAATGTCTTCACTTTCAACGTGAGCAGCTTTACAACATACGCGGCTACCGCGTCGCTTCAAAATGTCACGTTCAGCATCTCTGATATGCCTGATCCGGTGAGTCGCGGGGGCCAGTTGAATTACACAATCATTGTGAACAATACGGGAACAGAGACTGCGTTTAACGTGACGGTGAATTCTACCTATGCATCAAGTGTGGTGTTTGATAGTTCTTCTCCATCAGCTGCTGGAAACATCACGTTCAGTTTGGGAAACATTAGCGCGGGAAGCGTGTTCATGATTAACATCACGGTGAATGTGAGTCTTTCATCATGGAATGGTACGCTTTTGAACCACTCGGCGAACGTCACGTTTACGAACGCGTCTGGTCAAGCGACTTTGCAGGCCACAAGTCAGCTTACGCTGGTGAGGGGAACTCCGGGAATTAGTACGAGCATGACTGATTCTCCTAGTCCAGTTATGGTGGGAAGTACGTTGAGGTATAACATTACGGTGAACAATTCAGGTGATGATACTGCGTTCAATGTGAGCGTGTTGGAGTCGTATCCTTCGGGTGTTGTGTTTAACAATAGTTTTCCTTCGCCAAGTTCGGGGAATGAGACATTTACAATTGGTACGCTTGCGCCGAACCAGTCGACCACAATCAATATCACAGTAAACGTAAGTTCAGGTGTGGCGAACGGTACAACGCTCAATAATTCCTATATGGTCACGTTTGGGAATGCTTCGGGCATGAATAGTTCGGTGACCAACAGTACGTTGACGACCGCGCAGGCGACGTTTGTGGCGAATGTGAGTGCGAACATGAGTGACTCTCCTGATCCTGTCGTGCGGGGGGCACAGCTGAATTATACAATAACTATCAACAACACAGGAAGCGATGGAGTGTACAACGTGAGCGCGGTGGAGTCATATCCTGCAGGAGTGGTTTTCCATAGCTCTTCTCCAAGTTCCAGTTCAGGGAATGGTACTTTTATACTTGGCAATCTCACTGCAGGGACGGGTACGACTGTTAACATCACTGTGAACGTGACCGCTTCCAACGCGACGTCATTGAACAATACTGCGGCGATTAACTTTTCGAATGTGGCAGGGTTGACGACGACCATCAGCGCAAGTACGCTCACATTGGTGCGTGGATTTCCAAGCATGACTGCGAGTGTTAACGATACTCCTGATTTTGTTTTAGTGAACAAGAGTGTTCTTTACCAAGTATTGCTCAATAATTCAGGTGATGATACTGCGTTCAATTCCACCTTGGTGTTGACCTATCCGACTGGAACGATTTTCAACGCGAGCGCGCCGGTTCCGGTGTTGGGAAACACCAATTTCACAGTGGGTAATTTCTCTCCCAACCAGACCTTGCTGGTGAATCTGACGCTCAATGTAACCAGCGCGGTTGAGAATGGGACAAGTCTGAACTTGTCAGGTGTGCTTTCGTTTGGAAACGCGTCGGGCTCAAACACGAGTGTTGTTGCAAGTGTGCTCACCACTGTCCGTGGTTTCCCGTTCATTGTAGTGACGCATTCTGACTCTCCTGATCCAGTTTTCAGAGGCGCAACTCTGGTCTATACGGTGAATGTGACGAACGCAGGTTATGATATCGCTTACAACACGACCCTTGTGGAAAGTTATCCTTCAAATACAACTTTCCTTAACGCATCGCCCGCTCCTTCAATTGGCAATTCCACGTTTAATCTGGGTAACCTTTCGATAAATAGCTCTGCAGTTGTTGTTATACTGCTGAATACTACAACAGGAATTGCGAACGCGACCCAATTGAATAATTCGGTCAACGTGTCTTTTGTGAATGGTTCAAGCGAGTCATCTGAAGTGAATGTTTCAGTCTTGACAACAGTCATTGCAGGTTCTGCTCCTTCAGTCGTATCAAGTGGTCCGTTGAACCGTACCAACCTGACGATATCTACGCAGGTATTCAGCGCAAATGTTACGGACGATTCATCTGCAAATTTCACTTGCCTGCTTGCGATTGACAGTTCTACAAATATGACAAACAGTAGTGTTCAGAATAACACCTTGCTTAACTTTAGCGGGACAGGACTCGCGCAAGGGAATCATTCCTGGAACGTTGCGTGTACTGACCTTTCCGCAAACACCAATGCGAGCGAGACGCGTATATTTGTTGTTGACTCGACAAGTCCTGAGTTCAACTCGCTCTCGCTCAATCCCAACAGCTCTGCAGGGCTTGACCCGGGAGCGGCGGTTGTCTTTACCGCAAATGTGAGTGATAATTATACCTCAGTGGATACAGTAGTTCTGCATATTTTGCGAAATGGCAACGCTGTGCAGAACACAACCATGACGTTGAATGCGAGCACGGGTTTGTTTAACGCGACGGTCAATGTGACGGAAAGCGCAGCGTATGGCGCGTTCATTGTCGCAAATGATTCGTTCGGGAATCAGGGGACTTCGACGGCGGTGAACTTTACAGTTGAGCTTGATAACAATTGGATTCAGCCGTCCTCTCTTGGCGCGTTTGTCGCAACCCCTGGTCAGAATATAAGTTTGGGGACGCTGGTCATCAACAACAGTGGTGACTATCGCAGGTCGTTTAACATAAGTTCTACATTGAATGGAACTGCATTCAACGAGTCTGCTTTTACCATCAACGGCGGTCAGTTAAGGTACATTCAGGTCAACGTCAGCGTTCCATTAAGTTCGGGAGTCTTGCTCAATAACCTTACCATCAACTCCTCTGCCGGAACAAGTAACATATTTGTAGATGTGAATGGGAGCGATTTCAGCCAGACTAATGTGAGCTTTATCATAGTCACAGTCGATGACGCGTTCCTGTTCACCAATTTCACGACCATTCCTGTTTCAGTCACGCAGGGACAGTCTAGTGTCGCAATCCAAGCGCAGGTGAAGAATATTGGGACCAGAAACGCAAGTAATGTTACTTTGAATATCACGCTTCCTTCGGAGTGGACAGTGCAGGGAGGAAGTACGAGCGCGAGTTTTAGTGTGCTTGAGCCAAATGACACTGAAATTTTGAACGTGCTTGTTGCAATCCCAACGACTGCTGCGACCGGGTATAAGAGTGTGTTCGCGAGCGTGGATGGAGTTAACAATTCAGGCACGGTGCTTTCTTCGCAGAATTTGACGTTGAACGCGACTGGGCAAGTGCTTGTCGAATCAGCGCAAGGGGTCTTCGGGAAGCAGGGTTCAGGGGGTTCTAGTGGGTCGGGTAGTTCAGGAAGTGGAGCGGGAGGTGCTGGCTCAAGTGGTCCAGGTGGTGTGGCTCCAGGAACTTTTGGAAAGTCCACGGAACACGCGGTCCTGGTCACCAATGAAACTATTGAAGTTGTGCGTGGCTCGCGGATTGTGTTTCCGCTGCTTGTCACAAATGTTTACAACAATTCGTTGATGAAGAAAGTTTCTCTTGATGTTGAGGGAGCGCTTGCAAGGTATGTGCAGTGGAATCCTCAAGTGCTTGAGACTATATTGTTTGGGCGAAGCAAGGTGTTTGAGGTTGAAGTTGCCGCTCCGCTCTACGCGAACCGTTCAGAGATTAACATCACGTTCGCAATTACTTCAGAGCTGGAATCTGAAGGTATAGTGTACAAAGCAGGGGTTCCTTTCGCAGAGACGTTTAAGAAAAGCGTGATTGAGTACAAGACGATTCGTGTGGTTATTCGTGAGGTGAGTCCCGCCCAGGCCAAGGAACAGTTTGTTGGGGTTGAGGGTTTGTACGAGCAGGTTGTTGCGAAGAAATATCCAACTGCCAAGGCCGATATTTTGCTTGAGCTTCTTCGGAACGCGATGTACGCGCAGAATTATGAGGACGCGGTCTATATTGCTGGAAAGCTCAAGATTTTGCTTGAGAAAGAGCTTGAGGCGGGAGCCGCGATTGAAGCGCTTAAAGAGCGCATCGCGCAGGCAAAGGATGACGGGCTCGATGTCCGGGAAACAGAA
>Ga0209542_10011251_pt1 | contig 15902 bp, 15 predicted proteins | sample RifCSPhighO2_01_FD_184028 | JGI IMG/M metagenome (GOLD analysis project Ga0209542, IMG submission 184028) | Soil microbial communities from Rifle, Colorado - Rifle CSP2_plank highO2_0.1 (SPAdes) (version 2) | ecosystem: Environmental > Terrestrial > Deep subsurface > Rock core/Sediment ... | reverse complement strand
AGGTTTTGTCCCTTTTACAGAAGCCGAGTTGCCTTTACAGATCGGTATCATTAAGGCAAATCGAGAGTCTCTGATTGTTGCCCCACATTATCATAAGCCGACAAAGAGAGTAACAGGTGGTTTAGGGGAGTGTTTAGTGGTTATTAAGGGAAAGATCAATATACAACTCTTTAACACAGATAAAAAAGTAATACGGAACTTATCAATCAAGGCTAGAGAAGGGTTCGTGCTTTATTCTGGCGGGCATGCACTTAATTTTACAAAGGGAACGGAGGCATTCGAGTTTAAAAACGGTCCTTTTGTCGTGGATAGGATAAATCTAAATTAGAATGCGTATACTATTTATTACGACAAAACTTAACTTTGAGACGGCGGGCGGGTCCATCGTGGATCTGCATTTGAAGGCTGTCTCACTGGGTGAGAGGGGTCACGAGGTTAGTGTTTTGACTATTTATTCTTCAGCCAATCACATCACTTTCGCCCTACCGTATAATCTCATTGAGGAACATGTTAAAGGGATTGGACTCGTGCAAATTCAGTCAAGTATCTATCGTATATTGCGGAAGCAAGAGGGCAAGTTCGATGTAATTTGTGTTGATGGGCAAACGTTTTTGTATGGGGCAGGATTATATCGCTTGTTAGGCGGTAAGACACCAATTGTGGGATTGTTCAATAGACGACTCAGTTCCTGGTCTGATTCGCCGATGAGAATAAAGGCACACTTACGACTTTTTCTCGAGAAGACACTTGGGACTAAAATTGCAAATAAATTGGATGCATTTGTTTTTGGCACGCCACAAATGAAGGAACGATATCAAGAATTTGGCATCGGCCTCATTCGCGATCAAATAATACCTAATGCTGTCTCAACCAGAGATCTGGGTAAGCGCTACTCGATCTTGGGCTCTCGCAAAGAGATTCAGAGTGGATCTAGGGAAGTGCAACTCTTCGCCGCTGGCCGGATGATACCCGAGAAGCGCTTCGATCTCTTGCTTAATGCTTTCGCCATCTTGCCACAAGATGGTAAGTACAAGTTGACCATTGCCGGCAACGGAGCAGAATTCGGCATGTTAAATGATCTGGCAAAAAAGTTAGGAATAGAGGATAGAGTCACTTTTCCAGGATGGACTAAGAAGGGTGAATTGTTTGATAAGCTCAATCATTCCGACATATTTATCTTCCCCGGAGGCAAGAACGAGTATTCTTCCGTGTTACTTAGTGAGGCCATGGCCTTTGCCCTGCCATGTATTGTACCGGGTGACGGAGCTCTTGAGTGGCAAGCTGATGGGGGAGCGCTAGTATTTAACTCTGGAGACGCAGGTAATCTGGCTGCTAAAATAGAGCTCCTTTCCAGTGACCATAAAATAATGACTGAGCTGTCAGAGAAGGCATATCAGAAGGCTATGAAAGATGACTATCACAATCTTGCCGATATACTTGAGGAACTTCTTAAATCAGTCCAAGCGAGTGTGGTAAATTGAAACGGAGGAGCCAAACAAAGCTCCTCCGTGATGCGTAACACATAGCTAGATCTCGTAGTCGAATGGGTCCGTCCATGTGTTTGCGGCTGCTCGCATGTATGCGCCCACCTTCGTGTGGATCGGATGGGTTTTGTGGCCCTCGAGTGATTCCCTGTCCTTGAAGGTCATGACCTCAACCAAGAGATAGCGGGTTTTGCCGTTGTCCCGCGCTGGCTGGATCTGCCGACCGATCTCGATAGATGTTACCCCCGGAATATCCTTCATTGTCCTCAGGACATCCGTTGCCTCTTGCAGTTGCTTCTCCGTGACGTCTGGTTTGAAGCTGAACAGGACGATATGGCGGTATGCCATATTTCACCTCGCTTTCCGAGGAAGATACTAGCATGTTACCAATAGTATGGCAACTACTTGGGGGTTAAACCCCCAAATTAGGAGTAGAACGATTTGATCACGTCACAGATGTGCATGATGTCGTTATCCTCGAACGTAAATGCCGAGGGTAGCCAGAGCGCTTTGTCGTAGAGCCTTGTGCTATTAGGAAAATCTCTGTCGTTACCCATATAGGGCTTTTGGTTATGTAAGGGCAACCAGAACTTGCGACAGAATATTTTTCTTTCCGAGAGATAATTATAAAGTTTATCTCTATTTTCGGCCACGCAATCAATCCATAGCGGCAACTCGCCACTGTTAAGATCGAAGGGTAGCAAAGTAATCTGTTTTGGTAGATTATGGCGATACGTTGCAAGAGTACTCTTGATTCGCTCCATTCGTTTTTTTAAATCTTTGAACTGACCCAGGGCCACTGCCGCGTTGATGTTACTCCACTTGTAGTTATAACCAACAGAGTTTATCACGTCATTACCGGTGGCTAGGAGTCCAAGTTTTCCACCCACCTTAGACCAGAAGCTGTCATTTTTGGATATTCCTTGATTCTTAATTTCAAGCATCCGATTTGCCAGTTCCTTGTTATTTGTAACCACTAAACCACCTTGTCCTGATGTAATAATTTTGTTAATTGATAAAGAGAAGATACCTAATTCTCCAATAGTACCAAGATATTTATCCTTGTACTTGGACATGAAAGCCTCTGCCGCGTCTTCAATAATGGGTATATTGTGCTCTTCCCCGATTGCCATTATCTCTGTCATATTTGCCGCCCGGCCTGAGACATGGACAGGAATAATTGCCTTAGTTTTTGAACTGACGACTTTCCTGATAGCTGTGGGATCAATGGTAAGCGTTGTGGGATCTACGTCTGCAAGCACAATCTTGGCTCCTGTGGGAGAGATGGCGTTGGCTGTTGCAATCCAAGTCAGGTCAGGAACTATGACCTCATCACCTTGGCCTACCCCAAGAGCAAGGAGAGCCAAAGTGATTGCCATCGTGCCGTTCGGTGTGGCAAGGACGTACTGTGATCCAAGTAGTTGACCAGCCTCGTGCTCAAATTGGCGACATTGTTCTCCGTCTCCAACTTTTCCGGACTCCAATACCTCTTGCACCAATCGCAACTCCTCCTTACCCATCTGTGCTTGCCACCAAGGATATTCTTTTTCTTCGCTAGGCATATTTTAGTTGGGGGTTACTTACCCTCCATTACTTTGTGCTCGTTTAGGTCGCTTTTCTTATTATTGTACTTGAGTGATTTGAGCACTAGGAATGTGGATGGTTTGAGGAAGCGCCACGCATGCGCCTCGTATGGACCAATGATGACGCCCTCGTTTGTTTTTAACTTGAGCTTGGTCAATTTGGTTTTACTCTTAACATTCTTCGCCACTACTTCGGCCTCACCATTAATAAGAAAAAAACACACCTTACCCTTCGTGTGGTAATGGTTGCCCATAACAGCACCTTTCTTCATCTTCCCGCCATTAATTGACCGAAAGGCCATGTTGGAGTTCAAAAACTCATGAAATTGACCCCTTTTATCTTTTCGAGAATAGGTAGTAATAAACGATTTCACTTTGTTGGACTTTTAATATAGTAAAGTTTAATATAGCACGGTGTATAACTCAGAGCAATGTCATTAGAAAATAAAAGAATTGAACTGGCAATATTCGGAGCCTTTGTTATTTCGTGCATATTTCTTATTCCAAATGTTTTAATTAAGCGCGAACTTGATAATGGGGGTTTAAGCTATCATCCCATTACTCTAATGGTAGAGGAAGATGAAGCACGATTGTATGCGCCCATGATTAAAATTTCTTCTTTTAGTATATGGCCCGGAGATTATTTATTGAGTAACTCGGATAAACCGCTTTTGTGGCCACCATTACCAACAGCCATACTAGGCTTTGCTAACCGATTCGTTGATATTGAAACTTTGAGGATTTTAATTAACGCTTTTGTCCCGTCCATTATATTTATTATTTTATACACAATATTTACTTATCTTGGTGGTAATACCATCATTACCTTAGGCTCTTCCTTGGTATTAACTGTTACGGGATACATTGCCACACTTTTACCATTCTCAAATTTATCACAATTAAATCAATTCATCGCCTTGTTCAATCCGTTTGTTCAAAGGCCTGTATTGCACCACTTATTTATGGATCGTATATTTTCGCCTGAGATTACTTTTGTTCCACTAGCGTTATTTATATTGTTGTTTATATTAGGTTTGGTTAAGGAAGGTAGATTTTGGGGGGTATCAGCTGGTTTAACTTTTGGCCTATTGTTTTACACTTATTTTTATGATTGGGTCACGATCACGATAATATTAGCAGTGTTTATCTTAATAACTTTATTTTATCGAGAATGGAAGCTTGTGCGATTTGGATTAAAAGTATTTGTTATCGGACTGCTTGGATCATTCTACTATTGGATTACTTTTTTCAGGCTTTCAGTATTGCCGCAATTCATGGAACTGAAGTTGCGAGTGGGAGATCTTGAGGTTGGGCACTTCCTTCGCTATCAGGGGTTAGAACTACATTATTTACTCTGGTTGATTCTTTCATATTTAATATATAAACGATCAGAGAAGAAAAGGGATCCAAAATTACTTTTTGCCATGGCCATATTTCTAGGGGCTATTATTGTCCATAATGTCCAAATTGTAACGGGATACGTTCCTGAGGCCGGACACTTCCTTCGTTTTACTTTAGCAATCCCACTATTTATTGCATATTTTATCTGCCTGAAATTTACATGGGATAACTATGTGATTAGTTTGATAAAACTTAAACCAATAATTTACGCCACATTTATTATTGGTGTTGTTTTAGTTATTACGCATACCGTGAGTGCTCAAATAGGTTTTGCAAGGGATAGTGCTCAGAGGTATACAATACCAGCACACATGGAGGCACCTATTGTTTGGGCTAAGAAAGAATTTGGGCCAACTGATACATACATTACTAATTCTACAGTTTCGAATATATATCTAAGTCTTCTTACTCCTGGTCGTGGATATTATCCCCCGTCTGGCTTATCCTCGTTAGTTTCAGATTCGGAGCTTATTGAGAGATTAGTATTCACCCATAAGTATTTTGGCAAGAGTGATGATGATGTGATGGAGCTATTCAGTGAACCTTATTTGGTTAACCCAAAAGATATAGAGCAGAAATCGGTCAAGATTCTCCTGAATAAAGTTAGTTTTAGAAATGAAGATATAAAAAAGGTTCAGAAACTTGCAAACGAAGCGTTAGCGAACCGGAGGCTTTTAGGTGATATAGCTTTGAATAAATACAAATTCAATTATGTTTACATTGGACCAAATGAATATAGTGTAAGCACATCATCAAGCGACGTTCTGCTTAAAGTTTGTCTTGTCCCCGTGTATTCAGATAAAGAAACTAAGATCTATCGTCGATGCTAGTTTCGCACGGACATTTTGAGTTTTTCTGAAATGATAAAAAATATCATTCTCAAGCCTAATTTAATCGCCGGCCATTTTCGGCCAGTAATTTTGGATTGACCGATTCTCGCCCGGTAATTTACCGGTACTTCAACACAGCGAAAATTAGACTGTAACGCTCTGATCATAAATTCGGGGGAGAACCAATTGCCATTTACCGTGAAATGCGCTTTTATTTGTTCATAGGCGGATCGGTGTATGAGTTTGTATGTACAGCCGACATCAGTCAATGATGGACCATTGAACATATATTCAAGAAGTTTTGCTACACCCGCATTACCCAGACGTAATGAAGTGTCCATGTTTGCTTTCGACCAAATTAGGGATCGAGAAGTACGTGTGCCGAATACTACGTCAAATTCATCGGCGTATACTAGAAACTTTTCTATATCTGAGGCAGAAAAAGTACCATCTGGTTCAGCAGTGATAATTACCTGGCCTGTAGCTTCACTCATCCCCCGCCGCATCGCGGCGCCGTAACCTTGAGTAGTTTCTAAGAAATACTTGGCTCTCGTTTTGACTATTTCCTCCATACTTCCATCAGACGAGTTATTATCCACAACAATTACTTCATCCACCTCTGGCTGGAGAAAAAACTCCTCGATGGCGAACTTGATATTATCTACCTCATTATATACCGGTAATACTATTGAAACAGATTTGTTCTTATACATATTTAGTCTAAAAAAGTTTATTACGCCACGTCTTAGGTGTAAGATCCGAGATAATTTCCAAATCAATATGGTATCGGAATGGTTTAGGTTTTCTGTCGCGTATATACCTGATCATTTGCTCTAAGCCATCATTCAAACTGGTTTTTGTTTTATATCCAAGTAAACTTCTGGCCTTGTCGGCACTACAGGACGCAAGCTTAACTTCTTGAGGTCGATCTGCCATGTAAATTGGCCTCAAATCGAAATCGAGTAACATGGCTATGTTCCTTGCAAGAGAGTTAATACTTATAAATTCTTCATCTGGACCCACATTGATAATATGGCCCGCCAGATTTTTTTGGAATCCTAATTGTTCTAGAGGATCAATAACATCGTCTATGAAAGAAAAACATCTCTTTTGTTCCCCATCCCCATAGATTATTGGTTGTCTACCTTGGAGCATTAGATTAATCATTATGGATGCCACATTTCTGAATGGATCATCATATTTTTGCCGAGGTCCGATAATATTATGTGGTACGGCTATCACATATTCGATGCCATGAGTTTCGCAAAGATTTTTGGTTAACATTTCAGCGGCCAGTTTGGCTATCCCGTATGGATCTCTGGGGTTTGGAGTCATGTCTTCATAGAATGGCAATTTATCCTGGTTACCGTACCTTGCCATGCTAGAACAAAAAACGAATCTCTCAACCTTATTCGCAATTGATGCTGATAATATAGACGCTGTAATGTCATATGTGTTTCTGGTTACAAGATGCGGCGAGAATACACTTAATCCTTCATAGGCTGTACAAGCGCAATGAAATACGATATTTACATTGCGCATAATTTTCACTAAGGCTTCACGTTCACAGCAATCATAAGAGTAAAATTCCACACCCGCTGGTACGTTATCGAGGTAACCACCTATGAGATTGTCGCATCCAATAATTCGATGGCCCATTTTTAACATCCTTTCCGCAAGGTGGCTACCAAGAAAGCCGGCTACACCACTAATGAAAATTGTTTTCCTGTCCATAAGTATGATTTTAAAATGATCCTTTGTATGTTATCATGCCTGTCATGAGAATACACTTTATCACCTCCAAACTTAAGAGCCCCGACAAGGCGGGTGGATCTGTTATTGAGATTGATTTTATGATGCGGGAGATGATTCGTCTAGGTCACGAGGTTACTGCCGTTACGTTATTTTCAGGTAACAATGACAAAAACTTAATTGCCCCTTATAAGATTATTGAGGAGAACATCAAGTCGCCCAGGTGGTATTCGATACAGCGAGCCACTCTTGATACCTTGCGCAAATATGAAGAGAGAGCGGATGTGTTTGTTTTGGACGGCCAATTTATCCATGGGGCTGGGTTTTATAAGTTTCGAGGGGGACGTACTCCCGTGGCGGTCTATATGATCAGGCCACCGTTGGTTAAAGAGAACTATGTTTCTGATTTGTTTGTTAATCCTATTGAGAGATTCTACCCGGGTAACCTTTTCAGGAAGTTAAAGTATATCTTGAGATACTTGGTGGAGAGATATGTGCTTAGTATTGTGGCGAGCCATGTTAACCTAGTCTTGTGTACCAATCCGATGCTTTTGAACGAGCATCTAAAATTCGGCTTGGTGCCAGCCAAGAGAGGTCTGGTGATTGGTGAACCTTATCCAATTGAAAAGACGATGAAGGAAGCGGGTATAGATGAAAATTATTACTCGAGTAAGACGGGTCAAGATAAGGAAGTGATTGTTTATTGTACCGGTCGAATGGTGCCTGGCAAGGGGTATGATTTGCTCCTTACAGCTTTTGTCAAACTAAGAAATAAAAATTACAAACTAATTCTTGGAGGTTCTGGTCCTGAAGAGCCACTTATTCGCGATATGGTAAAGAAGCTCAAACTCGAAGACAAAGTGGAATTCAGCGGTTGGGTGACTCGCGAGAAACTGCGTGAGTATCTTAAGCGTGTGGATATATATGTTCTTGCCAAATGGGGGAGCCCCAACCTTTCTGTTATCTCACTGATTGAAGTATTAAGTTACGGTGTCCCGCCCATCGTGCCTTCAGGAACGGCCCTTTCATGGCAGATGGGTAAGGCCGCACTTACATTTACTCCGGACGACCCGGATAGTCTAGCGGAAACAATTGAGAAGCTTGGCGCAGATGTGGAATTGCGTCGTACACAATCTCGGGCAGGCTATGACCAATTACGTAACTCTTCCATAGATCCACGACAAACGATGCTCGCTATGGAGATTGCTTTAAAGAAGCTAATTCAGGCATAACTTTGAGTAAATAAGTTTGGCAAGTTTATTGATTCCGGCATTTCCTACAATTTCCGAAACTGTGTATGACTTGACCCAGAGATTAGCTACTTCGGCGTTAACTGAATCCTCAAGTAGGGCGCTGATGAAATGGATGAGTTCCATCTCATCGTATTCGAATGAGGTCAGGACATTTTTCGTGAGATCGGCCAATTCTTCGTAACTGTTACAGCGTTTGACAAATGAGAGTTCGTTGTAGAATACGTTCCCGAAGGTGATCACAGGTCGTCCGAGCAGTATTCCCTCCCACGCTGCCGTGCCCGCGATCGTGTAGACTATCTCGGCGTGTTTGGTGATTTCTGTGCCCGCGATGTCAGGCCTGATTATTTTAACATTTGGGATCTTGAGCAATTCTTTGTAGTAACTTGACTTGCGGTAGCCGATCATTTGGGGGTGCTCTTTCACATACAGTTTCTGATCTATTGGTAAAGATCTAGCGATTTGTTTTATCAGGTGTAATTGGTCGGCATACCGTGGCGCTAGTAATAAGATTGTCATTTCAGGCTCAAGGTGGAGAGGGAAAAAGGAATATTTTTCGTTCTTGATTGGCTCGGACCAAAAACGTGATTGTATTGAGAGCCCTCGGATTTTCCTTGTGAATTTATCGTAAATATTCCATAAGGGATTCTCGTCGGAATAATCCCGTTCTTTATTAAAACAAAATCTTATTATACTGCCTATATACCAGCGCAAGCTCGTCAAGACAGAGACTTTAGATTTCTTGACACCGACACCAAGACCAGGATGATATGGCCTAGGATTTGATCTAAACTCCCTCAAAAATTTTCTGGCTTCGCTTTCCTTAGCCAGAGGACGAGCACCAGAGATCGTTTTTTTGAAAATATCTCGAGCCCAAGTGAAAGTCCTATAATCTTCAGTCAATATCACTCCATCCTTGATGCGCGTACCAGCGAATATGATCACTTTGATTCCTCTTTTTTTTGCTAATTCATATAAGAGTAAAGAACTTAAGCTATTGACTACACCCATGAAAACAGCGTCAGGCCTCTGCTCATTCAGGAATTTTTCCGTCATTTTGATCCCTGCCTGCAATGCTCTAAGTAAATCCTCTGGCCCAAGTAATGGTTTGTCATTTGGATATTCACGAATGAGCTGACTGCTCATAAGTAATCTATCGATATATATGTATGGCCAGAGATTTGGTATGCCATATTCTTTTTCCTTCCCCTTCAAATATTCTAGATCCAATTTCTCCGAGTATAGCGCCTTGTGCATGTCTTCATCCAAGAAGATCCCCTCATATTTAATATCCATTTGATTCTGAAGAAAGGCGACATTATATCGAGGCTCTGTATATGCGCAGAAGCGTGTATCCGGGTGTTCCCGCTTGATGTTAATGGCTATGGCATGACCCACCCGGGCAAAGCGGCGCTGGAGTAATAGGCAGATCTTCATGTTATTGAAACAATAGCCCAAATACTATAATATGGCAATAATAATGAACTTTTATATATTGAAAGAGTTTTGGCATTTTTTCCCAAGAGCGATATATAGGGCCATACGTCCTCTCAATGATCGTAACCAGGGAATGGTCAAGCGGAATTATGACGAACGCTATGAAAGAGATCTTATAAACTTCAGGGAGACAAAACCAGGCCTGGATAATTATTTATTCGCGCCGGTTGGTGAATTTGAATGGATCTTGATAGATCATAAAATCAAATGGGGAAAGGTTGCTGAATCATACAAAGCTTTTGTTAAGGATCTCGAATTAGAACTTGAGCAATATCTTAATTTGCCGAACGCGACGCTAATAGAGTTTGGTTGCGGTAGCGGTCGGAATCTCCTCTATCTCAAATCCCGCTATCCGCAAGTGCACTTTATCGGTCTTGAACTTTCACCCGCGGGAGTTGCTCTCGCCAAAAAAACTGCTTTATTTTACGGACTTGATGTGGAATTTCGCGAGGCGGATCTTACCCAACCGCTCGAATTGGAATACAAATCTGATCTTACTTTTTCAGTCCATGCCCTTGAACAGATGCCTAGGATATTGGGTAAGGCTTTAGATAATATGGTAAGCACAAGTAATGGAAAAATAATTTTGTTTGAGCCAATTCCGGAGCTCTACCCTTGGTGGACTCTGCGAGGTGTCACTTCCCGAGCCCGAGCCCGAGTTATAGACCATGTAAGGGGAGTCCTTCCGGCACTAAGGGGCAAGGGTTTTGTTATCGATAAAGCCAAGCGACTTGGCGTGGGCAGTTCGCTAACGGAAACATGTGTCATCATAGCTCACAAGCCTTAGTTTGCATTATGTTCGATTGCGTTGTAGGATGGCAAACGATCATATGACCAAAATCTTTAAAGATAAGACAATCTTAATCACCGGTGGGACCGGCTCCTTCGGCAAGGGCTTTGTGCGATTCCTCCTCGATAATGCCAAGCCAAGAAAAATAATAATTTTCAGTCGAGATGAACTAAAGCAGTTCCAGATGCAGCAGGAGCTTAGGGGTTATGAGAAAACTTTGCGTTTTTTTCTGGGCGATGTGCGCGACCTGGCTCGTCTTCAAAGGGCCTTTCATAAAGTTGATATCGTCATCCATGCCGCGGCCCTTAAACAAGTACCGGCACTTGAGTTCAATCCTTTCGAGGCTATTCAGACGAACATCTTGGGCAGTCAGAATGTTATAAACGCGGCTATTGATCAGGCGGTTTCTAAAGTCTTGCTTATCTCAACAGACAAAGCGGCCGAACCAATAAATCTTTATGGTGCCACCAAGATGTGCGCAGAGAAGGTCTTTGTGGCGAGTAATGCATATGCTCCGGGGAAGTGCATCCTTTCAGCTGTGCGCTATGGTAATGTTTTGGGTAGTAGAGGAAGTATTGTGGAGACGTTGTTAAACAGTAAAGAGGGGCCGGTGCATATTACGCATGAAGAGATGACTCGTTTCTGGCTTACACTCGACAGTACGTATCAACTAGTGCTTTTCGCTCTCAATAATATGGTTGGAGGTGAAATCTTTGTACCCAAGGTGCCATCTATGCGTCTGGTTGATCTTTTCAAAGCGCTGGTTCCAGGTCGTGAGCTAAAGATTGTGGGTATTAGGCCGGGTGAAAAGTTGCATGAAACCTTGGTGACAGAGGAGGAGGCTATCAGAGGATATGATTTGGGGAAGTACTTCGTTATTTTACCTAACGTAAACTTCGGTCATTATAATTTGTCAGGTTTTAACAAATATAAAAAGGGTAAAAAGCTTGAACACGGATTCCGTTTCAAAAGCGATACAAATGGCGAATGGTTGGATCACAAAGATATAAAGAGACTCCTTAAAATAGCAAAGTGATCCCGTACGGTAAACAGTCTCTCGATGAGTCAGATTATGAGAGCGTGGCGAAGGTGCTTCGCGGTGATTGGCTAACTCAGGGCCCCACAGTTAAGGAGTTCGAATCAGAATTAGCTAGAGTTAGTGGAGCAAGATTTGCCGTTGCGGTTTCCTCCGGTACGGCCGCTCTACACATCGCCTACCTTACAGCTGGGATTGGGAAGGACCATGAAGTAATAACCACGACGAACACTTTCGTCGCTACCTCGAACATGTTGCTTGCCGTCGGAGCCAAACCCGTGTTCTGCGACATTGATCCGGTCATGCACAATATCGATACAAAGCAAATAGAAAAACTTATCACAAAGCGTACCCGAGCTATTGTACCGGTGCACTATTCCGGTCTACCTTGCGACATGGATGAGATTCTTAAAATTGCCAGAAAACATAAATTGATTGTGATTGAAGACGCATGTCATGCCCTAGGTTCGGCCTACAAAGGCAAGCCGATTGGAAGCTTGAAGAGTGATATGGCTGTTTTCAGCTTTCACCCTGTCAAGGCTATCACCACTGGAGAGGGCGGTGCGATAGTCACAAACAGTAAGAAGTATTACGAAAAACTATTGCTGTTGCGCTCGCATGGTATTACCAAGGACAAGGCAGGTTTCAACAGTATGATCGAGCTTGGTTACAACTATCGCTTAACAGATATCCAAGCCGCACTTGGTTTAAGTCAAATCAAGAAGCTGGACAAATTTATTAGCACACGTCGCATGATTGCCTCTCGATATAAGCAAGCATTACAAAATCTCCCTAACATTATTTTGCCCGGCGAGCAGGCGAATAGATTAAGCGCTTGGCATCTCTATCCCATTGCCCTTACCGGTAAAATATTGGGCAAACAGCACGAGGTGATAAATAAATTACGGGAACAGGGGATAGGAGCACAGTGGCATTACCCAGCTGTTTATTTGCATCCGTACTATAGGAAATTGGGTTACAAAAAAGGTTTGTGTCCGGTGGCTGAAGAATTTTGTGGGAATGAAATTTCCTTACCAATTTTCCCGTCTCTCACACTCCGCGATCAAGACAAAGTTATAAAAGTTCTTACAGCATTTGTTAAATGTATAGGCGGCCCGATGAATCGGACCGCCTTGAATCGAAACTAGAAACTTGTCGCTACCGTTATGGCTCCAGCCCCGGCAAGGGCGTAGTAAAAGAGCTCTCGTCGCTTAAATTCTTTGTGTTCTCCAAGTAGGAACATACCCGTTAGGCTAACGAAGATTATCTCGCAAACCATGTAGATGGACTGGAGGACAAGAACTGGGGCCATGTGGAAGGACTGATATCCGAGGACGAGGCTTGCCACGATTACCACAGCAAGAACCAAGATTCCAAGAGCGTCAGTGATTTGTAATCTGATGTCTGTCTTCTTGATCTCGGGCTCCTTGAAGATGAATACGTTGATAAGGGAGCCAACTACTCCTCCACAGTACCACCCCACCAGGAAGTTCCCGAAGCTGACATTGTTGAGAGCGAAGAGGCGCATCAGGAAATTTGTTCCTCCCCATATTAGGCTGTAGCCAGCAACGTATAGGTAAAATTGCCTGGACCATTTGCCATTTGATTCTCGGGCCAAGAGAATGATCCCCAAGAGCGAAACAAGAGTCCCAATGCCAATGTCTCGATTGAGGAACTTGCCTTCACCAAGGAAGAAATAGGCCGCCGCCATGGGAATAAGATCATCCCAAAAGTTTACGATACCCGTTTGACTGACATTGATGCTATTGGCTTTCCACTGGCAGTAGGTGGCAAATGAACTTGCCACTCCGACACCAATGAGGATAAATACCCTTGGTTCCAGATTAGTCCTTAGGCATACGGCTATGATGATTGCCAGGACCGATGCCATAGCGAATTGCATCAGGAGTCGCAGGCGTACCCAGGGTAATCTTGCCACCTTCTTGTTAAGGAAGGGGAACAGAACATTCGCCAGGAGTACACGCATTGCCACAACGATTTGCCAAGTCACTTGAGCCTCCTTTGTGAGGGTTATTCTGGTGATATATAAGCACACTTATTGATTAGATGTCAAATTTGAAATACGTAAAGATTTCTGGTAGAGTTGCTTGACAGAGTTTATTTAATAGGTACTTTAAGTAACGGAGGAACACAAACACATGGGAAAAGAACGAGATAGTTTTTTCGCAAGTCAGCCAAAGCGTGGTTTGACGTATGAGCCCGTGAGCACAATCAAGATTGGTAAGCGTCTGGTGGGCCAAGGTCAACCCGTCTATATCATTGCCGAAGTGGGATCGAATCATCGCAAGGACTTGAAGACGGCCCTGCGTATGATCGATATCGCGGCGGAGGCTGGGGCAGACGCGGTCAAGTTCCAGCATCTTAGAGGTAAGGATATTGCCGCTGACACGGTCATCTACGACTCGTGGAACAGCAAGCCCATCGGACCGCTCTCCGGCTTCTATGGTTCGGCCGAGCTTGATTACGCCTGGACGGGTAAGCTCGTGGCTCATGCCAGGAAGCGTGGGATCACCTTCCTTTCAACTCCGTTTGATCATGAGGCAGTGAACGTGCTCGAGAGGTCCAAAGTACCGGCCTACAAGATCGCTTCGTACGAACTGACCTCGGATACTCTCTTGCGGGAGGTGGCGCGTAGGGGCAAGCCGATCATCCTCTCGACAGGCATGAGCACGCTTGAGGAGGTGGCTCACGCCGTGCGAGTTTGCCAGGAGGAGGGGAACAATCAGATCGTTATTCTCCACTGCGTTTCGATCTACCCACCGGAGGCGGGTGACTTCAATCTCCGCGCCATTGCCACACTTGCTAGCGCCTTCAAACTGCCAGTGGGTTATTCGGATCACTCGAGGCCACCATTCGCGGCTGTGGCGGTGGCGGCGGTGGCTCTTGGTGCTTGCCTACTCGAGAAGCACATCACAGATTCGCGTGCCGGTGGGAGCAACGACGATCCCAATTCCGTTACCGCAGAGGAATTCGCGCGTTACGTGACAGAGATCCGTGTGGCCGAGGCGGCTTTGGCCGGTAGCGGTATCAAGCAACCTGTCTCGCGTGTGAACAAGAAGACTGGCAAGCATGACAGTGACGAAGTCTTCGATCGCTTTGCCCGCCGCAGTCTCTACGTTACCAAGGACATGTCGGCTGGTCACGAACTCGCGCACACTGATGTCCGCGAGTTGCGCCCATTCGGTGGTCCGGACGCACTCACTCCGCAAGACGTTGCGCGAGCCATTGGTCGTAAGCTCGTTAAGCCGATCAAGGCGCGCGAGGTTCTGACCTGGTCCCATCTGATGAAGTAGGAGATTACGCGCTTAAAGCGGGGGTGGCAACATCCCCGCTTTTTTGTTTGACATATTGCGCTCTATATGCTAGCTTGAAACTAGAGAAAGGAGGCTACAATGAGGACTTTGCAAAAAGTATTAGGTTCACTCTATTGGGATGCCCTTGCGGTAATTGCCATGATCGCGATCTACGGGTTGCTTTCGGGCAAGATGAGTTGGTCCGGCGTGTTCCATCTTGGGTACTGGATGCCACCCATCGCCCTCTTGGCTATCATCTCGGGGCAGTTCGACTTGCTCGAGAGCATTAGAACCAAACCAGATCCTGTCAGTCTCAAGGCCAGATTGACTGATTTCGTTCACTGGCTCCTGTTGATTGGACTTGATGTGGGTACTTGGATGCGTGGCAGTGCCAGCATTTGGACATTCCTGCTCAAACTTGTACTTCTCGCTATCATCGGTTGGCAGGCGGGCCTCTTGGCTAAGCGCAGTGGTTATGTCGGAGGCCTTATTTCCCGAGGTTCTGTCATACCCGCGCTTTCCGCCTTGGGAGCACTCGGACTTGGAGTGACTTGTGGATACTTCCGCGCGACCGACCATTCGGCTTTCGGCCGAGGTTGGACCTTCGAGGTCATTGCCGCTTTCGTAGCCACTGGTTTGGTCATGAAGTTCATCTACGACGACGTAGTGGTGATGCGCAGTAAGGGAACTGCCGGGTATCCAAGAGCACTCTTTCTCAAGGGTGTCTTCTGCAACGCTTTGGTGGTTTGGTTTTGGCTACATGCCATGAGCCAGGGCGGTTTCGGCAATGGTTCTTGGTGGCTCGAGAACCTCGGGCTCTGCTTCAATGTCATTGTTGGTAACCTGATCTATCTTGGTTACTGGCAATTGTACGAGCACTATCGGCGCGCAGACGCGCGAATCAAGTAACGTCAAACCAGAGAAAGGATGTGAGGCGTGATAAAGGTACCCAAGGACTTGATTTT
>Ga0209542_10011250_pt1 | contig 15903 bp, 16 predicted proteins | sample RifCSPhighO2_01_FD_184028 | JGI IMG/M metagenome (GOLD analysis project Ga0209542, IMG submission 184028) | Soil microbial communities from Rifle, Colorado - Rifle CSP2_plank highO2_0.1 (SPAdes) (version 2) | ecosystem: Environmental > Terrestrial > Deep subsurface > Rock core/Sediment ... | reverse complement strand
TGAAGTTTTATGGGCTTCCCTTCGATAGGCCCTTCGATAGGCATCGCTGGTTTTTTAATACGGAGGAGTCGGTTTCTTTTGTGGCATATCGGGCGAAACTCAATGGTTGGAAGGTGCGAGATATTTCCTACTCTCTTGACACAGAACGAGGGCTGAAAAAATACTTAAAATTTTTACTTGCCGGTTTCGGGAAAAAACGGATGTACAACTTCTTTAACGAAACGACGGTGTTTCTCTTAGAAAAGGATGTTTTGTGAACATATAAATATTTGAAAAAAACAAAAAAATCAGCAAATAAAAGCCCTTCACCTCAGGCGTTTTTTCTGCTAGTATAGCAATATATGAAAAAAGCGCTTATTACCGGTATTACAGGGCAAGACGGCTCCTATCTTGCCGAATTGCTTCTCAGTAAAGGTTATGAAGTTCATGGAATTATGCGTCGCTCTAGTTCTTTCTCTACTGTTCGTATTGAGCAAATATTTCAGGACCCACATGTAAAAGGAGCAAGATTCTTTCTTCATTATGGCGATTTAAGCGACGCAGAAAATATACGAAAGTTGATTTTTAAAATACAGCCGGATGAACTTTATAATTTAGGCGCACAAAGTCATGTGAAAGTTTCTTTTGAAATCCCAGAGTACACCGCCAATATTGATGGTATGGGCGTATTGAGAGTTTTAGATGCAATTAAAGATTTTCAAGACCACACTGGAAAGAAAATAAAAATGTACCAAGCATCATCTTCTGAAATGTTCGGCTCATCTTTGTCTCCACAAAATGAGCTTACACCATTTTATCCCCAAAGTCCGTATGGTTGCGCTAAAGTTTTTGCTTATCATCTTGTTTGCAATTATCGCGAGGCTTACGGCCTTTTTGCTTGTAACGGAATACTTTTTAATCATGAAAGCCCAAGGCGTGGGGGAACATTTGTTACAAAAAAGATAACTCAAGGTATTGCAAAAATAAAAAGTGGAGAGATAGACAAAATCTATCTTGGCAATTTAAATGCGCGCCGAGACTGGGGTTATGCACCGGAGTATTGTGAGGCAATGTGGCTTATGTTGCAACAAAAAGATCCAGATGATTATGTTATTGGTACCGGAGAAAGCCATTCAGTGAAAGATTTGATTATACAGGCATTTCTGGTGGCAGGAATAAAGGATTGGAAAAAATATATTGCTATTGATCCAGAGTATTACCGACCAGCTGAAGTAGACAATCTAGTAGCAGATATAACCAAGGCAAAGAAAAAACTAAAATGGCAGCCAAAAGTAAAATTTAAAGAATTGATAAAGATAATGGTTGACCATGACCTTAAAGAAGCCAAACAGAACAAATAATATGATTAAACTTATAAAATTCTGTTTTTATAAAGAATCCCATACAAGACGATTATTGGCGGACTTTATTTCCAAGCCTCATATTTTAAGTATGAATCAGGAATGTCATCGTTTTGAAGAAAACTTTTCAAAAAAACAAAAAAGACTTTTTTCAGTTTTAGTATTCAGTGGTTCAGCAGCCAATCTCATCTTGATTCAAGCAATGTTGAATCTAGGATTATTTAAAGTTGGGGATAAAATAGGAATTTCTTCTCTAACATGGGCAACAAATGTTATGCCGTTGTTACAATTAGGGCTTGTTCCTGTCGCTCTTGATGTAAACATCAATACTCTCAATGTAGGCATAGATGAAGTAGAAAAACATATTAAGGGCTTAAAAGGGATTTTTATTACAAACGTTCTTGGCCTGAGTGATGATCTTCCAGCTATCAAAAAAATATGTAAAAAGAATAATGTTATCCTTTTAGAGGATAATTGTGAATCTCTTGGTTCTAAAATAGGAGGAGTATTACTTGGGAATTTTGGCTTTGCTTCCACTTTTTCATTTTTTGTTGGGCATCATATGTCTACTATTGAAGGAGGGATGGTATGCACTGATGATGAAAAATTATATGAGATGCTGGTTATGGTTCGAGCTCATGGCTGGGATCGCAACCTACCAGTCAAAATACAGAAACAATTAAGAAGTAAGGCAAAGTGCGACGATTTCTATGCCAAATATACCTTTTATCATTTAGCATACAATACTCGTCCTACCGAAATTACTGGTTTTTTAGGAAATGCACAACTAAAGTATTTAAATGAAATTGTTACTAAACGCCAAGAAAATTTCTTATCTTTTGTTTCAGTAATTAATTCCAATAAAGATTTTTTGCCCATTAAATTTGAGCATATGGGTGTAGTTTCAAATATGGCGATGCCTGTAGTATGTGTTTCTAGTAAAAAAGCTGAATTTTATAAGAAATTATTTGCTCCATTAGTAGAAATTAGGCCGATAATCGCAGGTAATATTGTACGTCAGCCATTCTATAAACGATACATTCACAAAGTACAAAATTGTCCTAACGCCGACTTTATTCATCGAAATGGATTTTATTTTCCTAATAATCCGGATCTGAATAGTAGTGAAGTAAAATTAATTTGTAATTTATTAAAAACTAAAGATAAATGAATATGAGTGATAAAGAAGGTTTTCATGTTGAAAACAAAGAAGCAAAAAAGTTTTCAGACTTAACGGTTTTTACTACAACTTTTTATGGCCTAGATCAAACTTCGCAGGTTAGACAAAAGTTGGCAGAAAAATTTATACGTAATTGCAGTGATTTGGGAATAAATTGTGTCGTGGTTGACGGCGGGTCAAATCAGGAATTTCTTGATAGAGTAAGGCTGTTAAAAAATGTTACTCTGTTGGTTGAACCTTCCTTTAATATGGGAGAAAGTCGACGAGCCGCCTTGCGTTTAGCAATGGATACATATAAGACACTCCATTATTTATGGGCAGAACCAGAAAAAGGGGATTTAATTACGGAAAATTCATTGTTGGCTATAATTAAGGAGCTGAGAGACAATAAGGCTGATATAATTGTTCCACAAAGAGCAGGTTTTGAAACTCTTCCAGACTTACAGGCTTGGATTGAACAAAGAGCGAATAAAAGAGCAACAAAAATTATGGACCAATCTCTCAATGAAAATCTTGATTTGTGGTTTGGGCCTAAGATGTTTAACCAAACTGGAGCAAGTTATTTTGTTAACTACAAGGGCAAACTTGATAAATGGGATTCGATTATAAAGCCAGTGATTGATGCCTATAAGGGTGGATTGAGAATCTCTTCGGCTGAGGTTGACTATAAATATGATATTTCTCAAAAAAAAGATGAGGAATCAAATGAGACAATAAAACGTAAAAGACTAGAACAATATGCCACGATACTAAAAGAATTGAAAGATCCATATTGGTTTAAAGATAAACCTTTAGAAAATGACTCTACAAAATAATAATTAAAAATTATGAAAAAAAATTCCAAAATATATATAGCGGGGCATACAGGATTAGTTGGTGGATCAATAGTAAAAAAACTACAGACTCTGGGTTATACTGGGCTTATTTTTCGGAAAAGAAAAGAGCTGGATCTTTTAGATCAAAAAAAGGTGATGGAATTTTTTAATAAAGAAAAGCCGGAATATGTGATAGTGGCGGCTGCTCGAGTAGGAGGAATAAAGGCCAATATGATTTTTCCCGCGGAATTTTTTTATGAAAATCTCCAGATTCAGAATAATATTATCTGGTCAGCGTTTAAGACTGATGTAAAAAAGCTTCTATTCTTGGGTACCTCTTGTATTTACCCTCGCGAATCTCTCCAACCCATGAAGGAGGAGTCTCTCTTAACTGGAAGATTAGAACCAACAAATGAAGGATATGCTATCGCCAAAATTGCTGGCATAAAACTTTGTGAGTATATTCATTCACAATACGGGCGTAAATTTGTCTCTATTATGCCACCGAACTTGTATGGTCCGGGGGATAACTTTGATCCAGAATCTTCACACGTTATTGGAGGACTCTTTAGGCGTTTTCATGAAGCAAAAATTAGTAATGCCCCTGAGGTTGTGGTATGGGGCACGGGTGTAAGTCGTAGAGAGTTTCTTTTTATTGAGGATTTAGCGGATGCGGTTGTTTGGATGATGAACAATTATAATGAAAAAGATTTTTTGAATGTAGGAGCTGGATCTGATTTGTCGATAAAGGAATTAGCTGAGCTTATCAAAGGAGTCGTAGGATACGAAGGTAAGCTTGTTTTTGATACGACCAAACCAGATGGTATGCCCAGAAAATTATTAGATGTATCTAAAATAAAATTACTCGGTTGGAATCCGAAATTTAGCCTAAAGGATGGCTTAAAGAAAACATATGAGTGGTATAAAGAAAATATAAATTTATGATTATAGTAAAATTAAAAGGTGGTATGGGAAATCAAATGTTTCAATATGCAATTGGGAGGGAACTTTCCATCAAACACAATACTTCTCTAGGACTAGATCTTACTTTCTTGTTAGACAGAACACCAAGACCAAGATCTCATAGGTTTACTTTTTACGATTATTATTTAGATATCTTCAATATAAATGCTGAAATTGTTTCTCAATCAAAAGTTCCATTAATCTGTAGAACATTTAAAGGGAAAATTGGTTTATATTTTGATTATTTTAGAAGGAAATTTTTAAAATTACCAGGAACTGAAAAAAGTTTTAATTTTGATTCCAGTATTTTCAATATTGGGCCGGATATTTATCTTGATGGATATTGGCAAAGTCCTAAATATTTTAGTGATGTTGAAGATGTAATTCGTAAAGATTTTATTTTCAAAGAAGAATTACCCGAAAATATAAAATCTCTTATGAAAGAAATAAAAGATAGTAATTCTTTATGTATTCATGTAAGAAGAGGAGATTACATAGGTAATCCTGTTCATGATATTGTAGGTAAGGAATATTATGATGAAGGAATAAATAAAATAAAAAACTTGGTAAAAATAGATAAAATTTATGTATTTTCTAATGATAAAAAATGGTGCGAAGAAAATCTTCACTTCAATTTCCCGACAATGTTTGTTGGGGAAGAATATTCAGGGAAAAATGCAGAGGGGCACATGTATCTTATAAGCGGGTGTAAATATTTCATAATAGCCAACAGCTCATTTTCCTGGTGGGGCGCCTGGCTGTCGGAAAGAAAAGAAAAAATTGTCGTGTGTCCGAAACAGTGGTTTGGTAATGTGTCTAGGGATACAAGTAATTTAATTCCGAATTCTTGGATAAGAATATGAAAAGTATGGATAGCGAAATAAAAAAACGAGATAATATCAAAAATTCCCTTGAAAAGGCGCACAGTCTTTTTCGACGGTATTACACCGAACAATCCCGTTTTAAACGCTTTTTGCATTATCCAGTAAAAAGCGTCGGAAGAATTATCGCACAGCGGACAGGATGGAGGAGCACTGTGCCTATTGCAACCCGTACTTGTTGGGGGAAGAATATCTTTGTTTTTTTATCGGACAAGAACGCAGGCTCTTTATATTATTTCGGGTTTTTACCAAAGCAGGAATATCCTCTTTCGTTGTATTTAACGAGGACATTGAAAGATGATGATGTGTTTTATGATGTCGGAGCAAATTACGGGTTTTATTCAGTTCTTGCAGATACCTTGATCAAGAAAGGAAGGGTGCATGTATTTGAACCACATCCACTGCTTGCAAAGTGTCTTCGCAGATCTCTGGTGAACGGAGTATGTGTGAATGAGGTTGCACTTTCTAATAAAATCGGAGAGGTAACTTTTTATGACAAGTATTCTATAGGTCATAGTGGCGGGAGTACTATGATAGAAGAGGTGGGGAGTAATGGCGAAAAAGCCGTTTCTATACGTACAGTTGCTACGACCTCGCTTGACGAGTATGTTAAAACACATACTCCTCCCACTGTCATAAAAATTGATGTTGAGGGCGCAGAGCGATTTGTCCTTGAGGGTGGCCGCGAAACGCTAAAGAAATATCATCCACTGGTTGCTATGGAAGTGTGGGGAGGGGATTTCTGGGAAAAATATTCTCGTCCGGCGATTGATTTTCTTTTTCAGCTCGGTTATGTTGGGAATGAAATTGGAAATAATGGAGTATCGGTTTCTATTTCCTATTCTGATTTAGAAAGAATAATGTCAACACGGAAGTACGAAAATATTATTTTTTCTTAAAATGAAAAGTAAATTGCAATCAAAAACTTTATCCCTGTTTTTTTCCAAAGGAATGAGTTTGAAACAGTGGGACGATTTGGGAATGTTGGAACGAGAGATTCTTTTATATAAGGAGTTGTCAAATCACTTTGGCAGGATTTATTTCTTCACATACGGAGATAATAATGAGATGAAGTACCAAAAGTATCTTCCTGATAATATTCGGATTTGTCCGAAAGTAAACAAGCTTCCCTTGAAATTATACAGTATTCTTTTACCCTTTTTTTATATTAAGGAAATAAGGAGATCGGACATACTGAAGACCAACCAAATGTCGGGTTCTTGGGCTGCGGTTTTGGCTTCGTGGATTAGTGGAGCGAAACTTGTGGTGCGTTGCGGGTATGAGTGGCTAGAGGTAATGGAGCGCAGAAAATATTCTTTTTGGAAACTTAAACTTGCTACTTTTCTTGAAAGTCTTGCTTACAAGTCGGCGGATATAATTGTTTTTTCTAACGAAGCGGATAAGGAATTTGCAAGGAAGCGGTTCGGTCTTAGCGCCGACACACTTGTTATCATACCAAACTTTGTTAATAGCGAATTATTCAAACCGATTCCCGTTACAAAAGAGAAAAATAGGATTATATTTGTGGGCAAGCTGGAAGAGCAAAAAAATATTTTCCAGCTTATTGAAGCTATTTCTATTTTACAGGTGCGATTAATTATTATAGGCAATGGGTCTTTACGAGGAGCGTTGGAGAGGTTTGTGAAAGAGAAAAATGCGCCAGTGGAGTTTTGGGGGAATATTTCTAACAGCCAGCTGCCGGAAGAATTGAACAAAAGCGAGCTATTTATACTTCCATCTTTGTATGAAGGACACCCCAAGGTATTGCTTGAAGCTATGAGTTGCGGTTTGCCTTGCATAGGAACAAATGTAAAAGGAATAGGCACGATTATTGAGCATGAGAAAAACGGTTATCTTTGTGAAACGAAAGTGGAAGCAATTCGCAGTGCTATAGAAAAAGTGTTAAATGACAGTAAGTTGCAAGCGCGCATTGGCAAAGGAGCTCGTGACACCGTTTTAAGTAATTTTGGGTTTCAAAAAATAGTACAAATGGAGCTTAATGTATATAATGACTTTATCCAATGATGGCTAAAGAAATAATATGATTTCTATTATTATTCCAACGTATAATCGGGCTAAATTGCTTCCGCGAGCAATAGAGAGTGTCTTAAAACAAACCTTTCAAGATTTTGAGCTTTTGGTTGTGGACGATGGTTCTACCGATAACACAAAAGAGGTTGTAATAAAATATGCAAGGAACGATACGAGAGTTATTTATATTAAGCAAGAAAATTCTGGAGGTGCATCTCGACCCAAAAATACTGGCATTAAGAAAGCAAGAGGAGAGTACATTGCAATATTGGATTCAGATGACGAATGGATGTCTGATAAACTTGAGTTCCAACTTCATCACTTTAAGCAGTCAAAAAACTTGAAGTTGGGGTTAGTGGGGTGCGATATGACAGTTGTAGATGTAGAAACAAAAGAAGAGAACCATTACCGCGTACCTCGATATACAAACCACCTGCGGCAACTTCTTCTGCGCGATTATATGGGGCCGGGGTCTTGCATGCTGTACCGTACGGTGGTGCTTAAAGAGGTCGGATTTTTCGACGAACACCTCAAGCGCGGGCAAGACCGCGATATGAGGATTCGTATTGCGGAGCGTTTTGATATTGAATTTGTTGATAATTATTTAGTGCGATACTATATTGGACATGGAAGTATAAGTAAAGATGTCGATGAAAAAGCTCTGGAAGAAGAATGGGATTACTTGTTCCGGAAGTATCAAAAGTATTATATGGAAGATAAAAAACTCTGGAGCGAACAGTTGCGATATGAAGGTACACGTTTCATACTTTCTGGTAAAATCATACAGAGTCGTAAACGGTTTTTCGCTTCACTTTCAAAAAATCCTTTTAATATAAAGGCCATTGTGTCACTCTTTGTTTCTTTTTTTGGAAAAGGCGCCTATGCAAGGATTGCAAAATACAAAATGAAATTAAGAAAAAACATTACATGAAAAAAATTACACATATTATTACGGGACTGAATGTCGGTGGGGCGGAAATGATGCTGTACAAGGTCTTGCAATATTCCTCCGGCAAAGAATTTCAACATGAAGTGATATCTCTCACGGATGTTGGTTTGATTGGTGAGAAAATACAAAAGCTTGGAGTGCCAGTGCGCGCTCTTAAGATGAGAGGATTTGATTTGCCAATTACGGTTATTCGTATTGCACTCTGGTTGAGAAAGAGCAATCCAGATGTCGTGCAGACATGGATGTATCACGCAGATTTAGTTGGCGGACTTGCGGTGACGTTGAGTTTTAAGAAAATACCGGTTGTGTGGGGCATAAGACAGAGCAATCTAAATCCAAAACTGAATAAGCGTAGGACGATATTAGTCGCACGGGTCGGAGCTTTTCTTTCTCGCTCTATTCCTAAGAAGATTATTATAAATTCTATGCGAGGCAAAAAGAATCACGAAGCTCTGGGTTATCAATCCAGTAAGATGGTTGTAATTCCAAACGGTTTTGATTTGAAAGTGTTTCATCCCGATGTAGAAGCGAGAATTTTGTTTCGTCAAAAGATAGGAGCCCCCCAAGAATCATTTATTATTGGATCTGTTGCGCGGTTTGATCCATCGAAAGATCAAAAAACTCTCATCCAGTCGGCTAAAATCTTGCTTAGAGAATATAAGGATCTACATTTTGTTTTGTGCGGAAGGCAAATGAATTATAAAAATAAGCTGTTGCTAGAATGGATTAACGAAATAGATATAGCTCCCCGTTTACATCTTTTAGGTGAATGTGAGGGCGTAGAAAATATTATGGCTGCTTTTGATATCGCTGTGCTTTCTTCAGTTTCAGAGGGATTCCCGAATGTGTTAGGAGAGGCGATGGCCTGTGGCGTTCCTTGCGTTGCAACCGACGCAGGTGATTCTGCCTATATTGTTGGAGATACTGGTTTTGTGGTGTCCCCAGGTGACCATGTGGCTTTAGCTAACAGCCTAAGACAAATGATTGAGATGAGAGACGATAAACGCAAGGCACTCGGGATACGAGCGAGGAAGCGTATAGAGGAAAATTTTTCTGTTGATCTGGTTGTTAAAAAATACATGGAACTGTATACTAGTTTGGTATGGATATCTTTATAGGGCTTCTTTTTATTATAGGGCTTTCAATTGTCCTTGGAACGATTTTATGGAAGCTCCGTATGCGTGACAGGCGAGCGTATATTTTATTTGGAATTTCTTTATTGATACACATTATCGCGGTCCTTTTTATTTACGCATTTGACTTCCAACCTTTTAGTGGAGGTGGGGGAGATTACACCAGCTACCACAAATCCGCTGTACACATCGCCGACGAAATCGGACAAGGGAATTTTTTGCCAGATATAGAAACAAGAGGAGGGGTTACTCACCATTTTCCCACGATTATTGGATATGTTTATTTTTTCACTATTCCCTCTATAGTGGTTGGGCAACTTTTCAATGCATGGATTGCGTCAGTAGCAATTATGCTCTTGTATTTTTTAGTACTTGAAATTACGCAATCGTTTCGGTGGGCGTTTGGTATTGGGCTTTTGGTAAATCTATATCCCAGTTTTTTATTTTACTCAAGCTTGCTCCTGAAGGATGTTTTTGTAGTTTTATTTGCACTTGTGGCGGCGTTTCTAATGCTTCGTATTTTGAAACGTTTCTCTTGGGGATTGTTTGCATTGTTTTATATATCCTTAATCGCGCTGACACACTTTCGTTTCTATGAGGGGTTTGTTCTTTTGGCGACATTTACTATTTCTTGGCTTTTGCTTTCACGTGAACCGATTAAATCGCGTTTTGCTTATGGGTTTGTGATGATCTTTTTGCTGGGTTTTGTTCCACAGATGTTTGGAATGGGGTACTATGGATTTTCGACACTCCGGCAATATATAAATCCCGTCGCCTTTACTTATTACCAGGACATAGCTTATACGGGCAAAGATATTGCTCCTACATCCCCACTCGCTCCACCTACGCCTATTGATATTGCTCCTACATCTCCACCATCTCCACTTGCTCCATCTGCGCCTGTTGATGAGCTTCTAGAAGAGCCCTTGGAGGAAAATATTGGTTTTGCTTCCACGGTCGATTTAAAAGTTAGTTTCTCAAGCCCTAAGGCATTTGTTACCACTTTTCCTAAATCTTTTGCTTTTGTAGCAATTGGCCCATTTCCTTGGCAATTTACTGCAAATAGGCACTATTTCGCTCTTTTAGAAACAATTCCATGGACTATTTTAAGTGTCTTGGTGTTGTTGGGTATTATACATACATTGAGGTCTCGACACAGAGTATTGTCACTTGTGATATTTAGTTTAGGACTCTTCATTATTCTTATGATTTATATGAGCAACTTTGGTATTACAACACGTATTCGTATGCCGGCGTTCTTCTTACTAGCTGTCTTTATTCCGTTTGGGGTTCTTGAATATCAGCGTTGGAAATATTATATTTATAATTTTTTCTATACAAAAAAGCATTTTAATCTATGAAAACTCCACTTATCTCAGTTGTTCTGCCAACCCGCAATCGATTGAAAACGTTGCGTGATGCGTTAGATAGTGTGCTTAGTCAGTCGTATTCTAATTTAGAAGTAGTTTTAATTGATGATTGTTCAGATCAGGAAAATAAGGTAGGAATTGAAGAAATGGCTCGAAAAGATTCGCGTGTTAGAATTATAAGAAATGAGGAGAATATTGGATTTGTTCGTTCTTTGAATAAGGGCATCAGAGAAGCAAGTGGAGAATATATTGCGCGTCTTGATGATGATGATTCTTGGTATGATTCTAAAAAGCTGGAAAAACAGGTCGCATTCATGGAACAACATCCAGAATATGTTCTTGTAGGAGGAGGTCTTATCCGAGTGGATGGGGATGGAATAGAAATTGTGAGGCAGCTTTTTCCGGAAACTGACGAAGCAATCAGAGCTACAATGCTTATCACGGATCCGTTTGTACATCCTGCTGTTTTGTTTCGGAAGAAGGATGCCCAAAGAGTGGGCGGATATGATGAAAAATTTCACTACTCACAAGACTGGGAACTTTGGATGAAGCTGGGTAAGATGGGTAAGTATTACAACTTCCAAGAATATTTTGTACGGTACTTGCAGTCTTCACAGAATCGTTCCAATAAAAATATGCGTCACCACCTTTGGTTGGCTATGGTTGCAAGAAAGAGGTATAAAGATTGGTTCCCGAATTTTTTTAAAGGGTATATACTCGGTTGGTTATCATACTTGTTTTATTTTATCCCCATCAGATATCGTGTTGGTTCCATCTTTACTAAAATAAAGAAGCTGTTTTTACAATAAATACATAATGAGAAAAATTATTAAGATAATAAGTTATTTAAGATATCTCCCGGTAATAATTTTTAAAATTAAAAATTGGCTAGTTTTTTTATTGAATTATGCTGGTCTTCGAAATACAGTCGCCGAATATATTTTCAGAAACGGCATTAGAATAAAAACCTCCGACTCTATTAGTGCTACTACCATAGCCGTAATTTTTATCAAAAGAGATTATGGCGGCATCCCTAATAATTCGGTTATAATAGATATCGGAGCAAATATAGGAGTTTTTTCAATATTTTCTGCTGGTAAAAGCAATATTGTTTACAGCTACGAACCTATGTCAGACAATTTTCGTCTATTAGAAGAAAATATAAAGCTTAATAAACTGGAAAACAGAGTTTTTGCTTTAAATATTGGAATAGCGGCTAAGCGAGAGAAAAGAAAATTATATTTAGGCAAGTCGCCTTTTCACTCGTTTTTACCAATGGAAAGCTCACCCTTTAATGTTTTATATAGTGATAGGGGGACGGCAAACAAACAAAGTTTTTTAGAAATTAATTGCATCTCCTTAAAAGATATTTTTGATGAAAATCAAATAAGTAAATGCGATATTTTAAAAATAGATTGCGAAGGAGCAGAATACGAGATTCTATATAATCTACCGGATAGTTATTTTAAAAGAATTAAAGAGATTAGAATGGAGTACCATAATCACTTAAATCAATATGAGAATAATGGAGAGTATTTAAAAAGTTTTCTGGCAAATAGGGGTTTTTCTATTGAAAAATTTAAAAAGGGATCGCCTTACCAGGGTGATGTTTGGTTTAAAAGAGTAGGTTAAACTCAAGAGAAGTTTTTTTGAAATAAATTTATGAAGGAAAAATCCCAAACCAAAGTGTTCCATATTGCGACGGCCGATATAGCCCTTAGATTTTTACTGCTTAATCAGCTACTTTTTCTAAAGAATAAAGGTTATGATGTTTCGGCTGTTTGTTCGTTCGGACCATGGGTCTTCGAGATGGAACAGTCGGGTATTAGAGTAAAACAAATTTCTATGACGCGTCGCATTACTCCACTGCAAGATTTTACGGCTTTTATACGACTTATAAAATATCTTCGCGAACAAAAACCAGATGTAGTGCATACTCATACACCAAAGGCTGGATTTTTAGGTACGTTGGCGGCTAGGTTGGCTCGTGTACCTATTATTATTCACACCAACCATGGCTTTTATTTTCATGAACATTCTCCTTGGCTACACAAGCAGATTTTTATATGGATGGAGCGTATTATTGCTTGGAATGCGCATTTAGTTTTATCTGTGAATAAAGAAGATATAGTTACTGCGGGAGAGAAGCATATTGCAGGTCCTAACAAAATTAAATATTTTGGTGGATGGGTTAATATTGATAAGTACAGTATGAACCGCTTTTCTAAAGAATTTGTAATTAATAAAAGGAAAGAATTGGGGATTCCTTATGGAGTTCCCGTGATTGGGGTTGTGGCTAGATTAGTTAGAGAGAAAGGATACTTTGAGCTTTTTGAAGCAATGAGGATGGTCGTTGCGAAATTCCCTAACGCATTACTTGTTTCTGTTGGATTTGTTGAACCAGAAAAGAAGGATGGATTTCTACCTGAGATTGCGCGTAAATACGGAATCTGGAAGAATACTCTTTTTTTAGGAGAAAGAACAGATGTTGATGAAATTTTTCCACTAATGGATGTTTTTACTCTTCCTTCGTGGAGAGAAGGAATTGGCACCTCTATTTTAGAGGCCTCGGCAATGGAATTGCCAATTGTCGCCACAAATGTTCGCGGGTGCCGTGAAGCGGTGGATGATGGGATAACTGGCAAACTTGTTCCGCATAAAAACGGAGATATGCTTGCAGAGGCACTTATCTGGATGTTGGAGAATCCTAAAGAGGCAAAGTCTATGGGTCAGGCTGGCAGAAGAAAAATGGAGATAGAATTTGATGAGCGTTTTGTATTTGAGCGATTAGATGTAGAATATAAAAGATTGGTTCAAACTAAACTTAAAAAATGATGTATTTTGTCGTCAAGCGAATAATGGATGTTGCAGTAAGCATTACTGGTATTTTTCTGTTTACCCCATTATTTTTAATAGTAGCAATATCCATTAAATTAGATTCGTCCGGTCCGATATTTTTTATTCAGAAGCGTGTTGGATATAAAGGTAAGATGTTCAATATTCTAAAATTTCGCACTATGGTTAAAGATACTGACCAGGCGCAGTTTTTGGTGAGGCAGATTAGAAAGTGGGAAGCGAAGGATAATGATCCTAGAGTTACGAAGATTGGAGGATGGTTGAGAAAAACAGGGGTGGATGAACTGCCACAGCTTTTTAATGTAATAAAAGGAGATATGAGCTTGGTGGGTCCGAGACCGTATTATCAGCCTCGAATAGACACCGATCCGAGCTTGAAAGAAAGACTTTCCATAAAACCTGGATGTGTTTCTTTGGCTATAGTTCACGGAAGAGTTCGTCTCTCGGAAGAGGAAATCAAAAAATACGATAAAGAATATCAAAAAAAACAAAACCTGTGGCTTGATGTAACTATTTTACTTAAGACAATATATTTGATACTATCAGGAAAGGGATTTTAATCATGAAAAATAGATTTGACAACTGGTCAAGGCCGGATATTAAAGATGGAGAACTAACAAAGTGGCACTGGAAAGTTATTGGAGTTGACGGCTTTAAATTGGGCGACAAAACTGATATTGGTGCTTTTACTTTAATCAACGCCAAGTATGGCGTTGTCATTGAAGATGAAGTACAAATCGGCGCGCATTGTGCAATCTATTCAGAGTCTACTATTGATAATAAGCGTGGCAAGGTGACGCTAAAAAAGAATTGTAAAATAGGTGCCCACTCTGTCATTTTACCGGGAGTAACAGTGGGAGAAAATGCTGTTGTAGGAGCAATGTCGCTGATTAAAAGTGATATTCCTGATAATGTTGTAGCCTTCGGTGTTCCGGCGAAAATCAAGCAAACAAATTTATGACTTGGAAAATTCCCTTATTTAAATTGCATTCGGACAGCAAAGATGTCAATGCTGTTTCTCGAATCATCAAAAGTGGTATGAATTGGGCAACTGGAGATGATGTTGTTTTTTTTGAGAGGGAGCTCGCAGCATATGTGGGCGTGAAATACGCCGTCTCTTTCAGTTCTGGCACCGCAGCCCTTCATGCTGTCTTGCTTGCGCTTGGCATCGGCAAGGGAGATGAAGTTATCGTTCCTTCATTTACTTTTATTTCTACCGCAAATGCGGTCCTTTTTGTGGGAGCAAAGCCGGTCTTTGCGGAGATTGAGCGAGAGACTTTCGGATTAGATCACAATGATGTGGAACGAAAAATTACCAAAAAAACCAAAGCCATTATTCCTGTTCATATCGGAGGGCTTGCTTGCAATATTCAAGAGTTGAAGCGAGTAGCGGAAAAACATAAATTGTTTCTTGTCGAAGATGCCGCCGAATCTCTAGGTGCAATAGTCAAAGGCAAGAAAGTTGGTTCTTTTGGATGCGCGGGAATGATTAGTTTATGCGCCCCCAAAATTATCAGCACTGGTGAGGGTGGCGCCATTATTACCGATTCTCGAGATATCTATGAACAGTTAAAACTTTTGCGTTCTCACGGTCGAGCCGATACCAAGGATTATTTTGAAACTGCCGAGTATCTAGATTATATTCAACTCGGATATAATTTTCGACTTTCTAATATTCTTGCAGCATTGGGGCGTACACAACTCAATAAGATTGAGAAATTGATTGCCACTCGCAGAAAAAATGCGACTTATTTATCGCGACAGCTCGAAAATATCCATGGAATTTTAGTGCCGGCGGAGTCTAAAGATCATCGCCACATTTTTCAAATGTATATCGTGCGCGTGAGGGAAGGAAAAAACAAGCGAGACGCTCTACAAAAATATTTAAATCAAAAAGGTATCATGGCAAAAGTTTATTTTCCGCCGGTGCATCTGTCTCGATTTTATAAATTAAAAGGATTCAAAAAAGGGTATCTTCCCGAAACCGAAGCAGTTTCTAATGAAGTTCTTACCCTGCCTATGTTTCCAACACTCACGAAACGGGAAATGGATTTTATGGCAAGGGAAATAAAAGCATTTTTCCATGAATAAAATCATATCTTTTTTAAAACAGCATAAAGTGTCCGTAACATTCTTTGCCGACCTTGGACTTGTGGCGCTTGCGACATATTTAGCGTTTTTGATTCGTTTTGACGGTGTCATTCCATCAGCGCGGTACGATGGATTTCTCTGGTTTATGGCGGCGGCGTTGGTCATAACACCGATCGTGTTTGTCGTTTTTAAACTATATCGTTTTCCTTATTCTTTCATAAGCTTGACCGACCTTCCTTCTATTGCCAAAGGAGTGCTTGCTACTGTGTTTATTCTTGGTACCGGACTCTTTCT
>Ga0209542_10011248_pt1 | contig 15905 bp, 14 predicted proteins | sample RifCSPhighO2_01_FD_184028 | JGI IMG/M metagenome (GOLD analysis project Ga0209542, IMG submission 184028) | Soil microbial communities from Rifle, Colorado - Rifle CSP2_plank highO2_0.1 (SPAdes) (version 2) | ecosystem: Environmental > Terrestrial > Deep subsurface > Rock core/Sediment ... | reverse complement strand
TTTGCTTTTTTGAAAACGGCGCTGCTGCAAAATTCGCGCGTTTTGCACTCGCTTTTTTATTTCAGCAGAGCTTTCCGCCTGACCGGACGCGGCCATTTTTTCATAAGGCAGGCGGGGCACTTCAACATGCAAATCAATCCTGTCCAATAATGGCCCAGAGATTTTTTTCTGGTACTTGAATATTTGCGCGGGTAAACACTGGCACTTTTTGCTCGCGTCGCCAAAATAGCCGCACGGGCAAGGGTTCTGCGCCGCCACCAAAGTAAACTTGGCCGGAAAAGTAAAACTGCCCGAAGCGCGCGAGACAGTCACAACGCCGTCTTCCAAAGGCTGCCTTAAGGCTTCCAGCACGTTTCTGGGAAATTCAGGAAACTCATCTAAGAACAAAATACCCCTATGAGACAAGGTAACCTCTCCCGGGCGAGGGATTGTTCCGCCTCCCACCAATGCCACATTGGATGTGGTGTGGTGGGGGCTCCTTACCGGGCGAGAAGCAATAAAATTTTCACTCAACCTGCCGGCAATGCTGTAAATTTTAGTAAGCTCCAAAACCTCGTCTATATTTAAATCCGGCAAAATTCCGGACATAGCGCGCGCGAGTAAAGTCTTGCCGCTGCCCGGCGGCCCTGACAAAAGCACGTTATGGCCGCCTGCCGCGGCAATTTCCAAAGCTCGCTTGGCCAATTCCTGGCCCGCAATGTCTTTCATGTCCAGCCCAGAGGAAACGTTTTGTAATATTTTTTCCTTATTGACATTGGCTTTAGGTTTTAAAAATTTAATGCCAGTGAGATGCTCTAATATGTCTTTTAAATTCGCAGCCGGAAAAATTTTTATGCCGCCTACGAGCGCCGCTTCCTTAGCGTTGCCTAAAGGCACATACAATTCGGTTATTCCGGCGGCCCTGGCCTTCATAGCCACCGCTAAAACTCCGGACACAGTTCTTAATTTGCCGTCTAAAGACAGCTCTCCTAAAAACATTTTGCCCTTCGGGTCAAAATCAGCCTGCTCGGAAGCTAAAATTATCGCCAAGGCGATGGGCAAATCAAAATGCGTGCCTAATTTAGGCAAATCAGCCGGCGCTAAATTCACGGATACTCGGGTAACCGGATAATCGCAATCCGAATTTTTAATGGCATTCTTGACTCTTTCCTTGCTTTCCTGCACAGCCGTATCCGGAAGGCCTACAATCACCGTATTGGTGAGGCCATTAATAATCCCGGCCTCGACTTCCACGCTTTCAGCGTCAAGGCCGACAATAGTGGCAGAGAGAATTTTAGCAATCATATTTCAAAAAAACCTAAATTCTAATATCTAAAATCTAAACAAAGCCCCAAATTTTCAAATCCAAAACATTTAAAATTTTGAAATTTTAGAATTTGTAATTTGTTTAGGATTTAGTTTTTCGGATTTAGGGTTTAATATTAGCATTATTATCCCTACAATTATATATCCGTCCGCCAAATTGAAAATTCCGCTGCCGATGTATATCCAGTCCCTTGCAAAGCCTAAAATAATCCTTTCTCCTACATTGGAAACCGCTCCCGACAGAATCAAAGTCCATGCGGCCAAAACCCTTACAGATAAATTCTCAAAATGTTTTATTAAATAAAAAATAATACCAGCTATACCAAAAAAATAAACTGCATACATTGCGTAAAAATTCACCGGTAGGCTAAAAGCAAAAAAGTGATTTTGGTAAATATTTGGGGCAAAATATTTTGAAGCTTGGTCTATTATAATAAAAATTGCAAACAAAAAAACAAAAGAATGCTTAAAAACTGTTTCTTTTGTTTGTCGGTTTTTATTTATAATTAAAAGTTCGTCCGGCTTTTCCATCTCTCAACCATAAATTTCTAATTAACCTAAGTAACCTAATTCCTAATCAAATCCTAAATCCCAAACGCTAAGTCCTAAACAATGTCTAAATCCAAAAAGTTATAAATTCCAAACAAGACAGTTTATAATTTTGTATTTTGATAATTGGAATTTGTTTAGGGCTTAGATATTAGATCTAAGGATTTTGTGCTTGTTTAGTCAACCCCGACGCATAAGGATCGGGGAGCCGACGGAATCGTCGGCTTTAGAAATTAGAATAATTAGGTTAATTCTATATCGCTTTATCCGCCCATGGCAAAGCCCTAAGCCGGTCTTCAGAAATTTGCCTGCCTGAATCGTCGATGCCGTAAGTGCCCGCGTCGATTTTAGCCAAAGCCGTTTCAATTTTCTCCAAATCCGCCTCTATCCTTATTTTAAGGCTGTTGTTTACCTCGTCGTCTTCCGCTTCTTTGGCATTTTCGTCGCTGCGCGAACCTATTTCCAAATGACCGGGAAGATTAGACAGCTCCTCTGTCAGACGCTGTTTTTCCTCCAAAAGCTTAGTCTTCATTTCTTCTATAAAATCTTCTGTTAAATGTGTCATATATTTTTTCAGCGTGAAATCAGCGTTCCCTGTTCTGCGAAAATTCAGCGTTGCGCATACATCTCGCTGATCGTTTACGTTTATTAGATATTGATCATTCTCCGCTTAACAGACTCTATTATAACAATTTATGCGCAAATGCAAAAGCGCCCGGTCACGGGCGTTCCAAAGGTTAGTTTTGAACGGTGATATCCGGGCGCTAAACCCAAAATCTCGGATCTTTCACCGCTCCACATTCCAGGGTTCGAAAATCAAACCCCCAAACGTGGAGCAGTAAACGACACTTCACAGATTTCAGGCCTTTTTCCCAGGCAAGCCCGGGAAAAGAAGCGTCTGAAGTCCAACCTAATTTCAAACTGCACTTTAGGCTTTCCTTAAGGTCAAAAAAGACCATCAAACATTTTGTGTATTTTTGTATTTTTTGCGTCCCTGATACCTCAAGGACAAATATTTTTGTTTTTGTTTTTCAAACAGCCTTAGATTGGGTAAGGCTATGACGGAAAGTCTAAAGGAAAATAAGGCTCAAAGCCCGTTTTTAGCGCTATTTTCCTAAAAGTGGTTTGAAATATGCTTGATTTGTTAAAGAACCCTATATATATCTTATCCACAATTTAGCTTAATATTATTCTATCAGCCATTTTTGCTTTTGTCAATTCTATGCTCTAATTAAATAAAATTGCTTTTATTTTTGAGGATTTTGATAAAAATTACTGTAATAAAAGGCAATAATTTTTAATTTAATAAACTGTGGATAAACTATGCCCCGCTCTAATTCCCTAAAATCATGATTATCTCAAAATTTAGCCTTTGGAATATGCGCGATTTTTACCAGAATCGCGCTGTAGGGGAATTAGTGCGGGGCCCACAACGCGTTTAAATACTCTAAAAATACTTTTGAATAAGGTTTGTTAAGTTTTATATCAGCTACTAAAACCTGTTTTAAGGCCGGTGTATAAAAAAACTTAATTATCTGATGCAAATTAATCAGCGCTCTCGGGAGGCTAAAATCCTCAAAAGGATCCGTAAACTGTCTTGAAACAGCTTCCAAATAAGGATGTTTAAACTGCTCAAAGGGCAAATGGCCTAAAACCAAAGTTTTCACCGGCAAACTGCGTAAAAAAGCTCCGGCGCCTTTGCCTATAAGGGATTTTAAAATGAACTTATCGCTGGCTAAAAGCAGGCTTTCCTTATGGATGGAAAAATTCCTTAAAATCCTGCTGCCGCCCGCACTGCCGCTTTGCGCTAAAACGAAAGCGGTTTTTTGCAAAGCCTCATGATATTGGTGATAAAAGGTTTTAACTTGCAAAGAAGAGCTTAAAATCAACGCCGCGGGCAAATAATCTTTATTGCAAAACTTTATCAGATCCTCATCACTCAAATTTACCGGTTTGATTTCAAGCTTTATCTTGGCAATTTTCGCGCCTAAAAACGAAAACAGGTCTTTGGGTTTTTTGGGTGGAAATTCCATGGCCTCCATTTTATATTTAACTAAGCCTAAACGATTTTGAAAATATTGCCAGGATAGTTTTAATGGCAAACAATCGCAAAAAATTGTTTCCCGATCATATTGCAGGATTTCGACTGACAAATTTTGGATATTTATGGGACTGCTATGAAAAACACAAGAACGAGGCGAAAGCTCCAGCCATTTTACCGTGTTTTTCTCCGGTATAAAAAATTTATTCAATCGCCGTGAAAAATCCTCAATCTCATCGGATGCAATCTGCTTATTTATTAAAGCAAGTTTAACGGCAAAATTTTCCGCGGCGGCGCGGATTTTATTTAATATATTTTCTTCGATTTCTTCCGGCTTAATTTGCAAAAACCCCGGGGGGTCAATTTGTAAAAACGCGCTCACAAGGCCAAAAAATAAATCGCAAGACGATAAGCCTTCTTCCACGGCTTTTTTAAATTTAATATTTCCTAATCCGGTTTCCGGATTATAAGCAGTTTTTAATAAAAAAGACGCGCGGCTCCAACTTAATTTTTCCCCAATGTTGCCGGACAAAGCTTTTTCCAAATCAGCCAAGCCCAAAAAAACCGCTTTACGGTTTTTATACCAGCCCTTTGCTTTAAATTCCAAAAAGGCCTCAAGGTCGCAAGCTATAAATTTCGAGGTTTTGTTTTCTTTGGGAGTTTCCCCAACAATTAAATGCCGGAATTGCCCGCCAAAAAAAGACAAATTTAAATCACTAATGTTTTCTGTCTGCCAGTTGGTATTCTGCCAAACCAAAATTTTTAACACGAACTTCAACTCATCCGCGCTTAAAATAGGTTTGTCCTTTAAGGCGTTAAAGGCTTCTGTCTTAAATAACTGCTCCGAAGCAAATGCCCCTTGGCATAAACCCATTCTTTGCAAGTCCAAAACCAGCTTGGTGTTGGGCACAACAAGCAAATTTTTGGTTTTGGATTTTTCCAAGTTTTTTGCTAGCACCGAAGCAATATCAATACCTAAAGGAAAGTTGTAAAAAGTTTTATCCTTTAACTCAATTAAATGCGCTAATGTTATTGGCTTAGCCTTGTTGGTATTGGGTTTTAATGACAAGCCTTTAATCCCAATACCCAACACGTCCTTAAAAGCCAAATTCGATGGCTTCAAAAGAGTAATAATTTCCTGTTTTAGCTTTAAAGGAAAGCCCGAAAAAGTCTCTATCAGACCAGCTAAAACCTTTAAGCTGGCTTTGGCATCGGCCAATGCCCGGTGGGCTTCTATGTGCGGCACCCCAAAATAATGCATTAAATTTTCAAGATTATATGATGGATGTGTAGGCAAAATAAACTGTACCAAGTCCAATGTATCAATACTTGTCCCGGAAAATTTTACGCCTAAACCTTGCAAAAATTTAATGTCAAAGCCAATATTATGTCCAACGAGCACTGCATCCTTTAACTTATTTTGAATTTCCTCCAGGTGTTCGGAAAACTTCGGCGCCCCTTTTAGCTCTTCATTCGTAATGCCAGTCAAAGCTAAAATCGTTTCCGACACTTCTCTTTCCGGCTTAAAAACCTTTGAATATTCATTCGTTATCTTAATCCGGCTTCCGACTTCCGATTCATCTGATTTATCCGATTTCCCGATCTCGAAAAACGCGAAACCGATTTCCAAAATTTCGTCTTTAACCGGGTCAAACCCGCTGGTCTCAATGTCCAAACTGCAATATTTTTTATTTTCCATAACTGTTTAATTTTAACACAAGCTCGGCTAACAAAGAAATAAAAAAATATACCTGTATCCATAGGTATATTTTTCGGTAAACCTAGTCAAGGTAGGTACGGGGCCCCGCACCGTATGATGCAGAAAAAAATTTATTGTGTTTTCTCTAATTCAAAATTTTTTTTGAACAAAAGCAGTAAAATCAAAGAAGGCATAAAATTACTTTAGCTCGCTTTTTGGCACAACTATTATTTCTCCTGATCGGTCAATTGTATAGACTGCATCGCCACCAACGGTTTTAGTCTGCCTTAGTATCGCTGGTTTTAAAATTTTAATAGGCGTACTGCTATCTTTTTCATTTTTTTCAATTCTAAAATTGCCCGCGCTACCAATTTCATGTGTCTTGTTCAAATGCTTTAAATGGGCAATCCGATTTGTGCCAATTAATAGTTCCCCTCGATTAGGAATCAAATAGACCTGACTTCCATCTAAAAAACCGAAGCAGTCCGCATCGCCTATATTCTCCTGCTTTTTTAAGCCAAACTCATAATTCATAGTACTTAGGGCTTTATCGGCACCTATTAAATTAAAGGACGTTATGCCAAGCTGTCGTAATTTATCCGCTTTTTCAGTCAGTCTCAATTTTTTGATCGGATAAATTTCGGTATTAAACAATACAATGAGTAGCTTAACTTGCGCGGGCAATTTTTGATATTCCGGATCAGATTCTAAATTCTTTGCTAATAATTCCTTATTCTGGCTAATTATATTGCCTTTATATTGCTCCCAATAAGCATCAGCGAGAGTTTGGGCATCACTAAATCCTTGTCCAATACCTAAGGCTTCAAACCTTTTTTTCATAGCCGGCATCTCGCTTTGCTTTGCTTGCTGATATCCATCATAAGTTCTTGTTGTATAGGCGTCAAATAACCTACAGGCAAGCATATTTTTAATTTTTAGCTCACCAGGCCATTGTATAACTGGTTTACTATAACCTAATAATTGTTCAACTTCAAATCTTAAAAATCCAATTTCTCTTTGTCTTTCTGCTTCGGGATCCTGCTGAATGACAACTTCGTTTTGGAGGATAGAGGGCGGACTTACCTCTATAGCACTGCCTGCGGACGAGACAGGGTTGCGACGCTCGGTTTTTAACGGTTCTTCCTTTATGACACTTTGAATTACAGCTAAAGGCAAATCAGGCAGTGTTTTTGCGGCTGTAAATAGCTCTCGAATTTCATCATAGATAGCCAACATTCCTTTATCTGAAATTTTTTCTAACATCTTTGTCAAGGCAGGCATCTGACGCATCGAATAAACTTTCGGTCCAACTTCTCTTTTAAACTCCTCCATAAAATCTCTATATCTACTGCCTGAACTCGCATAAGCATTCAAAAAATCTCCTAAAAATCTGGGGAGAGGCTTTCCTGTTTCCGTCTCAAAAACTTTTCCTATTTTAGGAACGGCATCAGCATAGACCAAGGGAAACCGATTTTCTGTTAGTAGCCGATTAAAAACAATAATATCGAATTCGCCTAACTGTTCTTTGTAGTTATCGGGTATCCAAATTAAAGGCTCGGGACCCTTAAGCTTGGCTTCTGCCAATTCCACTACCTGCTCTTTTCTGTCAGTTAAAACTGGCCTTTCAGCCAGCATTTCTGCTTTAGCTAATTTTATTTGCTCCTCGGACGCAACTAAAACACCCTCTTCTGTTACATCGGCCCCTGCTTCCAGCATTTTGCCTTGATTAATTAAGGCCTTCTTTAATTCTTCTGGTGAAAATCGGTTGCCAAATTCTCCAAGCATAATTGCAAATTTACCTTATTTTCTTTACTTTATCACAATTTGCTTTTAAATAAAACAGAAAAATCCAATTTCCTTTGTAACCCACACCTGGTTATTTAAAATATACCTATATCCATCGGGGTATTTTTACGCCAGCAGAATGAACTTTGCACTTCTCCGTGGTGCGTATTTTCCCTTTAAACCAAAACCGCCCTCGGCTTAACTCAGGGCGGTTTTAATCAAATCAATTTCTCAAATGCTTCCTGGTCATTTATACTGGCTGGGGCACGGCTACAGTGGCGGCAATTTTTTCCGAATTTTCAACGGGTATTTCCTCGCCATCTTCTTTTAAAAGGGAAATGTAGCCGGAAATGGCGTCGCGAATATTTTCCCGCACCTCTTCAAAACTTTCCCCTTGGGTCATGCACCCTGGCAAAAAAGGCGCGGAAGCAACATATCCGCCTTCCGGAGCTTTATTAATTAAAACTGTATATTGTAATTCAGATTCCATGGGTTTATTTTACTTTACAGATGATTTGCTGTCATTTACCCTTCCTTCTGTTCATCTTCCGGCGGTTTGGCCGTCAGCACGGGGATTTGTTTTTTTAGGTTTAAAATTTCCCCTTGTTGAGCACGCCTTGTGTAATATACTGCTCCATAAGACTCTGATAAGGAACTTTTAATTTATTAGCCCGAATTTTGACAATCTCCATTACATCAGGCGATACCTGAAGAGAAATTGACGGAATGGCAGTCAATTTGAGATTAGGAAAAACGGCCCTTTTTGCTTTGGACCAATCTACATAATCAACCGAGCTGTGAGTATCCCAAAACTCCCGCTCCTCATCTTCGGTTTTGAATTTTGGAATTTTTTTCAGCTTCTTTGTCATAAGTTTCTCTTTCCCGTTTATCCGCCGGGCGGGCGGAAATAATTCTTATTTTACTGTTCCGGGTTGTAAATGTAATAAATAAAATTTCGCCTAAACTATTAGCTCCCAACAAATTATACCTCTCCTCAAAATGGCTGTGTTTTTCATCAAACCAAAATAAGTGTTGATTCGCAAAAGCACGCTCTGCTTCATATATGATTATACGATGCTTATCGTAAATCTTTTTTTGATTGCCATCATCCCATTCAAATTCCAGAGGCTTAGGCAATTTGACGATTCTCATATTTATTTTATATTTTTACCTATCTCCTTGTCAAGCTTTATCTTCATTTTCTCCGGGCTCTTCTTCCGCCAATTTGGCCGGGACAATTGCTTCCCCGCTTTTCACCTTTTCTCTCACAGCTTTGTCTATCTGGCCAAACACTTTAACGTTTTCCTTTAAAAACGCTTTGGCGGCCTCGCGGCCCACGCCTAATTTTACGTCGCCGAACATATGCGTATTCCCGCTCTTTTCAATTACGCCTAATGCCACGCCCGTGTCTAACAAATCGCCGCTCGCGCTAATGCCTTCGTTATACATAATGTCGAATTCCGTGGTCCGAAACGGAGGCGCGACTTTATTTTTTACAATTTTGACTTTAACCCGGTTGCCCACAACTTTATCGCCGTTTTTTATCTGCGCCGACCGCCTCACTTCTATTCTTACCGAAGCGTAAAATTTTAAAGCATTGCCGCCGGTGGTTGTCTCGGGATTCCCAAACACGACCCCGATTTTCATTCTTATCTGATTAATAAAAATTACCGTGGTTTTAGATTTAGATATAATGGCGGTTAATTTCCTTAAAGCCTGGCTCATTAGGCGGGCATGAAGTCCCATGTGAGAATCGCCCATTTCGCCTTCAATTTCGCTTCTGGGAGTAAGCGCTGCCACGGAATCAATAACAATTAAATCAAGCGCGTTCGAGCGCACCAAAGTATCGCAAATATCCAAAGCCTGCTCGCCGTTGTCTGGCTGGGAAATAAGCAAATCTTCCAAACGTACGCCAATCCTCTTGGCGTATTCCGGGTCCAGTGCGTGCTCTGCGTCAATAAAAGCCGCGAGTCCGCCTTTTTTTTGGACTTCGGCTATCATATGCAAAGTGAGAGTGGTCTTGCCCGAAGACTCGGGGCCGTAAATTTCCACTACCCTGCCTCTTGGAATGCCGCCTACGCCTAAAGCCAAATCCAAAGAAATACTGCCTGTGGGCGTGGCTTCCACATCCAATGTTTTGGTATCAGACAGCTTCATAATGCTGCCGTCGCCAAATTTATCTTTAATTTGATCAAGGGCCGATTCAACGGCTTTCCATTTTCCATCAGCCGCCGATGGTTTTGTGACTTGTTTGGCCATAGATTTTGATTAATTAAACTACTAATTGTTAATTTATAACTTATAACAAACGAGGCAAAAAGTCAAAAGTAATTTTATGTAATTTAAGGTTATAGGTTATTAATTAGTTGTTATAAATTAGTTTATCTACTATTGCCCGATTCAGCGAAAAATGGAATCGCTGTAAGCACTTCTCCCGGCCTGCCTAAAAGCCCCAATGTTTTGCCGTTGATTTTCACCCTTATATTGCCGACGTTCGAAGCGGACAATAGAATTTGCCTTTGGGCTTCCGCTAATTTTTTTTCGCCTGCCCTAAAAATCTGCTTCACTTCCGAGGCGCCGTCTATTTGCAAAGTGATTTCCACATCCGCTAAAATTTCCAGCTCCATTCTTACTGAAATTTGGTTCGCTATTGGACTTGCGGTCTGTCCGATTATTGTTAAAGTTTTACTCGTGGTTTTGTTAAACCGGTTTTTTGCCTCGACGGTTATTTCCTTCGGGCCTACGGAAACTCCCAACTGGCCTTGAAACCGGCCTTGTTGGTCTACAAACACAGGTTCGTGATTAATAGTAACCGTAGCTCCGGGGCTGGTGCGGCCCAAGATCGGGGCGAAAGATGTGTTATAAACAGTAAAATCTTCGGGACTTTCTATCTCCAACAAGGGAACTCTGCTTATGGACAGTACCTGCCAAACTATATAAACAAGCGTGGCTGATACAAAAATCGCAGCTCCAAAAAAACTTAAACTTTTAGGCGTAATGACAAAATCCTCTAACCAACCCGGTCTTTTTTTCGTAAGATTCGCGGGTGTTGCCTTCAAATTTCTTAAAATACTCCGCTCAACCTCATACTGCCTGGTTAATATATCAACATTCACATTATACAGCTGGCCCAAACGCGCCAAGAAACCTTTAACATACACTCCGGAAGGCAACAGATTATATGCACCTTCCTCTAAAGCCTTTAAAGTTTTAGCGCCCATGCCGGCTTTTTTTGAGGCCTCCTCCAAAGAAAACTTTAACCCGAGCCTGGTTTCCTTTAAATATTCAGGCAGAGTTTCCAGTCTGATTTTTTTGGTATGAAAGAACATATTCCACAGATCACTGATACCACTGATACACAGATTGCTTCGCAGGACATTGATATTTTGATGGACAATCAGTGAATCTGCGCGAATCTGTAATCTGTGGACAAAAAAATAATATTTAAGCTTGATTATTGTCTTCAGTCTCTGCGCCATATCGCTCCCTTTCGCCTTGCGATACCCCGTACACTTCCCTTGGCTTGGCGCCTTCGCCAGGGCCGATTATGCCTTTGGCTTCTAAAATATCTAGCAGCCTCGCGGCCCTGGCATAACCCACCCGTAGGCGCCGCTGCAAAAGACTGGCCGAAGCTTTGCCTGCCCTTCTCACTTCCTCGGTAGCTTCTTGAAGCAGCGGATCATCGTCTCCGCTTTCCTCAAAACCAGCCACGCCTAAAGCCCTTTTAGGCTTTTCCAGGATTGCTTCATTGTATAACACCGCGCCCGACTGCTCCTTGAAAAAATCCACGACTTTCCTTACTTCCTTTTCCCCAATGTACGCTCCTTGCACGCGGCGCGGCTTGTTAAATTCAGCTGAAACATAAAGCATATCGCCGTTGCCCAAAAGTTTTTCCGCTCCGCTGCTATCTAAAATCGTCCGGCTGTCCACCTGGCTGGCTACGGCAAAGGCCATCCTGGAAGTAATATTGGCTTTAATCAGACCCGTGATAATGTCAACTGAAGGCCTTTGCGTTGCGACCACAAGATGTATCCCGACAGCCCTCGCCATTTGCGCGAGCCTAACAATCGCCGCTTCCACATCAGCCTGCGCTACGGCCATTAAATCTGCCAGTTCATCAACTAAAATTACAATATATGGCAAACGCAGCTCATGTGATTCATTGTATTCAATGATATTTCTTTTGCCGACTTCGGACAAAAGTTTGTAGCGCCTGTCCATTTCCGCTACTGACCATTTTAAAGAATTTACCGCTTTTTCATGGTCAATAATGACCGGCGTTAAAAGATGAGGAATGCCGTTGTATAAATTGAGCTCCACCCTTTTGGGGTCAATAACAATAAATTTCACGTCTTGCGGGGTGTTCCTGTACAAAAGCGAAATAAATAAACTATTTATGGCCACGCTCTTGCCCGTGCCGGTGGCTCCGGCAATTAATAGATGCGGCATTTTGGCCAAATCCGCGATTTGGGGGTTCCCAGCCACGTCCCGGCCTAAAGCCAAAGCTAATTTACTTTTATGGTCCACAAATTGCGGTGTCTGCATTACGTCCCGAATCCGCACAATTGCCGTGGACTTGTTTGGCACTTCAATGCCGACTAAGGGCTTCCCCGGAATGGGCAATTCCATACGGATGGAATGCGCGGCCAAGGCTAAAGCCAGGTTGTCCTGAAGCGCGGCAATTTGCGAAAGCCTTATGCCGGCCGCAGGGCTAAGAGTATACTGCGTGACTGTGGGGCCGACATTGACTTCGCCCATTTCCGCTTCAATGTTAAAATCTTCCAAAGTTTTTTTAATAATCGCCACATTAGCCTCAATGTTGCCGCTGTCCACTGCCACGTCGCTTGAATCCAAAAGGTCAAAAGGCGGCAGCTTCCAGTCCTTCCGGTCTTTAATGGTAATGGCCTCCAGCTGGATTTGGGAAGGCTTGCCAGAACTGTTTACCGACACTGTAGTTTTGCTAAACCCTGTTCCAGCTTCTTGTTCTTCGAACGCGATTTTTTGGTTGATTGACGCAACTTTTTCCTTGATAAAACCCTGGCTCGAAAGCGTGTTGATTTTTAATTGTCCGGAAGGAAGCTTTTCTGCGATCATTTCTTCCGGTTGTTTTTTCGGCCATAAGACATGCAGGGCAATATCAAAAGCTACCAAAACGCCAATTATAAACAGCGCGAACAAAACCACGTTAGCCGCGGTAAAACCTAAAAATCTAAATGTAATCCCGCCAAAAAACGCGCCTAAAAAACCGCCGGCTCTGCCGGCTTGGGCAAGAGATAGCGCTGACTCGGAAGACCCCAAATAAAAAGTATGGATAATTCCCGCCAAGCTGCCGGTTAAAAGCAAAGCGCCAAAATAAATCCGCCAATAAAAACCATCCGCTTTATTTTCAGGCAGCTGCTGCCGATTTAACAGCACGGCAATGAGCAAAAACAAAAACGGCACCCCAAAAGCTAAAATCCCAAAGCCCCAGGCCAAAATCTGCATCAAAAATCTTCCCAAACTTCCAGCAAAACCAAAAGCCGCAAGGCCGGTTATTAGCCCCAGCCCTACAAAAATTACCACAGCCACACCCCGCTTGGTATCTTGCGAAAGGTTGAGCTTGGGCCTTGGCACGGCCAGTTCTTTGTCTCTGTGCTTTTTGTTTCTTCCCATAGATATTCAATATTTTTCTCCCCAAGACATGGGGAGATGTCCCGCTCTTTTTGCGTCAAAAGAGTGGACAGAGAGGTTGATTCAATCTTATATTACGCTACTTCATTCTACCATTTTTCGGCCTAATTTAAAACCCCGATTTATCATTACTTTTCAGGTATGGCACCCCAAATCATCTTGAACATGAACTTAACCAATTCAGCCACTTCTTGATTATCTATGATTGCGCCAAAAAATACATCGCTAATGTTTATAACCGCGAGCTTATCGTCGTAAATTATTAAAACCGATCTGGGCTTAATTGCCATAGGCAAAAATTTTATTTGATGAACTAATGGGCTGTCTTTATCAAAAGGTTTAATGTTTCTAATGCCTTTGTCGGTAATCATATACATCATCGGCCGTCCGGCTTTTTTTCTTAAAGCATCTGTTTGTTCCATTAGTTCTTTTATTTCTGCAGGGCTTAGGGTCTTGATTATTTCTTCACTCGCTCCAAAAAGATACCACGGGTTAACCGACGCGCTGGCTTCTTCAAGAATTGTCTTAATGCCTTCCAAGCCCTGATAAAAACTGACTTTCGGGGCTTCTATCAGCTTTTTTTGAATTGCCTTAAGACCCGGCAATAATTTTTCCAATTGAGCCTCGGCTTCAATAACTTGCCGCCGCATTTTTCTGGTTAGCTTATTTAATTTATCAGGTCCTTCCGCCTTAAAGCGCTTTTCTTTGCTGTCCGCGGCCTCGGAAACCAAACCTTTCTGTATTAAATGTTCCAAAGCTAAATACGTGGTCGGGCGTTTTACCTTTGCCTGCCTGGCTATAGCCGCCGCATCGGAAATGCCCAAACTTAAAATCGCTAAATAAACTTTAGCTTCGTTTCCGCTAAGGCCTAATTTCGTTAATTCTTTCTCCATTTTCGTGTCATTCCAGACTTGATCCGGAATCTCTGTTATCTGTCATCAAATGCTGACAACATAGAATATGGCTTTATTCTACCTTAAATAAAAGACTTTTGTCAAAACAAAAATGATGGATTCATTAAAGATTGACTATCTTATAAGCAAAGTAAACAATAAAAATCTAAGGAGGTAGTATAGTGGAAGGCAACACACTGTGGCACAGAAGCCGTAAGGCCCGTCTATGGCTACGGGTCTTGATGGTGGCCGCCATTGGCATGGTGGTCGCGGGGGAAAACATGGAAGTCCACCATCTCGTCGGTGGCGGAACTCTACTCTTCCTGGTAACCGGCGGAGCCTTGATCATGCTCCGTCGAACAAACCCAGACAGGCTTTTGTGATAGTACAAGGCCGCAGACGGAACTGGAGGAACCGTCTGCGGCAAAATTTTTCATACCTGTTCTTTTCAGCCAAAATCCAAAATTTGACATCTATAGGACTTACGCCTTTGCCCCTTTTTCCCCTCCCTTTCAGGGGAGGAGTTGGGGGAGGGTGATTAAAAAATGACTATATTTAGGGCTTTCACCCCTCCCTAACCCTCTCGCCATCTACGGGGAGGGAATCAATCGCGTAAGTCCTAATCTAAACTCTCTCTATAAATTTAGGGAGGAGAAACTGTATGAAGCAGAAGATGTTTTGGATTTCGATCGGCATCGTTCTTTTTTTAGTATTAAAAATCCCCGCGTGTGCGGGGTTTTTCCTATTTCAATCAACATCAAATTGTTTTACCAAGTTTAGTTTACTTAACCAACTCTTCCAATTCTGTTAAGTCCACGGGGATGTTAGCTTTATCGGCAATTAGTTTAAAATATTTCAGCATGATCCGGTTGGTCTGGCGCAGTTCCAAATAGCGCTTATCGGACAACTCTAAATAATTCTTTACAGAAGAATCCAAAGCGCTCATGCGATTCTCCAATTTTTCCATTCGACCTTCCAATTTATCAAACCTCTCCTCGACATTATTGGAAAAAACGCCAATAGCTTCCAAAATTTGCTCGGTGTTTTCCTTTACGCCGGTTACGGCCACCATTATTTCTTTATTTGATGGTTCTTGATTAGACATGTCAGTACTCGATAAATTCCAAAGTTAGTATAAAAGACGTAAAAACTTGTGTCAACTTTAAAACCCCGCCCTTTTGGGTCGGGGTTTATCTGTGTCATCTGTGCTAATCTGTGTATCTGTGATTACAAACCTTTAACTTTCACTTTCTTCGTCTTCGCCTTAGCCGCTTTGGGAATGATCACGGTTAAAATCCCGTCCTTCAAATCCGCTTCAATGCCCTCGCTGTCAATGTCCACGGGGATAATCACCGAGCGGGAAAAATTTCCCCAATAGCATTCCTGGTAAAAATAATCGTCTTGACTGACTGTTTCTTCCTTTTTCCTGGCGCCTTTTATAGTTACCATGTCATTAGCCACGGTGATATCAATATCTTCGGGCCTGACTCCGGCAATGGTGGATTTGATAATTACATTATCCTTGGTCTGGTACATGTCAATATTAAGCTGGCCTTCATAGTCTGAAAGCCAATCCTCGCCTTCCTTGGCCGCGCGCGGGGCTTCGGCAACTCTTTGGACTGACTGATTTTCTTCTTCCGCACCTACTTCAGCATCAATTTCTTCTGTAATCAATTCTTCTGCCTCCAATTCCTCTGCTGGGCCTTGTGAAACGGCCACAGGCATAGCTTCCTCCGTTACGCTTCCTCCCATGATTTTCCCGAAAAATGAGGTTTTCTTAGCCATGGTTTTTATGTCTTAAAGTTGATAATCTCCCGCCTATAAAAACATCATAACTGATTCAAAACAACCCGTCAAACTCCAAGCTTTTGGCTAAAAATCAATGATAAGTCCCGTGCAACTGTTGACTTATCTGATTTCCTTGTAGCCTTTTCTCTGGTACGGCCTGCCTTTAAAAAGCACC
>Ga0209542_10011246_pt1 | contig 15906 bp, 16 predicted proteins | sample RifCSPhighO2_01_FD_184028 | JGI IMG/M metagenome (GOLD analysis project Ga0209542, IMG submission 184028) | Soil microbial communities from Rifle, Colorado - Rifle CSP2_plank highO2_0.1 (SPAdes) (version 2) | ecosystem: Environmental > Terrestrial > Deep subsurface > Rock core/Sediment ... | reverse complement strand
CATTCAAAGAATGGGAAATATTGGCAGATAAATTGAGTAAGCTGCCTTTAGCCCAGGCTGACGCGAGAGGATTCGCCAGACTTATGCTCGCGGGCGCCATGGAAGCAGACTTAGACAAACTTGGAAGAATCCTGGTGCCGGACTACCTGAAAGAATATGCTTCCATGCAAAAAAAGATTGTGGTCGCTGGAGTGTATAACCGAATCGAAATTTGGGACGAACAAAAGTGGCAAGCCTACAAGACGCGTGTTGAAAAAGAAGTGGGGGATATGGCGGAACGCTTGAAAGAATTGGGAATATAACGAAGGTATCTTCATGATACCCGAGTTATCCCGCCCTCTATGCTTATGGAATAGCGAGAAACATTTGTATCACGCAAGTACGATATGGAATCATTATTCGTTATTCGAAGGGCTTAGAGGGCGGGGTGCTCGAATAAATAAATTTCTTCTCGCATGCACATTCCCGTCTTAACAGAAAAAATTCTCGAATATCTCGCGCCCAAACCCAATGAGAATTTTATCGACTGCACGGCGGGCGGAGGCGGTCATACGTTCGCAATCGCAGAACGCATAGCTCCCAAAGGAAAGGTTTTGGCGATTGACTGGGATCCAGAGGCGGTCAAAACTTTAAAAGAAGAAGCGCGGAAACGGAAACTTCAGCAGAACGTGATTGTGGAAAACGAAAATTTCGCTCATATCAAAGAGGTCGTGCAACGGCAAAAATTCCAACCAATTGCCGGCATTATATTCGATCTGGGATTTTCTTCAGATCAGCTGGAAAGCCGAGGCAGAGGATTCTCGTTTCAAAAAGACGAGCCGCTAGATATGCGCTATAGCCCAAACAATCCTATTACCGCGGAAAAACTTCTGAACTACAGCAGCAAGGCGCAATTGGAACAGATCCTAGAAGAATACGGAGAAGAGGAGTTCGCGAGCCAGATCGCGCAAGCCATCGTACAAAGCAGAACGCAGCGGCATTTGCAAAAAACCTCCCAGCTCGTACGCGTTGTAGAGGAAGCAACGCCCAAATGGTATCAGCGCAAGAAAATCCATCCCGCCACCAAAACGTTTCAAGCCTTGCGGATCGCGGTGAACAGCGAATTGGAAAATGTACGAGCGGGATTGCGGCAAGCCTTAGAGATTGCGGGCCCAAACGGGAAAATCGCGGTCATCTCGTTTCACTCTTTAGAAGATCGCATCGTAAAAGAATTTTTCAAACACGAACCCTTACTCAAACCAATGAACAAAAAACCGATTATGTCGTCTGCGGCAGAAATCAAAAAGAATCCACGGGCACGGTCTGCCAAATTGCGGATCGCGATAAAAACTGAATTATGAAGAAAAAGATACTCATTGCCTCCAGCCTTCTTTTTTCAACTTTCTTGATTGGATTTTACATTTTCCAGTTGAATTCACTTACCACGCTTGCCTGGCACGTCGCTGAAACCGAAGATTCCTTGACGCAGCTTAAACATGAGAATACCGCTTTGCAGCAGAAAGCATACCAAGCCTTGTCGCTCGGCCATCTTGAAAGGATCGCAAGCGAGCGTCGGTTTGTAAAAATAAGCTCTGTTACCTATTTGCAGGTAGGAGGCGGGCCGGTTGCTCAAAGTCAGTGACCATGAGATCCTGGCGAGCGAATCTCGTATTAATCTTCCTATTCGGGTTTGGCGCAATCATCGTGGGGCGCCTTGTTTTTTTACAGATTCTCAATCAAGGATTTTACAAGGCGCTTGCCCAAGGCCAGCAAAATATAAGCGCGTTCGCGAAAGGGGAAAGAGGAACCATTTTCATACAGGATAAAAACGGAGATCGGTACGTGTTGGCTTCAAACCTGCGCATCCCTTTTGCGTTTGTTTCCCCGGCGGAAGTCAAGAATCCGGAAGCAGCAGCGGAAAAACTCGCCGCGATCCTCCAGATAGAAAAAGAAGAAATTATTTCAAAACTTCAGAACACAAGCAGTCTTTTCGAAGTTTTGAAAAAACGCATTTCAGAAGAAGAGGCAGTAAAAATTCAGGATCTCAAATTAAAGGGCGTATACGTGGAACAAGAACAAGTACGCTCATACCCGCAGGCTACGCTGGCCTCGCATGTTGCCGGATTTACTAATCAAGACGGGCAAGGCCAATATGGAGCGGAAGAACAGTTCAACGACATCCTCGAAGGCAAAGAGGGGATAAGGGCTGGCGCGAAAAGCCCCGCGAGCTATCTTTTGGCCGCTTTCAACAATCCCAGCCAAGACGGCGCGGACGTTACGTTGACCTTGGACTACAACATCCAATCGGTCGCGGAATCGCTTTTGAAAAAAGCTGAAGCATCTCTTGGGATTGAAGGAGGCAGTATTATTGTAATGGACCCTTCTTCGGGTAAAATCTTGGCGCTCGCAAACACACCAACTTTCGACCCCAACGCGTATTCAAAAGTAGAAGATATCGCGGTTTTCCAAAATCCCGCTATTGAAAGAACGTATGAACCGGGATCCATCTTCAAACCTATTACAATGGGATCGGCGCTCGACGCGGGAGTAGTCACTCCAGAGACCACCTATGTAGACAACGGAATCGTTAAAATCGGAGGCAGTAAAATTTATAATTACGACCTGCGCACCTGGGGAAAACGAACGATGACCGAGGTCTTGGAGTTTTCCATCAACACGGGCGTGGTGTTTGCCGAACGCGAACTTGGCCATGAAAAGTTTCTCGAATACGTTGAAAAGTTCGGAATTTTCGAGCCGACAAACATTGAGCTCGCCGGCGAGGTATTTTCGAGAAACACCGAGTTTAAAAAAGGATATGAAATAAACTTTTCAACCGCCGCGTTTGGCCAGGGGATTGAAATGACGCCCCTGCAAATCCTCAAAGCATTTTCCGCGTTTGCCAACAATGGCCTGCTTGTTGATCCTTATATTATTGAAGGAAGTCACGATGGGAAACGACAGAGACAAATCATAAGCCCCAAGGCCGCAACCCAAATCACTTCCATGCTGATAAGCGTGGTGCAAACCGGATACGCGAAAACCGCCCAAATACCAGGCTACCATGTGGCAGGAAAAACCGGCACCGCGCAGATTTCTTGGTCCGCGCTTGGAGTGGCAAAATCGGGGTATTCCGACAAAACAATCCAATCGTTCATCGGGTACGCGCCGGCTTTTGACCCTCGCTTTTTAATTCTGGTAAAACTCGACGATCCCGGGACGCGAACCGCGGAATATTCCGCCGTACCTATCTTCCACGACCTCGCTAAATATATCATCGATTACTACCAAATCCCCCCCGACTTTGTCGTTGAATAATAGAGCATCCTGTGGTATAACGCTTTACATGGCCTCATCGTCTAGTCTGGTCTAGGACATCAGGTTCTCATCCTGAAGATCAGGGGTTCAAATCCCCTTGAGGCCACAATGAAAAGCCCAGAAGAACTCAAGCAACTGGTGCAGCAAGCAAAAGATGGAGATTCGACCGCGTTTTCAGCCCTCTACGAACAGTACATAACGCCGATTTTCCGGTTTGTATTTTTTCGAGTACGCACCAAAGAAGACGCCGAAGATCTCACCCAGCATGTCTTTTTAAAAGCATGGTCGGCGCTTCCCGAATTCGGACACGAAGGGAAGTCATTTTCCGCGTGGCTCTATCGCATCGCGCGGAATACCACGATTGATTATTGGCGCAAGAAAAAGCCATTATCGCTTGATCCTTCCTCGAGCGCATTCCAGAATAAACAAGACAAGGGTTTAAGCCCTCTCGAGACTGCCAACCAAAAAGAGGAGGCAGAACATATCCGAAAAGCCCTCCATATTTTGAACGAAGATCAGCAAACGATTCTCACGCTCAAGTTTATCGAGGATTTGTCGAACAAAGAAATCGCGCATGTTACAGGCAAAACCGAGGGCGCCATACGCCAAATTCAGTCACGGGCGTTGAAGGCTTTACGTCAACACTTAAAGGAGACGAAACCCAAATGATTACCCAAGAAGAAAAAGAAATCATAGAGAAGCTAAAGGCGCAAAGAGCCAACGTGCGGCCTTCGCGCGCCTTGTTGACCAGCATACTGGCCCAGCTTCCGGCTAACTCAAGAGGGGAATCAAGCCAGCTCTTCTGGTGGTTGCGACTCGCGATTCCCGCGGGAGTCGCCCTCCTCATAGGAATCGTATTTTTCAATATGCAGGGAGATCCCACCCAGGTGGGACAAGCGCCATCTGAAACTTTGCAGATTCAAACCCTGCAGCAAGCACCCGCTCCCCAACCAGAAGGGGTGTTGAGCTTTGCCTCTTTGGGCGCCGAAGAAGAAGAGATAGAACAGGTATTTGCCCAACAGGAAAAAATTCTTGCAGATGAGCAAGCGCAACTTGAAGTCCAAGGAAAAACTGTGTTGGAGCAGGTTGAGATGTCCGAGGAAAATGTTGTAAAAATCGCCTCTCGAAGAGCTGCCGTCATTGAAGTGAAGCTCGAGGAACTTGCGCGGGAAGGCAAAAACGTGGAAGAACTCGAACTATTACTTGCCGATGCCCAATCAAGGATTGAAGAGGCAACTACACTCTTGCATACGATCAGAGAAGATCTACGCGCGGAGGATGCGAACGAAGCAACAATCCACGCGACGCGCGATACATTTCGAGCTGCCAGAAAAAACACGCGTGACGTGTATGAAACCTTCCGCACTATAACCCGCGAAGCAAAGAATTTATAAGTTTTGATGGGGAAATTTGAAACCACCTCCAAGACTCTTATAATGAGATATATGCTAAAAAAGGAAACTCCTCTTACAAACGAACGGATCGAAAAGCTTCTGAACGATCAAACTAAGGTAATCCTCAACGCCGTTGATGAAAAGCTTTCTGTTAATGAAATCCGCATGGCTGCTGATGTCGATAGAAAACTCGCATTGATGGAAGAACGTATCAATCGAAAGTTTGATAAGCTTACTACAACCCTCGACAAATTCCTCAATATCAACCAACTCAAGAAAATCATCCAAGAAAAACTCGGCGTTAATTTAACATAACTCTCTCATCGTCGAGTAAGGCTTAACCTTACTTATTGAGAACAACTTACCTTCTCCCATCAGAATCCACGAACCTTTTAGATACTACAGATTTATGCATATGCGTTTTTCTGTAGTATCCATGTTTTGTGTTCCTGAACTTTGATGGATGGGAGAGTTCGGAATCGGACCGGGGACTCTCCCTAAAGAACAACAGTGCAAAAACCTTCACTGCTACTTTCTAGCGCATGGATCAAGACGAGGACCTAGGACAAACCCTCCTGTTTGAATCCTTAGCACCGATGCCCAATATGAGATGAGGGCCTCGAGTCTCGCTCGTTGCTGTCTTTCTCGCACAGAGCTACCGGTGCTGGCAGCATCCTGCATGAGATTTTTGGCGTCCACCACCGCTGATTCAGGATTCTTGCGGAATTTTTCTTCCAACTTGCTGCTGCGAACCAGGATATCACGTAGCCTCTCATTGGTGACCGCTTCGATAGAACTACGTATCTCCCCGATAAGTATTCCGCAGAATTCTTCCTTACGAGCGATTAGCAAACGAAAACCTTCCTCGTCGAGACCAGCTTGTCGAAGTCCTTCCTGGAATGCCTCTATTACCATGTTTGATAGCTCTCCCGACTTCTCCATTTCTCCTCCTTTGCACTCGCTCCAGATTTCCTCCAGAGAACTAGACGCAATGTAGCATATTCCAATAAAATGTCAAGGAAAAACTGTTCTCTTTCAGAGAATCGGTTTATAATAGACGCATGTCGTTGGATGAGATTTTTCAAGCAAAGTGGCACGCCATTTCCTCAAGAGAGGCCGCGAATATACTTGAGACTAATCTGGAAAGGGGATTATCTAGCCAGCAGGTTGCCCGCAGAAGCGAGTTTTTTGGGTTGAACAAACTTCCCGAAGAAAAACCTCCCTCAAAACTTCTTATCCTCCTCAAACAATTCAAAAGCCCGCTTATCTTTATTTTGGTGGCGGCTGGCCTTGTCACTCTCTTTTTCAAAGAATATAGCGACAGCATCGTGATCTTTGGCACCGTACTCATCAATACGATCATCGGGTACACCCAAGAAAATCACGCCAAAGACGCTTTATCAAAACTCAAGCAGATTCTCCATACCAAAGCTACAGTCATCCGTGGAGGGCAAGAAATGGAGATACCGCAGGAAGATTTGGTGCCTGGCGATGTTATTGTTCTCAACCCAGGAAGCAAGGTTCCTGCCGACGCTCGAATTTTTGAAGTTTGGAACCTTCACGTCAACGAAGCTCCGCTTACCGGCGAATGGATAGGAGCCGCCAAAGAAAACATTGTTTTGGATGGAAAAACTCCTTTGGCAGACCGCGACAATATGCTCTACATGGGATGTATTGTGGAGGCAGGGAAGGGAAAGGCGATTGTGTGCGGAACTGGCATCCATACGGAACTGGGAAAAATCAGCGCGCTTATCGCGCGCGTGGAAGAAGAACCAACGCCCTACCAGAAGAAACTTACGCGCTTTTCATGGATGATTGGATCTGCCATCTGCGCGCTCGCGTTTCTTATATTCGTAGAAGGAATGCTCGCGGGCAAAGAAATATTTGAAATGTTTAAACTCGGAGTAGCCATTGCCGTATCTGCTATTCCAGAAGGCTTGCCGATCGCCATGACCATTGTGCTTACGCTCGGCATGCGGCGCATTCTCAAAGAAAAAGGACTCGTGCGAAGCTTGCCCGCGGCAGAAACTTTGGGAAGCACCACAGTGATTGCAACCGACAAAACGCTCACCCTCACCGAAGGAAAAATGGAAGTAGAAGAAATTGTCCCCCTGCGGATGGACGAGCGCGACCAGCTTCTGTACGCCGTAACGCTCGCGAACGAAGCATTTATCGAAAATCCCGATGCCATGCTTGAAGAACAGATTGTACGAGGCCGCCCGACTGACCGAGCTTTAATGCATTCTGGCATGGAAGCCGGGTTCACAAAAACAAAACTGGAACACGACCTTCCGCTCCTTCTCCGCATTCCTTTCGACTCTGCCTCCAAATACGTCGCGAGTTTTCACAAAACAACAGAGGGGATTAAACTCTACGTTTCAGGAGCGCCAGAAGCATTGCTGGCTATGTCAAATCTGTCGCCAGACGAAAAAAGTGAAGCAGAAAATGAACTCATAGAACTTACCGCAAAAGGACTTCGAGTAGTCGGCGCCGCGCAAAAAGATATTCTCTTGGAACATCGCTCCTCTCTCAAAAACCAAATACATACCCTGCAATTTCTTGGATTTGTCGCGCTCAAAGACCCTATACGTAAAGGAGTGAAAGAAGCGGTAGACGAGGCGAAAATCGCTGGCATCAAAACCGTGATCGTAACAGGGGACCATGCCTTGACCGCGAGAGCGGTGGCAGAAGAGATTGGATTGCCGGCTGGCCCCGACAACATAATGGAAGGGCGGCATTTGGACGCGCTTGGCGACAGAGAGCTTTCCCAACTCCTTCCCCAAATTTCCGTGTTCGCGAGAGTAGAGCCCGCGCACAAACTGCGGATTATCGAAGCTTGGCAGGCGCAAGGCGCCGTTATCGCCATGACTGGTGACGGCGTAAACGACGCTCCCGCTTTAAAAAAAGCAGACATTGGATTGGCGTTGGGCTCCGGCACCGACGTGGCAAAGGAAACCGCGGACGTCGTACTGCTTGGCGACAACTTCGCGATCATCCCCGCCGCCATACGTGAAGGGAGGGTTATACTCGACAACATTCGAAAAATCCTTACGTTTATGCTCTCCGGAACGTTTACGGAAACGATCCTTATCGGAAGCACATTGGTGCTCGGCGCCCCGTTTCTTCCTGTTACGGCGCTCCAAATCCTATGGATCAATCTGGTAGAAGGCACGCTGCCCAGTATTGCTCTTACCTTAGAAAAAGCGGAAAAGGATGTGATGCGCCGAAAACCCCCCAAACCAAATACATCGCTCTTAACCAAGCAAATGAAAACAATCATCTTTGTGATTAGTGTGATCACCGACCTCCTTCTTCTCGGCATCTTCTACTGGCTTTTGCATAACACATCCTACACCCAAACGCATATTCAAACCTTCATCTTCGTTGGCCTGGGCATCAGTTCTTTGCTGTACGTTTTCTCCTGCAAGAGCTTACGGAAAAACATCTGGGAATACAACCCCTTTTCCAATCTCTGGCTGGTAGGAAGCGTACTCGCGGGTTTTCTGCTTTTGGCCGCTGTTATCTACGCCCCTCTGCTCCAAAAACTGTTTGAGACAGAACCCCTAAGCCTCGAGGACTGGATTTTGCTGTTTGTTTTTGGAATAATAAATGTACTCTTTATTGAATTTGGCAAGTGGCTTTTTATTTCCCGAGAACGCAGAAAATCAAATTATAACGCATTCGCAACATGACGTTCCACGCGATACTCTTTCTCTTGTCTGGACTTCTTCTCTTGTGGTCGGCAAACTGGCTCGTAGGCAGCGTTACCCATATCGCGCGATACCTTCACTGGAAGGAGTTTGTCATCGCTTTTTTCGTGATGGCTATCGTCTCTTCGCTCCCGAATCTCTTCGTTGGGATTACCTCGGCCCTCCAGGGCGTCCCGGAACTTTCTTTCGGCGACATTGTGGGCAACAGCGTTGTGGACCTCACCCTTGTGGCCGCGCTCGCGGTGCTTCTGGCAAAAAAGCTGGAAACGAATAATCCTTTGATCCAAAAATCAGCGCTTTTCACCCTTGCTATCGCCTTACTTCCACTGCTCTTGATTCTCGACAAAGAGTTGAGCAGGGGAGACGGGATCGCGCTTTTACTCGCGTTCGCATTCTACAGCATATGGCTATTCTCGAAACGGAAAGAATATGGCGCGACCTTCGACCATTCCAATAATACCCAAACACACGATCAATTTTTTCACTTTCGCGTATTTCTCCAAAGCGTCGGGAAAATAGTAATCGGGATCGTTTTACTTCTGATTTCCGCCCAGGGAGTGGTGGCCTCGTCGCTCTTTTTCGCCAACGAGTTCCAAATCCCTCTTGCCATGGTCGGAATTATCGTTCTCGGATTGGGAAGCGCCTTGCCGGAAATATACTTTACGATAGCGTCCGCGCGAAAGGGAAACAGCAAAATTATCTTTGGAGATCTGATGGGCGCTGTCATCGTCATGGCAACGCTTATCTTGGGTATCGTGGCGCTTATCGAACCTATTCGAGTGCCCCATTTTTCTTCGTTCGCGATCGCTCGATTATTCCTCTTTGCTTCAGCGTTCTTTTTCTTTCTGTTCCTCCGCAGCGGCAGAAAAATCTCGAAAAAAGAAGGGGTATTCTTGATCCTTCTCTACATTGCCTTTATATTGGCAGAGATACTCCATAATGGTAGGCTGACATAATGCCAGACAATTTGCTTCTCATTCTTATACTCTTTGTTGGAGTAGCCCTCGTTTTCTTTTGGCAGTGGAGAAAAGGCAACAAAAAAGAAGACACATCCGGGCTTTTGATGATCCAAAACCAGCTCAATGAACTGCGCAGCACTATCGACGGAAAACTCGGCGACTCTGCCAAAATGTTCCAGCAGCAGTATTCGGAAAGCGTGCACGTGATCCGGGATATCACCGAACGCTTAACCAAACTCGACGAAACAAACAAACAGGTTATCGGTTTCGCGGATCAGCTCCAAAATCTTCAAGACATTTTACAAAATCCAAAGCAGCGAGGGATTCTTGGAGAATATTATCTCGAAGCCGTGCTCAAAAACGTGCTGCCCCCGGGCGCCTACAAAATGCAATACGAATTTCACGATACATCCATTGTTGACGCCGTCATATTCGTGAAAGATAAGATTATTCCGATTGACTCTAAATTTTCTCTGGAAAACTACAACCGGCTGCTTGGAACAAAAGATCTTGGAGAGCGGGAACAAATAGAGAAACTTTTCAGGCAAGATCTCAAAAACCGCATTGATGAAACAGCGCAATACGTAAAACCAGAAGAGGGGACTCTGGATTTTGCTTTTATGTTCATCCCATCGGAAGCTGTTTTTTATGATGTCCTTATCAATAAAGTAGGCACCATAGAGGCAAAAGACCTTATCCAATATGCCTTTCAGAAAAAAGTTATTATAGTTTCTCCAACTTCGTTCATGGCATACTTACAGACCGTTCTTCAAGGATTACGGGCGCTTCAAATTGAGGAGTCGGCAAAAGAAATCAGAAAGCGAGTGGAAGACTTAGGACGGCACCTCGCAAGCTACGAAATCTATATGCAAAAACTTGGCACCCATCTCGGCACCACCGTAAACACATATAACATTGCGTACAAAGAACTGGGCAAAGTGGACAAAGATATCGTCAAAATCACCGACGGATCTGGAGAAATAGAAGTTGTCCAGATCCAAAAACCTGAAACCGACGAGGCTTGACCTTCTGGCAAGTTTAGCCTATACTGGATGCAATATGGCAGAATCAGCTGTGATTAAAACCGGAGGGAAGCAGTATATCGTTTCTCCTGGCAAAAAGATCAAAGTAGAAAAACTCCTCAAAGAAGAGGGGAGTGAGGTTGAGTTTTCAGAGGTGCTTTTGCTTGAAAATGAGAAGGGATTGACGATTGGCGAGCCATTCGTGGAAGGCGCTAAAGTAAAGGGCAAGCTTCTCTCGCACGGCAAAGGGGAAAAACTCGTGATATTCAAGTTCAAGGCTAAAAAGCGCGAAAGGAGAAAGAAAGGCCACCGCCAGCCTTACTCGGAAGTAGAGATCACGTCAATCACAGCATAAGCGAAAACCGCCCCTTCGACTGCGCTCAGGGCGGTTTTCTTTTTTTGTGTAAGTCGAAAGGTACCTAGAATAAGCGATCGCCTGACCTAGATACCTCTCGATACAAAAATAATGAGGGCTACTCCGTAGAGCAACCCTCTTGTTTTATGCCACACTCTCTTGCTGCTGTAGTAATCCTGCAAGTCGCTCGAGATGTGCGACTACTTCTCGCATTTTCACGTCCTCTTTCAGGATCTCGACAACTTCGCTACCCGCCTTTTCGCGTACTCTTCTTTCCAAACGGGAGAGCGCCAAGAATACATAACGAGAGAACTCCCGACAAGATACGAAATCTTCACGATCCCACACAGTCCGCGCACGGTTACTGACTCGTATAATTTCGCCCTCCGCTGAAAACCAGAAATGCACATCATACGCCCCCTCCAAGCCTTCTACGTAAACACGTTCTTCTCCTGCCAGCACAGGCCATACTTTTACCAGAAATTCAGCAATTGCGCATTTTCCTCGATAAAGCTCTTCTCCTATCCGCCGCTTTTGATCTTCAACCGCTGTTACTCGCTCTACGACTTCCTGCGTATTTGGAAAGGCTTGAATTCTCTTATGAACTTCCGCAAGCGATTCTTCTGCTCCCTTAAGAAACTCTTCTGCCCTTCCCAGCAAATTCAATGTCTCCTTCATACTATATACCTCCGAGAACTACAAAGCTACTGGAAGTTTTATACCATAAAAACTATATTTTTCATAGATCTCTGTCCTGGTAGAGTCAAAATTTTCTTATTCTCCTGAATGGAAAATACCGGAGGCGGGGCGGTCGTCGCGCCGGCGCATGTTGGCGTGCCAGCGTTTATAAAAGGGGGCTACGCAGAAAATGGTTGCAACAGTAAAGACGGCAAACCAGAATAAAAACTGAACGTGCCCGAGAAAAACCTCCATGCTGTCGGTCACCAAAAAAGCGGCGAATCCAAAAAGCAGTGAAACTCCCCAGCCGAACAGGTAATCGAGCGGAGCTACACTAAACAGCCAATGCGATCGCGCGTGCCACCACACGTTTTCTTTCTTGAACTTTTTCACCCCATAATCCGGGTTTAAAACAAACCATAGATAGTCCCATGTTGGCATCCACGCAAAGTACATCGCGAACACCAAAAGCTCTTGCGCGAGCGTCCACGGCACACCCATCACAAAATGCGAGTGGAACATAAGAATTGGAAGAAAGAACATGAAAAGATGGTAGCCGGTAAGGGGTTTGCCGCCCATCAAAAATCCGTAGAGCTTGGCGGCAAAACCCCTGGTGCGAAACCACGTGGAAGTCTTTTCTGCCCAGCCGTGTTTCCCTTCAACCTCAATTTCCACCGCGGCAAACACCATGGCGACTAAGAACCAAAATAGGGAAGTAGAGAACGTCTGAATATCGAATGTGAACATAATATAGGGCGAAGAGAAACAAATTTTGAAATCGTGGGGTTAGGGCGCGGCGAGGATCCGCCAACTGGCGGAGACGAGTAGGGGGCTCGATTTCCAAAATTTCGTTTCTCGGAGCCCACTACTTCCTGCCTTCGAGGGCGGAGCGCAAAGTTTCCTCATCGGCATACTCGAGCTCTCCGCCCACCGGGAGCCCTCGCCCCAAACGGGTAATCTTTTTCGCAAGGGGTTTAAGCGTGCGCTCGAGATATAATACCGCGGCCTCACCTTCTGTCGTGGGATTCAAAGCAAGAATAACTTCCTGAACTTCTCCGGTTACCCGCTCTTTCAATTCCTGCGCTTTTATATTCTGCAATCCATCTTTTTTCAAGATATCATGCACCCCGCCTAAGATAAAATAGCGGCCTTTGTATTGTTTGGTTTTTTCCAGCGTTTCCAAATCGCTTTCTTTTTCCACAACGCACAGGAGAGATCGATCGCGGCTTTGGTCCGCGCAAATTGCGCAAAGTCCTTTCCCTTGCGCATCTTCCGCAATTTCAAAATAATTGAAACAAAACGTACACTGGCGAATTTCTTTTCGCAGATTTTGGATCGTTTGTACGAAATCATCGATCTCGATATCCGGCGCCTTGAGGAGATAAAAAACAAAGCGCGAGGCGGTTCTCGGGCCAACGGTAGGAAAACGAGAGAAAACTTCGACCAGCTTTTGAATTGACTTTGGATACATATGGCTTACGCCAAGGTGACACTAATCTACGAATCTTATGCGAATGCTACGAATATCCGAATGATACGAATACACGACTCGTATTCGTAGATTTGTGATTTGTAGATTCGGATTAAATTCGTAGATTTGCATCATAACTTCTTCAGAAATCTACTGCGAGCTCGGCTCCTTCTTCATACTGCCTTGTTTTATCCAAATCAGAAAAACTCACGATTTGAGGGTTAAAGTACAGCTTCACAGAACCAATAGGGCCGTTCCGGTGCTTTGCCACAATAATCTCGGCGATATTTCCCACGTTCTGCTCCACCTCCTGCTTCTTGTATTTGTCTTCGCGATAGATAAACATGACGACATCTGCGTCTTGCTCGAGCGAGCCCGATTCTCGGAGATCGGAAAGCCGCGGCCGGGGAGGGAAGCGCTGTTCCACCGCGCGCGAAAGCTGGGAAAGCGCGAGCACCGGCACGTTGAGCTCACGCGCCAAACCCTTGAGCTGGCGGGAAATCTCGGTAACCTGCTGTACAATGTTTGTCTGGCTGTTCGACGGCAACACCAACTGCAGATAGTCAATGATAACAAGCCCCAAGCCATGATTCGCCTGCAAGCGCCGCGCCATGGCCCGCATGCGAAGCACGGTTTGCGAGGCTGTGTCGTCAATATAGAGCGGAGCTTCAGACAGCACGCCAAGCGCTTCCTGGATGCGCACAAAATCATTATCGTCACCCTGGGAAGAAAGCTTTCCGGTACGCAAACGCCACGAGTCCACAGAACCTTGAGCCGCGATCATGCGATCAATCAGCTGATCTTTCGACATTTCCAAACTGAAAAAACCAACGGGGATTTTTTCCTGTACTGCCACGCGCCTTGCGATATCGAGCGCGAGCGCGGATTTTCCCAAAGAAGGCCGTGCCGCCAACAAAACTAAGTCTGACTTCTGAAAACCCGAGAGCAAGTTATCCAAATCCGTAAATCCCGTAGGCACTCCTCGTGTGGCTTTCTCATGCTTCGACAAACGATCAAGCCGTTCAAAGGCTGCTTCAAGCTCTTCTTTGACATGTACAAAATTGTGCGAAAGAGATTTCTGGGCAACGGAAAAAATCTTCTGTTCTGCTTGGTCCACTAACACATTGGGATCTTCAGCTTCATTGTATCCCATCTCGCTGATCTCATAGGAAACAGAAATCAGGTCTCGCAGGATGCGTTTGTTCTGCACGGTTTTGGCGTAGCTCGACACGTGCGCCGCCGTTGGGACGGTATTGATAAGCTCGGTTAGATAACTGTGGCCGCCGATTTCTTCGATTTTTGCTTTGTCTTTGAGGCGATTCGAAACCGAAAGCAGATCAACCGGCTCATTGCTTGCAAACAAATCAAGCATCGCCTCATAGATGATGCGGTGAATGGGCTTGTAAAAGTCGCGCGGCTCCAGCAAGTCTGCCACTTTTATGATGGCTTCTTTATCCAGCATTAAACCGCCCAAAAGGCACATTTCAGATTCGAGGCTTTGCGGCGGCAATTTATCCCGCACTTGTAGTTGTCTATCTCCCGTCTCTGCCATAAAGTAACTGTATCATAGCAAGTTGCCTGCCACATACGCAATACGCTTTACAATTTCGACTATTTATGTTAAAAGGAAGTTAGCTTATTCAAACTCACGGGGTAAGGAGCGTCGTCATGGAAAGCCGCTATAGGAATGTCATCCTTGAAGAACATAGGGCAAAACTTCTAGAACTCACGCAGAACTGGATGGCACAGTACCAAATACCATCACAGGGAGAGGAAGTCAGTTTTACTGTTGAAATTCGCTATGGATGCGATCCACAGCTTGTAGTAACGGTTAAATGGAAGGAACAAGGCAGGCCGCTTACCGAAGAAGAATGGTCGCAAGCACTACTTGCCACAAAAGCTCCAAAGCAAAGAGCGCTACTGGAATCTTTGCGCGATAGCCCGAATAGGCAGCGTTCCGCTAGAGAGCTAAGGGAGGCAGGATTCACCTACGGTTACCTTCAATCACCAGTAAATAGAACACTCAAGCTTGCTGGCCTTCCATTTACCCTTATGAAACTTCCCGGACAAAGGGGCAGACGCGGCGCATCATGGGAATGTCCAATATCGCTTGTGGCTCTTCCAAAAAGTTAGGAAACCCTGGTAGATAAAAACCGTTCTTAGGGACAAGGGAACGGTTTTTTTATTTTACTTTTTTGAGCTTGGGGCCGGAGGAGGTATCGTCGAGAAACCAGCCGAGACTTGCGATTTGCTTGCGCAGCTCATCGGCTTTGGCCCAGTTTTTATCCTTACGATATTGCTCGCGCTGTTCGGCTAGCTTTTTTATTTCTGCCGGAATTGCCTGTTTCTCTCGGCCCCAGAAAATAAATCCAAAGTATTCGTCGATCTCTTTAAGAAATGCGAGAATCTCTTTTGCGTCTGCCTTCGACATCTTATTCTGGTCGAGCAAGCTATTTCCTTCGCGGATCAAATCAAACAGCGCCGAAATCGCAAGCGGCGTATTCAAATCATCTTCCATAGCCTTCTCAAAAGCAGTTTGGAATTTTTGAGATTGGGGGTTGGAATTTGCTTGGAATTTGGGATTTGGTGCTTGGGATTTGTCGCGCAGCCGATCAACAAATTCGTCTAATCGCCCTAACTCGCTTTCGCTCTGCTGCAATATTTCCTTGGAGTAGTCGATAGGGGATCGGTAATGCGTTTTTAGTACAAAGAATCGCAAAAGGCGCGCCCGCCTTCGTCCTTCGGACTTCGGCGAGGCAAGAAAATCTCGAATGGTAACAAAGTTGCCAAGCGATTTTGACATTTTCTCACCCTTCACAGTCAAAAACCCGGTGTGCAGCCAATACTTCACAAAAGGTTTCCTCCCTGAGACCGATTCCATCTGTGTGATCTCGGCCTCATGGTGCGGAAATATCAAATCTTGCGCGCCGCCATGAATATCGTATTGCGGCCCAAAAAACTTTTCGGTGATGGCGGTATCTTCAATGTGCCAGCCTGGCCGCCCCGACTGCAGTCGGGGCGAG
>Ga0209542_10011245_pt1 | contig 15906 bp, 24 predicted proteins | sample RifCSPhighO2_01_FD_184028 | JGI IMG/M metagenome (GOLD analysis project Ga0209542, IMG submission 184028) | Soil microbial communities from Rifle, Colorado - Rifle CSP2_plank highO2_0.1 (SPAdes) (version 2) | ecosystem: Environmental > Terrestrial > Deep subsurface > Rock core/Sediment ... | reverse complement strand
TTTTGCTGCAATTTCAGCAAGAACCTTAACAGCAGGTTTTCCATTAAGCAAAATATCATCATTAAGATAAAATTCTCCATTTTTCATAGAATCTACTGCTTTTTGAGCATAATTGACTAATGGGTTGAATTGTCCTCTTGTGCCTAGAATTTTTCCATAAACTTCACTAAAACTTGCATTATACCATGCACCGCTTGTGCAGATATCTGCATTCTCTCCCTGCCTTATTCTCTCATCCATTGCCTCTGCAGGTGTTGCAAATCTCTGTTTTGGTTTAGCATTTGCTAATTTCTTTAAACAAACTGCAAAGTTTCCATCATATCTTTGGTAGTTTTTCATGGTTTTTCTATGAATAGAGGGTTTATAAATATTTCTATTCTGTTGTTATTTAAAAGAAGTAACATAAACTTCCTAAGTGAAAAAATTTATTATTATTGATATTAGAAATCCTACAACTCCTAAAATCAAAATACCTATAGCAGACACTTTTGTAATTGTTTCAAATTCTTTCTTGGTTGGTTTTTTCAAGGAGTGCCAGACCCTGGTGCATTTAACAAAAAAGGATTTTGATGATTCTAACAATTTTACCATAAACTAATTAGAAAAAAGGAGTTTTTAAATTATTTGGGAAATTCTTTATCTTTGTCAGATAACTTAACATAATAAATTACAAGATTTTTTATATCCTCAAGATTGTAAACTCTAGTATATCTCTCTCCAGGCATTTTACTTATATAATCCAGTAACTTGAATCCTTTTCCATCTGAATCAGGCATATTAATCTTGATGTGGGCTTTTTGCTCAACAGCATTTTCCAGTTCTAAAGAAAGACCAATGTTTGTTATTAATTTTCCATCTGTGAAGAAAAAACTATTTTCTCCTTTTTTTCCTGACATAAAAATTCTAGTGCCTTTGCCTAATTCTCTTAAAGAAAAAAAATCTTTTATTTCATCTATTTCTTCCAATGTGACTGCCATAAAAAATAACACTAGAAAAGAATATATAAAAATTATTGCTTAAAATACTGAGCAACTTTTTCTAGTTTTGAAGTGTCTATTTTTCCAGATTTAACTCCTTCAAGAATCTTAAGGTATCTCTCAGCTTCTTCCTGAGTGTAAAATTATCATGAGTGTAAAATTATCATTTGGAATTTAATAAAAATTTATAAGCACTAATTTCTATTATTACTCATGAAAAGAGGTATAAAAATAACAAGAAAAAAAGCACAAGTAGAACTTTCTTTTGGAATGATATTTTCAATTATCTTGATAATTGCTTTTTTAGTGGTTGCCTTTTATGCAATAAAAAAATTTATTGATTTCAGAGACAAGGCACAGATAGAAACTTTCATAGATGATTTAAATTCAGCTATTTACAAGACATGGAATAGCGATCAGGTATCATCAAAGAATGTAGAGTATATTTTGCCTAAAAAAATAGAATCTGTTTGTTTTACTAACAAAGAAACTAAAAATTTTTATTTAAAATTAAAAAACTATGTTGATAGAAGAGAGATAGTTCATATTAATATCGAGAAGATAACATATGATGAAGACCCTTACTGCATTGAAAACAAAAATGGAAAAGTAAAAATGATTCTAAAAAAAGACAGCAAAGAAAGCTCAGTTACAATCACTAGATAAAAATGCTAATAACATTAATTCAAAGGAGAGAAGTAATTAAGACAGTAGAAGTAAATAGTGCAGAAATTGATAGTATTTTAAGTGGTTTTTGTAGGATTAACAGTTTTAATTGTTATATAGATTATCAGTTTAATGACAATTATCAATTAAATCAATTCAAGAATTAGATTAAGATTAATCAAGCTTTTTATAATGGAAAAAAAGAGAAAAATTTTTAGAAAGGGGGGGTTTTTACAAATACCCTTTGCCTGGCTTTTTGCAATTATTGTAGGAGCTGTTATTTTGTTTTTGGCTATTTTTTTGGTTGTAAAGATAATTAAAGGAGGAGAGATAACCATAGACGCCAAAACAGGAAAAGAAATTGGAATACTCACAAATCCACTTGAAACAGGATTTGAATCAGGAAAAACTACATATATAATTTTACCAGTAGAAACAAGAATATACAACAAATGCGATAATTCTGGAGAGTTTGGAAGGCAGAAAGTTCAAATCTCCCAAAGAAGTTTTGGAAAATGGACAGACACAAACTTTGATGTTAGTTTTCTGAATAAATACTTTTTCTCAGATGTTTATGCTGAAGGAAAAAAATTCTATCTTTTTTCAAAACCTTTTAATTTTCCGTTTAAGATTTCTGATTTGATATATATAACATCAGAAGAAAAAAATTACTGCTTTATAGATGCTCCTGAAAACATCATAGAGGAAATTTCAGACTTAAATCAAAAAAATTTATTATATGAAAATTGCTCAGATTCTAAATCTGAAAATACTATAAAAATTTGTTTTTCTCAAGGAGGTGATTGTGGTGTAAAAGTAAGTTATGGAAGCGGGTATGTTGAGAAAAAATCAGGAAAAATGTACTTTGAAACAGATGCCTTGATGTATGCTGCTATTTTTTCTGATAAGAACATCTATGAATGTCAGGTAAAAAGACTTATGCAAAGGACAAAAAATTTGGCAATTTTATACAAAGACAAAATTTCTTTTATTTCGCAAAAATCAGGATGTGATTCTAATTTAAATCTAATAGGCTTGAGTAATTTTGCTGATGAATTTGTAAAATCAGGAAGCTCTGCTAATTTAAATTCAATAAACTCTATTGTAAAAGATATTGAAAACAAAAACGAGGTTGCAATGTGCAGGTTATGGTAAAAAAATTAAGGAAACTAATGAATAAAAGAAAAAAGATAATAATTATTGTTATAATTATATTTATACTAATTATTTTATTAATAATATCTTATAAAACAAGTGAATCTTACATAAGAAAACAAATAGAAAGAGCTAATTATTGCAGCACAAAAGATGACTGTACACTTATAAGTGGAAAATGTCCTTTTGATTGTAATATTTATATAAACAAAAATGAGGTTTTAGAGATTCAGAATTTAATTAAATTCTTTGATTCATATTGTATGTATAAGTGTATGATTTGTAAAGAATTTGATTGTGTAAATAATAAATGTGTTCAGAGGTGTTCTCTAAAATGAATTTAAAAGAATTTTTTAAGCTGACAAGAAAGAAGATTGTTATATTTATTATATTAATTGCAATATCAATAATAACAGTATTTCCTTTAAGGACATTTAATTTTTGCATTATGCCTTTTACCTGTACATCAAAAATCTATTGGACAAATTTAATTATTAGCATTATCTTTTGGTATACATTATCCTGCTTAATCACTTTCATTTATAGAAAGTTTAAATCAAGAAATCAAAAAAGAAAATGATACATAACAACAAAGGACAATTGAAAATCCAGCAAATGTCCTTTATGCTGCTTGCAGTTACTATATTTTTTGTATTAGTTGGAGTGTTAATATTAAGTTATAAACTATCTGGACTAAGGAAAATGGCAACAGATCTTAATGAAGAAAATGCAATGACACTTGCTACAAAACTCGCAAACTCTCCTGAGTTTTCTTGCGGAGAGGCATTTGGCAATATTAAAACAAGTTGTGTTGATGCTGATAAACTAATGGTATTAAGAGAAAATATTGATAAATACAGCAAATTTTGGGGAGTAACAAACATAGAAGTAAGAAAAATCTACCCTTCAGATAAACAGGAAATAACATGCACTCTTGGAAACTACCCTAACTGCAATATTATAAGACTAAAAGAAAGTGAAATATCAGGATATGATGCCTCAAATTTTGTTAGTTTATGCAGAAAAGAGAGTTTTGAAGGAGAGATTTATGATAAATGTGAATTAGCAAAAATTGTTATAAAATACGAATAAAAATGAATAATATTATAATAAAAAACAAAAGAGCAAATCATGCCTGTACATATAACTATCTAAACAAACTTGTCTCGTACAGACGCTCAACTCACGCCATGAGGTTGAAATTTAATAACAAATTTTTGCCAAACTTAAAACGCGCGCAGGAAGAAATGGTGGGATTTGGGTTAATTATAATTATAGTTATGGTTATTTTGGTTATTTTCTTGGGTTTTTCACTTAACAAACCACAAAAAGAGTTAATAGAAAGCTATGAAATTGAGAGTTTTATAAGTGCGGGCTTGCAATACACAAGTGATTGTGCAGATACATATGAACCAAAGTACCTTTCAATTAAGGAATTAATATACTCTTGTGATAATATGGAAACTTGCTCAAATGAAAAAGATGCATGTGAAGTGCTTGAAAATACATTAAACAGGATTTTAGAAGAAAGCTGGAGAATTGAAAAAGACAGCCGTGTTAAAGGATATGTTCTAAATATTACCTCAAATAATGAAGAAATAATAATGCTTAAAAAAGGAAATATGACTAATAGCTATAAAGGCAATTCAGAGTATCTCTCAAGAGGAGTTGACATCTCATTTATAGCGTATTATTAGGGTATTGATTTTATATATTAGTAAGAACCTTTTCTATCTTAGAAGAAGAGATTATATGTAGGTTCATTTTTCCATCACATTTTGTCCTAAGAAATGGATTATTACAATTTATAGTTTCTGACATTTGTAGTCTCCATTTCTCTTTATAATTACATTTTGAGCACATATAGATTCCTTCATATTTTCCAGAATCATCAAAAAGATCATAATAATGCCTAAGAATAAATCTATTTACTATATCACAACCCATTTTAATATATAGAATGATAGTTTTTATATTTAATTATAATAGATATATACTCATATCAGACCAGAGGATTTGGTTAATAGGATGTGGAAGTGATTAATGCTTATCAACCAATCCCCTATACAGAATTACAAGCCCAATAATTCCAAGTCCAATAAATAAAAATCCAAGCCCTATTATATTACTAAGACTAATATTAAAATTATTTCTGAGAATTTCAGTTCCTTTTGCAGTAAAACCAAAAAAATATGAGATAATTATTAATACAATTCCAATAATTATTTTTTTCCCATTAGTCATAATCTAAATGAATGAATATACTTTAAAAACCTACCGAAAAGCGTAGGTTTTAGGTTTTGGTTATAATGGAATTATAAGAGAACTTACGTATAATAGTATTGAAAGCAAAAAGTTTAAATATATGTATAAATTATGGTTCTTATACTAAAATTAGTATTAAAACAAAATGGCAACTTTTACTATTTCAATACCTAAAGAGCTAAAGAAGAGAATAGATGAGCATCCAGAAATAAACTGGGCAGAGTATTTGAAAAAAAGATTTGAGCAGAGAATTAAAGAATTAAGTAAATTTCAAGAGTTAAAGAACTCTGGGAAGATATAAGATGGTAAGTTTAACATTATCTGTGTCTGATGAGCTTAAGAATCAGTTAAAGAATTTTATGTGGATAAATTGGAGCGAGATAGCAAGAGAGGAAGCTATGAAAAAACTGATATTTGAGAATTATATTAAAACTGGAAGTATAATTGATGAAGAATGGAAATTTTGTGAAAAAATTGACTGGCATCCTGTTGACGAACTGCCTTTGAAAGACGAATTTAATAAAGAATTAGTGAAAAGGAAGAGAGAAAAGTCTATAAATTTGAAATCTGTTTCTGAAATATTTAAGAATTGTTAAAAAAGGAAAAATGTACAACATAGAAATAAAACCTTCTTGCCAGGAAGATATAGATAAATTGTGCAAGAAGAATCCTGTTATAAGAAAAGCTTTAGAGAAAAAGATGAATGAAATTCTAGAAAATCCACAGCATTACAAACCATTAAAGTATGATTTAGCAGGAGAAAGAAGAGTTCATATTATGAAATCATTTGTTCTAAAGTTTGAAATTAACGAGGCAACAAAAACAGTTATTTTTATTTTCTTCGGACATCACGATAAAGCTTATATGAGATAAGAATTTTTTAGTTATTTTTCTCTTAAGTTAAGAGAATTTGGGTTCTGTTAATCTAACAAATAATGTAATAGTAAATTTCATTATTTTAATGTCTCTAAACCCTAAAGATTAGAATTTCAGTAATTACTTTTCTTAGTCAATTAACAATATACAAATATCATTGGTTAATCATCAGTTTAGGAGTATTTATCATCTTTTAATTTAATGCAACCAGAATTTGCAATTGAAACTATAGACAATTTTGGTAATTAGGATATATTTTGTCCAGAATTCTCTAATGAATAATTCTGAAAAATAATTGCTGTAATCAACAGAATTATCCATAGCAAGATATGCTATCAAATGTCAGCTATAGTGAAAGACATAAATAATTAACTAAAACTATGTCTTTCCCTAAATAGTAAAGGCGCAGTTAAGGAAATATAAGCGTCCTTTACTATAGATACAACATTACACCTCTCATATCTTTAAATGAATAGTCATTGTATCTACTACAATTTCTGGCTTGTGCCTTATTCTATTCTTTGTCTTTTCTTCAATCAGCTCAATAAACCCAAATCTCTCTAAAAGCTTAATATCATCATTTACAGACTTAAAACCCCTGTTTAACATCTTGGCAAGTTCATATATTGATTTTGGATTTTGATTCTTTATAACACTTAAAATACGGGCTTTTTCATTGCTTAAAAGCTGCCTTAAAGATGATATGCCCTCAAAATCAAATTCCTCTTTTAATGAATTAAGCTTCTTAAATATTGAAAAAGCTCCTTTAGATTCAGTTATTGTTATTTCCCTTATTTTTGTTTTTGCCATAATATTTATGCCTTATTAATGCTTAATTTATTTTATTATATGTTATTTTAAAAGCTATTTCCCTTTATTTTTTATATATAGTCAAGGACGCTGATATTTTACCAGTTTGCGCCTTGACTTATTAGGAAAAGCCATAGTAAATAGTAAAAAATTAATGGCTTTTACTATATTATTTTTTCATATACATCTATGATATATATTTTATAGTTATATGTCTTTTTATAATATATAATATAATTAAATACCATATGTTAATAAATGTTTCTACATATTAAATCCAAATAGTGTATTAATAATCAAGTGACATCATAAGGTTTATAAATAAAACCAGTAAAAGTAAGCATTCTAAATCCAAAAACCGAAAATTCAACAGATAGGTTTTTAAAGAAAAATGAATTTTAATTAATTGCATTAAAACACCTCTTTGAGGTGTTCTAAATAGGGGTTATATTCATCTCAACAAAGCAGTTAACCCTATTGCTGTTGGGTTGAGGGGAGGTTGTCATAGACAACATGTTTAATACAAGTGAAAGGAGGTTAAAAAAAAGAAAAAATGAAATTTAATTTTAGAAAAATATCAGCGATTGCTTCAAGCGTATTAATGATAGGAGCTAGTGCAGGCATGGCTGCTGCTGCTGCTTATCCAGCACCCTTTGTGTCTGGAGGAGCTGCAAATGTAGCTGTTGTTTACGGTACTGGTTCAGGAGTAGATCAATTAGATTTTGTTCAGGCTGCTAATATACAAAGCAATCTTCAGTCATATATGACTGGAAGCACTACTACAAGCAGTTCAAGTGTGACTGGAGGAGATAGTGTTTTGATTGGAAAATCTAGTGATAACCTTAATATCAATGATACATGGAGTGAAGTGTTTACTGGGACTATAACTGATGACAACTTAAAGACATTGCTTGCAGACGATACATACATAGCAAGTGATAATGATGAGTTTGATTATGAGCAAAAAATCTCAATAGGTAGCCCAGAGCTAAAACATTTCAGAGATTCTGATTATGAAAGTTTAGCTGGATTATCTGAAAGAACGCCTACAATTGGATTTAAAATATCTTCAAACACATATATCATGAACTATACTATTGAATTTCTTGAGGATATTTCAAGTGATGTAGTTAGCAGTAGAATGGATGACATTGAAGGCAGTGACATTCCATTAATGGGAAAAAAATATTATGTTTCACAATTGGACAATGATACAACAAATAATGCCTATTTTGGAAAGATGATATTGTTAGACGCTGCAACAGTTGGAAATGTTCAAGAAGGAGAAACAACAACAGTATCTGGACATGAAGTAAGCATTGATTGGATTGACCCTGATGAAGTTATTTTCTCTGTTGATGGAGTAAGAGCTCCTGCAAGTGGAAAACTTCAAAAAGGAAATTCATATAAATTAAGTGATGGCTCTTATATTGGAGTTAGAGATATTTCTGCAAGAGATGTTTCTGGAACATTAGGTAGTGCGTCATTTAGTATAGGTACAGGAAAGATTGAATTCCCAAGCCATGGTGCTGACATAAAAATGAATGATGAAACAATTAATGGTGTAAAGGGTTATATCCATGAAGCAACAGGCAACAAAGTTGACAAAATTGTCATAGAGTGGAAAACAGATGATGAAGAGTTTTTGGCTCCTGGACAAGACCTTGTTATGCCTGGTTTCAAAGCACTTAAGTTTAGCATGAATGATCTTATAAGAAATGAAGAAGAAAAAATTACTGTTGAAAAAGACAGTGATACAACTGTAAGATTAAAAATGCCTTTTGAAAAAGGCGATGTTGAGTTTAACATATTGTATGCTAATGCATCAGGAGAGTTTACAGGAATTGGAAAATCTGCAACAGAAAGATTAGCAACAACAAATTCGTCTAGTCTTTTCTTCTATGAAAAAAGTTCAGGAAATGATTTTCATGATTATTTTGTTGCAACTTACAATATTAGTAAAGAAGGAGAGTCTTATTTACTAAGAGCAAGTGTTACACAAGATACAACTGCAGCAAGAAATGAAACTACTATCCAAAGTTATGAAAATGGCGCTTGGACAAATGTCTGTGAAGAAAAAGCAGCATCAAGCACATGTGATATTGGAGATATAACATTAACAATAAATGAAGTTAATTACACTAGTGGAGGAAACGAGTCTGTAAAACTTACAGCAGGAACAAATGTTAATTTCCGTAGTGCAATTACACCAGGAGGAATATATGTATACCTACCTTATAGTCATGGTTGGTGGAATCAAAATGATATTGAAGGAAATGATTCAGCAGTTTCTAGTAATTTAGGAGCTGTGAATTTTACAGCAGGAAGTGCAACACCTACTGCAGGACATAGCTGGAGTTCATTCTGGCTTTTTATGGTTGGTGAAGACAAAGATGAAACTCTTGGAGTTGCAGCATCATCTTTTAATTTTACAATAGATGATACTAGCAATAATAAGTTGCAAGTATCAGAAGTAAACAATGCTGGAAGTGGAGGAGGTTCAACTTATGGTGCTGAAGAAAAAGGTGATTCAACAAATATCTATGAGATATACTTGAAGAGTGACACTGCGCCACGAGTACTTCATTACACAAAACCAGATGAAGATTATGCAGAAGTTTATTACCCAACAGGGGATTCTGAAACTTATGGAGAAGTGTTCCTTACAGAAGAAGGGGCAACAATAACCCCTGGTGGCATAACACCAGGAGGCGGTAGTCTTGGAGAAGTTCTTGTAAAAGACTCTGAAGTAAGCTCTGTAAGTTCAAAGAACTTAATTATTATAGGCGGAAGCTGTATTAACTCAGCTGCTGCTAAGGTATTAGGGTTCTCAGGAGCTACTTGTGGAGAGGCATTCACAACAGCAACTGGCGTAGGTTCAGGAGAATTCCTGATTAAAGGTGTAAGTGGTGCTTATACTACAGGAAAAATCGCATTAGTTGTTGCTGGTTACAATGCTGCTGACACAGTAAATGCTGCTAAGTATCTAACTAATAAGTTACCTGATACTTCAAAGGCATGGAAAGGAACATCTTCAACTGTTGCTGCTACAGAAATAACAACAGCGTAAGAGCGAGTAAGCAAATTTTTTATTTTATTTCTTTTTCTTTTATTTTTTTAACCACTTGCTTATAGCTCTGACATAAAAACAAAAATTTGCTTACTCGCTCTACTCATTTGTAATAATAATTAACTACACACCCTATTAAATCATAGCTCTTCTATTACATTATAAATTTAGGAGCATATTAATATCAAAAATCATAAATTGTTGAAAAGAGTGAAATGGTTGTGAGAGTTAAATTAAAAATACCATAATCAATTAGGATTGTATTTAATTATTATCGAATATAAAAGTGCAATTAAAGTAATTATTTTTCAGTCAAACTCCAAACAGAGCAGTATTACCAACAGTTTTTTATACTCTTTTTTAAGTTTAATATCATGAGAAAAATAATATCTAAAGAAGAAATTGCCAAGAAAAGAGAAAGAAACCAATTAATTATTGGAGGGATTCTCATATTTGTCATGCTTTTCAGCACATTTGGATATTCCTTTTATAGAGAAAACAATAATGAAAGTAATATTAATAAAAAAATAAATTACAAGGGATTTGAGTTTGTAAAGCAAGGTGATTATTGGTATTTAAATAATAATAATTTTGAATTTGTTTTTAAGTATAATCCAAAAGAAGTTCTGAAAGTTTATGTCACTTTAAATTCTATAAGCAATTATTATGGGCAGCCATTATATATTTTCTCAGAAAATAAAGAAGCTGAAATTGAAATTTATAATAATTTAGGGCAGGTTTCTCTTAGAATTCAGCCTGCTTGTTTAGATGAAAGTGAATGTGAAGGTGGCTGGCCTGTAAAAACATGCAAAGATAATTTTATAATAATAAGAAACAGCAACTACACAAATATAATACAAGAAGATAATTGTGTTTTTATTAATGGCCCAGAAGAAAATTTAACTCAAATAACTGATGAATTTTTGTTTAAGATAATTGGTGTGGAATAAATTTTTTTTAAGAATGAAATTTCTTGCTATTAATAAAAAAGAGTAATTAGCTAAAAAATCGCGAATAATTAGCAAGGAAATGATTAGAACGTATTAAGTTAACTTACAAACCCCTACATAAAAAATTGTTCTTTTATCATCACGTTAGATATTGTTAATTGTAAAATCAATTGGTAGTAAACAAGTAATTTTTATTGAAAGCCCAAAAATTACCTAAGTGATATTTAGGAAAAGTATTAAATTTGTTTATGAATTTAACACAATAACAAATTTTATAGCCCTGATAATCAGAATTTATAACTGCTCCTTCAATATTCCTTATTGGTTTGATGTTTTTTTCCTTACACCAAGAGTTTAGATTTTCTTTCATTTTCTGAACTGGAAAGATGGAAGGGTCTCCGCCAATTCCTATTGAAAATTTATTTTTGTGGGAGGCAATCCATCCATACCAACAATTAAATTTACCAACATCAAGGTGTATTTCAGGGCAGTCTATTTTTTTATTTACTCAATACTGAACTCCCACCCCATATTTGTTAGTTTTTAAACCTAAATATTTTCTGACTAAGGAATTGCTTCCATCTGCTCCTACTAAATATTCAAAAAATATTTTCTTGCCATTTACAACAATGTAATCATTGCTTATTTTAGAGATATATGAATTAAACCTTATGTTTTTAGCTTCTGATTTTCTAATCTTCTTTAACATCCATTCTGATAATTCTTTCCTATTTAATGTAGCAGCAAAAGGTTTTTCAGTTTTTACTTCTAATTTTTTATTTTTTGTTGATATTATAACTTTTTTGAATTTTCTTTGAAAAAGATAATTTGGTAAACCTATATAATCTGTTTTTTCTGTTATTCAATATAAACCAGTGCAGATTTTTCTTTTTATATCTGATTTCTTTTCAAGAAGCAAAAAATCTTCATTATTTTCATCCAAAATTTTAGCACACCTTAATCCTGCAGGACCTGCGCCAATAATTATTATCTTGAATTTTTCCATTTCAAAACACAAAGTTCCCATAACCAACAACTGAGCTTTTATCTCCTGTAACATCACCTGAATTTTTATATTCAATCAATTTAGGTCTCCAATTTTTTAGTTTGCATAAATGCATCATTATCATTAAAGGAAATCTTCCGCATGCATCAATTTCTCCTGTTCTTTTAAAATCTAAATTTTCAATTATTTTTATTGTTTGTTTGTCTGTTTTAATTGCTTGTTCATAAGATAAGAAATGGCTTAAGTCAGTTGAGAAGATGAATAAGGTATCTTTATTTTCAAGAAGTTTTTTCGCTATTTCTTCTGCATCAGTTTCTAAAATCTCTCCAACAACCAAAGGCAAAACCTCAATTTTTGAATTTATTTTCTGTAAAAAGGGAATTTGATTGTTAAGAGAATGTTCATACTCTAATTTTTTAAGAGTTTCAAATCCTTCATAATTACCAATAATTTTAATTTTACCTAAAGGAGTTTCAATTTTTTCCAATACCATTAAACCATGAAAGCCTACATAATGGCTTGGGCCTAAAATAACAGCTTTATTTATTTTTTTATTTTTTAACAAACTAAATGCTTTTCCCGTGATTGCGCCAGAAAATTCATAGCCAGCATGCGGAACAATAATCCCATGAATTTCTTCAATTTTACTGGCTTTTAATTTTGGTTTTTCTGACATATATTCATCCAAAATTTTATTTAATTCATTCTTATTTTGAGGATACCATTGGTTATACATAAAAGTATTTAATAAACTCAGACTTATTAATTTTATCATGAAAGAATGTGTTCTCTATGAAAAACTGAAAAACAAGAAAAATACAGTAAGATGCTCTGCATGCAGCCAAAGGTGTGTTATCTCTGATAATAAGGTTGGAATTTGTGGTGTTAGAAAAAACATCAAAGGAAAACTTTATCTTTTAGTTTATGGCAAAGTTATAGCTGCTCATGTTGACCCAATAGAAAAAAAACCTTTATATCATTTCTTGCCTGGCTCTCAAAGTTATTCAATAGCAACAGCAAGATGTAATTTTCGCTGTTTGTGGTGCCAGAATTATGATATTTCTCAATACAAGGAATTCCCAAGAAGAGAAATTCCTGGAAAAGAAACAACTCCAGAAAAAATTGTTGAAGATGCAATTAAGACAAAATGCAAAAGCATATCATACACTTACACAGAACCGGCAATATTTGTGGAGTTTGCAATAGATACAGCAAAACTTGCAAAAAAGAAAAATCTCAAGAATATCTTCGTAACAAATGGTTATATAACTCCTGAGTGTTTGGATTATATTACGGGCTATGTTGATGCAATGAATATTGACTTGAAATCATTTAGCGATGATTTTTACAGAAAATACTGTGGAGCAACACATGGAATAAAACCTGTTCTTGATAATATTAAATTAGCACATGAAAAGAAAATTCATATTGAAATTACAACTTTGGTTATTCCTGGTTTGAATGATTCAGATGAAGAATTTGAAAAGATAGCAAAGTTCATTGCCTCTGTTGATAAAAACATTCCTTGGCACATTTCAAGATTTTTTCCAATGTACAAGATGCTTGACAAACCTATAACTCCTTTTGAGACTCTAAAAAAAGCAGAAAAAATAGGAAAAAAATATTTAAATCATGTTTATATTGGGAATGTTTGAAGATGAGATATACAATCCCTTTTGATAAAATAGGATTTGAGTTTATATTAAAATGACAAGACTTTAAGAACCAAATCTTACAAAAATCTCCTTTCACCTTTATTTTTTTCTATCTCTTTTTTTACTGCATCCACAACTTGATTAAAACATAATTTTGCAAAAGACAAAGCATCATCAGAATCCTGTTTTTTAGGTAAAAATCCGTAATAATTAATATTATGTCTCATTCTTCTCAGACTATCAATTAATTTTATTGGCCTTGCTGTATGTAAATTAAGATTTTCTATCGCAATTATTTGTTCAATATGATCTTCAGAATGTATTCCTCTTGAAATAAGCAACGCGTCTCCAAGCATCCTAAAACACTCATATATGTTTCTTATTATATTAAATGCTGATTCACCTGTAGATTTCAATTTTAAGGTATATTTTATTTGATTTATTGAAGCAGCAATTATGCTTTCAGCATTTTTTTTATCGGGATGTTTAAATCTTTTTATCATATTCTCACCTCAAAAAAACCATCTAAAACTATCCCATTAGCGATGTTTGATAAAAGGTTTAAGTCTATTTTATTTCTTGAAAATATATGCAGATTAATTTTAACATTATTTCTAAAGCTAAATTTTTCTATAAATCCTAACTCTAAAATTCTTAATTCTTTATTATCTAATACTTCAACAGCAATATCTATATCGCTGTTTTTATTATCACTTCCCCACCTATAGCTCCCAAATAAGATGATTACCTTTGCATTAGGAATTATTTTATAAACAGCATCAATTATTCCTGACTCATAGATTAATTGCAGGTTATAAGGAATTTTGCGTGTTATCATATAAGGATGTTTTTGATTTGCGGTTATTCTCCATGATTTTCCTATTTCCTCTTTTTTCAGAAAACCATCTTTTATGAGATGATTAACAGCTTCTCTCGCTGTATTTTTTGAGGATCCTATGCTTTTTGAAAGGTCATTCAATCCCACTGCCTGTTGTGGAAATGAAAAGAAATAAGAAATAACCCTTCTGTATGTTTCTGATACTTCGGCTATATTTACTTTCCCAAATCTTATAGGTTTTTCCTTCTTAGTCATAATAATGGTAACTTAACTGACTATTTAAACTTTTTCATTACCAATCGGTAACTTAATTGACTAAATGAACTTTTTGAGAACCATGAAGAATATCATCAAATTATTACATTTAAAAATAATGTTTTCTTATAACTAAGATGGTTGAACTTACAATCAAAACATCAAAGAGAGAAGAGTTCATAGACATAACTAATCTTGTTGAAAGGAGAGTTAGAGAAATCGATGAAGGGCTTGTTTGCATATTTGTTCCTCACACAACTGCCTGTGTAACTATAAACGAAAAAGCAGACCCTAATATCTCAATAGATATAAATAATTTTTTGAATAGAACTGTTCCAAGAGGGAAATGGCTTCATGATGTTGTTGATGGAAACACAGATGCACATATTAAAACATCTTTAATAGGCAATTCTATAAATATACCTGTAAAAAATGGAAAATTGCAATTGGGCGTATGGCAAGGTATATTTTTGTGTGAGTTTGACGGGCCGAGAGAAAGAAAAATCATCTTAAATTTTATTGAAATAAAAAAATGAATAAAATGTCACAACAAATATTAACTCTCTGTGAAATCGCCAGAAAAACACTTGAAGCAACTCTTGAAGGAAGAAAATTTCAACCAGATGAAAAAACTAAAAAAAATTTTTCAGAAAAAAGGGCGTGTTTTGTAACTCTCTCAAAAAATAATGAATTGAGAGGTTGTGTGGGATGTCTTGAAGCAAATCAAGAGTTGTGGAAAAATATTCAAAAAAATTCTATAAGCGCCGCATTTAATGATTATAGATTTATGCAGTTAACTAAGAAAGAGATGGATAACATTAAGATAGAAGTGTCAGTATTAACTAAGCCAAAGAGAATCAAGTTTAATGATAAGGATGATTTAATTAACAAAATAAACAACAATATGGGAATAATTCTTAAAAGAAATCCAAGTTCAGCAACATTTTTGCCTCAAGTCTGGAAACAAATTCCAAATAAAATAAAATTTCTAGAGCATCTTAGTTTGAAAGCAGGCTTGGACAAAGATGCATGGAAAAAATGTGAGATTTGGTATTATACTGTTGAGAAATTTGAAGAGAAATATTAAATAAATATTCTTTTAAACGCATCGAGTATCTCCGATGAGTTTTTGTAATTATTAAATGAAACAGCTATTTTTTGGATATTTTAAGGATTAAAGACTATTTTTATGGCGAAATTTGCCTTATTTAAGGTGTTTTTAGCATAAATCATTAAATTTTTACTTCTTTTTCTTGTCCATCAGAGATACTGGCATCATAGAGTTTTGCTGAAACCCTCTAATCAGCAAAGATAATATTATTTTTCTATCTAAATTATATGCTACCAATCTGTATATAATTTCTTTTCTCTGTGATTCAAATC
>Ga0209542_10011243_pt1 | contig 15907 bp, 14 predicted proteins | sample RifCSPhighO2_01_FD_184028 | JGI IMG/M metagenome (GOLD analysis project Ga0209542, IMG submission 184028) | Soil microbial communities from Rifle, Colorado - Rifle CSP2_plank highO2_0.1 (SPAdes) (version 2) | ecosystem: Environmental > Terrestrial > Deep subsurface > Rock core/Sediment ... | reverse complement strand
AAACCAGGCAAACGCAAATGTTTTTTGGCAAACTCCACAGTACCGGGCAGTTTGCTGGCGCCGCCGGTTAAAACCACGCCCGCCGGCAGTTTGCCGTCGCGCCCAATGCTTTTAAGCTCCTTTAAAACCAAGTTAAAAATTTCTTCTAAGCGCGCTTCAATAATTTCCACTATATAATTGCGCATGACGGTTTCTTTTTCTTCCGGGTCGATTTTAGCTAAATCCACTTCCTCATGTTTGCCTACGGCTTTTATATCCGTGTGCCCAAAAGCTAACTTAACTTTTTCCGCCACTTCAATGGAAGATCTTAAACCAATAGCTAAATCATTGGTAACATGCTGGCCGCCAAGCGGAATTATGCCCGAGTATAATAACTCTCCTTCTTCATACACTGCCAAAGAAGTCGTACCCGCGCCTAAATCTATTAGGCACACGCCTAAGTCTTTTTGTCTTTTGGTTAAACAAGCCTCGGACGCAGCTAAGGGCGATAAAACCAAATCCTTGATTTCCAGTCCGGCCTGGGCAATGGAGCGGTTTAAATTTTTTATAAAGGGCAAACCTGCCTGGACAATTAACGTGTCAACTTCAAGCCTTACGCCGCTCATGCCTAAAGGATCTTTAATTCCGCCCTGGCCGTCAAGCGTGAAGGTCTTTGGAAATACATGGAGGATTTCGCGATTCTGGGGCACGGAAATTGCCTGGGAAGCGTCTATACAGCGCACCACGTCAGCTTCGGTAATTTCACCGTCAGCCCTGGAGACAGCTATTACCCCATGGCTCGCTTGGGTGGAAATATGATTTCCCGAAACCGAAACATTCACTTTTTCAATGGCTACGCCGGTCATGCGCTCTACTTTTTCCAAAACGCTTGAAATGCAGGACACGGCTTCTTCTATGTCCACCAACACGCCTTTGCGCAGACCCTGGCTTTCAACTTCCGCAGCGCCAATCACATTTAACACTCCCTCGCTTTCAATTAATTTCCCCTGCACCGCACGGATATGGGAAGTGCCGACGTCAAGACCGGTGATGTAAGATTCCTTAGACATGTAAGATAGATTTAAATTTTTATTTCTAATCTAAAGCCTTCAAATCTGTAAATTAACCTAATTAACCTAATTGCTCTAATTATTCTAAAGAAATCCCAATATCTAATGCCTAAATTGGGCATTGGTTATTTTTTAGGTCAATTAGAAATTAGAATAATTAGAATAATTTTAAACTAACTTTTGTTTCAGCAACTTCGCTAATACTGCGCCGTCAGCCCCGCTGCCCGCTTTTGCTTTAAGCGCGCCCATAGCCTTGCCAAAATCTTTGGCTGTAAAGCCTTGTTCCGCAATTAGAGCTTCAATCAATTTAAGCAAATCTGCTTCAGGCATTTGGGCAGGCAGGTATTTTTCTAAAATCTCTGCTTCTTTGAGCTCCTTATCCGCCAACTCCCCGCGCCCGCCAGCCTCAAAGCTCGAGGCCGCTTCTTTGCGCTTTTTAATTTCTGAACGCACCAAACTTACCAAATCTTCCTCGCTTAAATCTTTCATTTTTGCTATCCGTTCATTCTGAATGCGGGTCTTTAGTCCGCGCAAAACACCAACTACGATCGCGTCTTTAGCTTTCATCGCCGCGGTTAAATCTTGTTCAACTTGTTGCAGGTTTAACATTAACGATAATTTCTACTAATTTCAAAGAGCCCGTTTAGGGCAAGTAAATTTCCATCAATTTCAATGATTGAAATATATTCAGGCCTTGCGGCCTTCATGAAATTAGGAAATTAATTGAAATTTATTGTATTAGCGGCGTCCATATTTCCTCGGCGGAACCGGCTTGCCTAATTTTTTCAGTTCTTCCCGCGCGGCTTTGGCTTTGGCCCTTCTTCTGGCCGCTACTTTCTGCAAATTCCGGCTTTTTACAGGCGTGTAAAAACGGATCCTGCGGGCGCGGATCAAAACGCCGCTTTGCTGAATTTTTCTGCTAAATCTTCTTAGGAGGGACTCAAACGATTCCCCGTCTTTCTTTTTAACTTCAACCACTTAATTCACCTCGGCTTTCAAAATGTGGTCTTAATATTTAATAATTCCAATTAATCATATAATATTTTGGGGATTTGGTCAAACAAAAAACTTTACTAATTACTAATAGATACTAATATACTAATTTATCTCAAAATTACCTTAATCTATGAAACAGGCAATCCTAAGATTAGTATATTCGTACAGATTAGTACTTGGTAAAGTCTACTCTCCCAAGTTCTTCCCGCCCATTATATGCAAATGCAAATGAGGAATCACCTGGCCGCCGTCGCGTCCGACGTTCACGGTAAGCTTATAGCCGGTCTGGTCAATCCCATATTTTTTGGCCATTTCCCGAGCGACTGTAATTGCATCCCAAGCCAAATCCTTGTGTTTTTCTTCCATGTGGTTTAAGGACAAAATATGTTCTTTGGAAATCACCAAAAGGTGCACCGGCGCCTTGGGTAGAATATCCTTAATGACAATCAGCTTGCCATCCTCAAACAGAATTTGGGATTCAATGGTTTTATTGATGATGTTGCAGAATACGCAATCGTCCATATTGGTTATTAACAATAAATTTTAATTAATTTCCTAATTTCATGAAGGCCGCAAGGCCTGAATATATTTCATTAGGGAAATTGATGGAAATATACTCGCCCTAAAGGGCTCGCGAAATTAGTAGAAATTACTTGCCCAACCTCTTCTTTACTTCCTCTATTATCTTATCATAAGAAATGATTTCTTGCATCCCGCTTTTCACGTCCCTTAATATTACCATCTCGTCCTGGGCTTCTTTTTGACCCATAATTAAAGCAATCGGTACCTGATGTTCGCTGGCAATTTTCAGCTGGTTTTTTACGCCGCTTAAGCCAAAATGGTCGTAAACTATTATCTTTTCCGCGGTTAAATCCCTAAATAGCCGTAAAGATCTTTTGGCTGCGAGCTCCCCGAGCGGCACTAAACAAACTTCGGTAGTTATGCGCCTTAAAGGCTCTGCATTGCTTTCTTCCATAATGCGCTTTAACAGCTTCAGGCTGCCTGAAAAGCCAAAAGCCTTATGGTTTTTCCCGCCCAAACGCGCGGCCAAAGCGCTATGATAACCGCCCTCAACCAAGCTTATATTCTCCCCTTTATGCTCACTCTTAACGACAAAATTAGTTTTTTCGTTAATTTCTTTTCCGACATAAAAATTATTCAGCTGATACGGAATGTTCATTTCATCCAGAGCTTCTAAAACTGAAGTAAAGTCCTTATGCGAATCCTGGTCCAAAAAATCCAAAATTGTGGGCACATTTTCCGGAAACACCGCCTGACAATCAAGATTCGGGCATCTAAACACATAAAGCGGTCTAAAGCTTAAATCTTCATTGCAATTGTCGCATAACTCATACTTTTTAGGCAAAAGCGCGTCCACCAGCGCCCGCCCGTAGCTTTGCTGGCATTCCTGGCTACCAAGGTTGTTTATTTCCAAAGTCAATTCTTCCAATTCCAAAGAGGTTAAAAATTCCCAAGCCGCGACAATGCTTTGGGCTTCGGATAAATGGCTGAAGCCGCCTAAAATTTCGCAGCCGAATTCATAATCAGAATTTAGCTCGCCTGAAGCCGCCACTTTTGTGGTAAATCCGCTATAGTGCCATTTATAAATTCCCGGGGGATCGTTAAGCTTTTGCTGAATAAAATAGCGCAAAATCCCTGGCAGTTGGGAAGGCCTTAAGGCCGCCAATAAATGCCCTTGTTCAAACTTTACCAAAAAATCCGGATTGGCAGTCCCGTAAAATTTTTGGTAAAGCTTAATATCTTCTAAAAGCGGGGCTTCCGCCCGGGAAAAGCCGTAAATTCTAGAAATTTTTGAAAAACGCTTCAAAAGGGCTTCCCAATAGCCGTCAATACCGGTATTTATATCAAAAAATTCGGGCAAAATGGAAATTTTTTTGGACAGTGTGGCTGCTATGGCCCCTGCGGACAATGAATTTTTTCTTGGACGGCCCATCTTTTTAAAAATTCTAAATTCTAAACAAAACCCAAATTCTAAAATTCAAACTTTAAACTTCTGGATTTTGTGATTTAGAATTTGTTTAGGATTTAGTGTTTAGATTTTAGGGTTTAATAGGTTGGGGTTTTAAAAAAACCAAAACTGCCTAAAGGAAAAACCCTAAGCCACGCCCTGCCCACAATATCTGCTTCCGGTAAAATACCCCAAACCCTTGAATCCGAAGAGGCGGTGCGGTTGTCGCCTAAAACGAAATATTCGCCGCTGCCTAAATTTATTGGTCCGGGCTTGCCTAATGTTGGAGTTCCTTCGGGCAAATAGCTTTCTTTAAGTTCAAACCCACCAGGATTTTGATTGTTGGAAATAAAAACTTTGCCCGATTCCAAGTTCAAGGTTTCTCCGGGCAGGCCGATGATTCTTTTAATAAAATACTGGCGATTGTCTTTGGGGTATTTAATTACCACCACGTCGCCCCTTTGAGGCTCATGGCTTTTATAAGAAATGCGATCAACGATTAAGTAGTCTTTGTTATGAAAATTCGGCAGCATGGACGAGCCGCTGACAACAAAGGGTTCGGCTACTAAAAGTCTGAAAGGGATAATAATAACCAGTGAAACCGCTAAAATTTTAAATAAATCCCAAAAAAAAGATTTTATGGTTCCGATTTGAGACTGCTGATTTTGGTTTAATTGTGTTTCCATTTCTCAATTCTTAATCGTGAATATACCCGGACACCAGTTTCTTTTTAAAAAAATCTTGTAAAATAAGCGGCCTGACTATAAATTTACGAATTTGGAAATTGGTTTTGTATTTGGTGTCTGGGTATATTTTACCTATAAAAATGAATCAGTCAAGCCCCGTTAAAAATCAGCCGCCCAAGGGCGGCTGCCGGCGTACTGATAACAAGCCGGATTTCTAACGGGGCAAGTCCTCTTAATTGGCAATCTTTCTCAAGTTTGCGTCATTTTTTGACGGATGTTATCATTTACCCCGTTAGAGACCTTATAAACAATAAGGTTTTATGATGATTCCTACTGGAATAGATTGAAAATTCTAAGTATACTACAAAAAGGTATATCTCTAACGGGGTTTATAAGCCTTTTTGGACGAGTAGTTCAAGCCCTGCCCCATTAAATATTCTTGGTCGTGTAGCTCAGTTGGTTAGAGCGCTGCATTCACATTGCAGAGGTCACTGGTTCGAGCCCAGTCACGACCACCAAACACCAAGATTTAACGGGGTGAAGTTAGAGTGTTCGATTCACACCCGCCCCGTACTAATTCCTTTAAACGATGTATTTTAATAAATTGTAGTTTGAAACAAAGGTAGTTTCGAATGATATCAATATTTTATGGGAATTAGTACGGGGTGAAAAAGGTCACCCCCGACGTAACGTCGGGGTCGCGTCCACCATGAAAAAAAATTTTGGACTGTCTTAATAAAGGCAGTCCTTTAAAATCAAAGTCTTAACTAAATAGCCTATTTCCGATATAATACCTAAGATGCCTATACTGGGACTGTTGCCAAATACCATTTTTGCCAAAAATTCGCTACTTTGGCAAAATTCCCAAAAAAATTTCTCCGCTTACCTTTCAGGTAAGCATCAAAATTTGTTTTGAAAATTTTGCTCAAACCATCAAATTTTTCATCAAAAAGCGCATTCGCCGACAGTCCCATGCTTAAAGATATTGATTCAGCCTCAAAAAGCCCAAAAAATAACTTTGGCAAGCCGCCCAAAATCCAAGCCATAAACGGATACGCACCGCCTGAGCAAATAAGCTTGTTTAAAAGCCAAAGCGGCAAGAAACCCCGAAAAATTTTTAAAAAAATTTTTTTGATATTGCTGGTAGGCGTATTTATTTTAGGCGCCATTGTATTAACCAAAGCCGCGAATTTGTCTCAAAAAATCTTTGTTGGACACACCACCACGGTTTTCGGCAAAATTTGGGAAGCAATCAGGGGAATTAGCGGACAAATTACTGTTCAAGGCGAACGGGAAGGGCAAATTAATATACTACTCTTAGGCATAGGCGGCGAGGGCCACGAAGGCCCCTACCTTTCCGACACCATGATCCTTGCGCAGATTAATCCTAAAAATTCAGAGATAGCCTTTGTCTCCGTCCCCAGGGATCTATTGGCTGAGCTGCCTAACAACCTAGGTGAAAGGAAAATTAACGCGGTTTTTGCCGAAGGTGCGGCGCGCACCAAAGATTGGAATGAGGCCGGACGCTGGTCAAGAATGGCAGTAGAAAGGCTTTCGGGGCAGGTTATACCTTATTTTGCGGTCGTGGATTTTACGGGCTTTACAAAAGCCGCGGACGAAATAAACGGGCTTGATATTATCGTTGATAAAACTTTTACCGATTCGGAATTCCCGGACGAAAAATTAGGCTATCTTAGTCCAATTACTTTTACCCAAGGCCTAGAGCATATGGATGGCGCCCGCGCTCTACAGTACGCGCGTTCCCGCCACGGCTCCAATGGCGAGGGTTCGGATTTCGCAAGAAGCTTAAGACAGCAAAAAGTCATAAAAGCTTTCAAGGAAAAAATATTAAAATTAAATTTAATTACCAGCGCGGGAAGGATCAGCAGTCTTCTCGGCATTTTCGCGGACAACTTCCATACCAACCTCTCTCCCGGGGAAATTTTTCGGCTGTATGACATTGTCAAAGAGCAAAATATCCAGACTTTCTTGTCTTTATCTTTAGATCTGGATACGGGAATTTTATGCGCTGGCTCCCACGAGACAGCAGGTTATATCCTCATTCCCTGCCCGGGGAAAACCGCTTCCGACGCGCGAAACTTTTTTAAAAACGCTTTTGTCTTTGGAAAATTAGCGGAAGAAAAAAGCGTCATTTGGCTCGGCGACTCCACCGCCAACCCGGCCGCTTTTGAAGCCGCAGAAAAAAAACTGCAGCAGGCTAATCTTACCGTACTAAAGCTTAATTATGACAAGGACGATCTTTCCCAAACCCTTATCTACCAGGTTAATTTGAAACCCGCCACAACTGAATTCATTAAAAATACCCTTTCGGGCAAAGTGGTAAGCATACCGCCTCGGGGCGTGAAAGTGGATGCAAGTAAAGTAGATATAATTGTGATATTAGGAAAATCACAATAAATACTAAATCCCAAAACCTAAATTCTAAACAAACCTAAAAAATCAAATCTCCAAATTTTAAACTGTTTAGATTTTAATATTTTATCGATTTAAAAATTATTTAGATTTTAGATATTTAGAATTTAGGCTTTAAAATTTTTATGCGTAAAAATTTACCCATCGTTGCCCTTGTCGGCCCACCTAATGCCGGCAAATCCACCCTGCTAAATAAAATTGCGGGTGGTCAGTTGGCCGTAACCAGCAAGCTCCCGGGCACTACGCGCGATCGGCAATACGCGCAAACCTCATTTAAAGGGGTAAATTTTATTTTGGCTGATACCGCAGGGCTAAACTTGGAAAAAAATCTTGGGGAATTGGAACAGAACGTGCAAAAGCAAATTGATGTGGCTTTAATAGAAGCTGATGTAATAATTTTGGTTGTGGACGGCAAGCAGCCTGTAAGCGCTCTTGAGCAAAAAACCTTATTAAAATTCCGTAAAATAAAAAAAACCAAAATTTTAGCAGTCAATAAAACCGATTCCGCAAAAAAGCGGGAAGCAATGGCCGCGCAGTTTAAAAAATTTGGCATTAAACCTTATTTCGCAGTGTCCGCGATTACCGGCGCAGGTATTGGCGATATGCTGGAACACATTACCGATGAATTAAAAACCATGTTTCCTGTTAAAGAAGACATCGTCCTTCCTGACTTAATTTCAACAAATTTCAATAAATTTCCATCAATTTCTGTCTCTATTGTCGGCAAACCTAATGTCGGCAAATCCAGCATTTTTAACGCAATATTAAAACAGGAACGCGCGGTGGTATCAGCCATGCCCGGCACCACGCGCACGGCAATTGATGAACATTTGGCCATCGATGGAATTGATTACACCTTTATTGACACCGCGGGCTTAAAGAAAAAAGACCATAGGCAATTAGAGCCCGATGTCTTCAGCGGCTTTCAGACTTTCAAATCCATTAGAAGGAGCGATGTTTGCTTGTTGGTTATTGATGCCGTAGAACCAATCACTTTTCAGGACCAGCGCATTGCCCAAGAAATCATCACAATGCAAAAAGGCTGTATTATAGTGGCTAACAAATTCGACTTGTACAACAAAAGTAAGCAAGCTTTACAAGATTACATTAGCCACCATTTCCCTTTTTTGTGGATGTGCCCGGTATTTTTTGTCTCCGCGCTTAAAGGCCAAAATCTAAACCAGGCCATTTCAGCAATAAAGCCAATTTATGAACGGCGAAATAAGCAAATCAGTGATGCCGGCTTGGCTGAGTTTTTAAATCGCAAAATGAAGCTGCAGCCGCCCAAAAGGCTGTGGGACCAAAAAACTCCGCGCGTCTTTTCTTTAAAGCAAACCGAAATTAACCCCCCAACTTTTGAACTTTTGGTCAACTTCCCTGCGGCGATTTCCCACCACTTCCGGCATTTTTTGGAAAACGCGATAATTAGGGATTTAGACTTTTACGGAACCCCGATTAAATTAAACTTAAGAAGAAAAGTTTAAAAGAAATGTGATTTGGCACCCTTAAATAATCTTAAAATCTTATTCCTGATTTTGAAGCCCTGACAATGCCGTAAAATCCCGAGGTATGATTGCAGCATGCCTGTATAAGTTTTTACTGAAATCAAGCCTGCCAATAAAGCTTGGGATTTTTGCGCCAGCTTCCTAAACATTCGTCTTTTGGTTTTGGGCCTTAACACAATATAACGCGGCAAAACCACATAGCCCAAAAAATCAACGCCCTGCGAAAATTTTCGGCAGATTATTTTCCTCGGATGCAGCTCCAGCTTTAAATTATCCAATAAAAATTTGCCGATCTTCATAGTCAGCGGTTTCAAATAGAGCTCATCTCTACTCACAATCACAAAGTCATCGGTATAGCGGATATAATGCCTGACTTTAAGCCTGTATTTTACAAACTGGTCAAGCTCATTCAAATAAATATTCGCAAACAGCTGGCTGGTTACATTGCCTAAAGGCAGGCCTCTGCCCGCCTGTGTATAAAAACTGCCTACAATTAACTCAATTAGCCCCAAAACTTTCGGGTCAACCAGTCCGGTGTTAAGCCCGGACTCACAACCATAGTTGACATGGCTGTCTCCTTTTTTCTTGCTTGTTAAAGTAGTTCCTCCATTTCGTGGGTACGACATCCTTCAATTTGTCCGCACAGCGCGGCAAACCAAAAGACATATTAGTATGCCAAAAAATGACCTGTTTGTCAAGATGACCTAAATTAAATAATTTGTTAAACTGAAATTACAAACATTAAAAACTTGTAAAAATCTATGCAAACTATTTCTGTGCCGACAACGACTTATCAAAAATTATTGGAGAAAGCCAGAGCTTTTGACCGGGTTTTAACTTTGACTAAACAGTCCTTTCCTTTAGATGAATACTCGGCCGATGATATTGTCCAATTTAAAAAAAATGATTTGCTTCCGCAAAAACAGAAGCAAGCTATCCTTTCCATTATAAAAAAATCTAAAACAGGTGGGAAAGTATAAAGTTTTCCTTGACGCTAATATCTGGTTTTCTGCCGCTATGTCCGAGCAGGGAGGCTCTTTTTTAATTTGCCGCTTGGCTCAAACGGGACTTATTAAGGGCTTTGCTAACAACCACGTTTTGGAAGAAGCGGAAAGAAACTTGCTTTTAAAAGCTCCTCAAAAATTGGAGGCCTATTTTAGGCTACTAAAAAACACCAAACCCGAAACAGTCAATCTTGCGCCGGACCTCAAGTTTGTGCGCAGGCTTGATTATCTGCTACCGGCAAAAGATATACCGGTGGTTTTCGGAGCCTTAGCTACAAAAGCAGATTTTTTAATTTCTCTCGATAAGAAGCACATCTTACAGCCGAAGCTGAAGGCTTTAGGGTGGCCGTTTAGAATTGTTTCGCCAAAAGAATTTTTGGAATTTTTTAGAGCTGATTTTTGATAATTTTATTTATTCTATGAAAATTATTGTCGGCTTGGGCAATCCAGGAAAAAAATACGAACGCACGCGGCATAACGCGGGCTGGTTAGTTTTGGATTTGCTGGTCGCGGATTTAGGATTTAAGATTGAAAATTTTAGATTAGAAAAAAAAATTGATTCGGAAATTTTATTACAAATCCAGTCCCAAAATATTACTGACAAAATAGCAAGCAAGATTGGTATAAAATCTGTCGTATCTTTTAAAAATCTTTTTGCCAAACCCCAAAGCTTCATGAATGAGTCAGGTAGTGCCGTAAAGAAGATTTGTGATTTCTATAAGATTGATGTTAATCACGATCTCCTAGTGATCCACGATGATAGCGATCTTCCCTTAGGCACTATCCGCGCAACCAATTCCGCGTCCTCTGCCGGACACAATGGGGTGCAAGACATTATAGACAAATTAGGCACCCAGGATTTCTATCGCATCCGCATAGGCGTGGAGTCCCGTGCTTCCAGAAACGATATGCCCACCGACGCCTTTGTTTTGCAAAATTTTGGCGCTGATGAAATAAAAAAACTTCAGAACGAAGTTTTTCCAAAAATTAAAGAAGAAATCGAGAAATTTCTTAATTACTAAAGCAAGCTGGCTTTACTAACTACGAATCGATACTAATATACAAATCTGGTCTGGCCTAGCTGTGGTATTAGTATATTAGTAAAAATTAGTAGTTCGTAAAAACAAAAAGACCTTCTTTATTGACCTCCACTACCCCATTTGCAAGTGAAAGACGCAGAAGCAAACGCTTTACGCCCTTACTTGGTGCAAAACCCAGCAGTAGGAGGGATCATACCAGGCTTTAGCGACTTGCAAACAGGGTGCTGAAGGCAAAATTGGAAAATATTTTGGGGTACAAAAAAACCTCCCCGATCTCCTTTTGGTTTTTGTTTAACATTTAACAAAGGTATATTACATTATACGCCTATTTGGGCATCTTGTCAACCCCGTTAGAAGTCCAATGCCTTATAGGCATTGGCAGCCCCGACGCTTTGGTCGGGGCTTACTTCTAACGGGGTCAAGAATCTTATATAATATAATACCATGACTGACTCTAACGAAAACATATACCTTCACGCTTTAAATTTACTTCCTCAATTGGGCCCAGCAAGACTAGTTAGACTGCTTAAATTTTTTGGCAGTTTCCAAAAAGCTTATAGGTCTTCGGAAAAAGAACTGATAGCTTCGGGTTTGGAACCTCAAATTGCACAGGCAATTGTAAGCCACTCTGCCAAAATTGATCTGGCAGAAGAAGCCAAAAAACTTAACCAAGCAGGCATACAGATTTTAACATCCCAAGACAGCAATTATCCAAAACTGCTTTTGGAAATTCCCAAGCTCCCGCCCTTGCTCTATTTTAGAGGCAAAATGAAAGAAGCGGAAGAATTATGCATTGCCGTGGTCGGCACCAGAAAAATTACTACTTATGGCAGAAGCGTGATCCCCGATTTGGTAGCGCCACTGGTTAATGCCGGCGCAATTGTGGTTTCCGGCATGGCTTTTGGCGTGGACAGCGAAGCGCATAAAATTGCCGTAGGCCGGGGTAAAAGAACCATAGCGGTTTTAGGCGGAGGACTCGATGACGCGTCGCTTTACCCCAAGCATCACCAGCTTTTGGCGCATGAAATCATGGAAGCGGGCGGCGCGCTGTTGTCCGAATACCCGCCTGGCACACCGAATTTCAAACAGCATTTTGTAGCCCGCAACCGCATTATTTCCGGCCTCTGTGCGGCCACCTTAGTGGTAGAATGCGATTTAGAAAGCGGCTCTTTAATTACCGCTAAACACGCGCTGGAACAAAACCGGCAAGTTTTTGCCGTGCCTGGACCAATTTATTCGGAAATGAGTAAGGGTCCCAATAATTTAATTAAAATGGGAGCTAAAGCAGTAACAGATGCGGCTGATATTTTAGAAGATTTGAATTTAAAGCACCTGCCTTTGGAAATTGACAGCCAAAACTTTTTAGGCGATAACCCAATTGAAACTAAAATATTAGAAATTGTGAACAAGGAACCAATATTGGTTAATGAAATTATCAAAACCTTAGGCCTAGAAGCCGGTGAAGTCACTTCAGCGCTGACTTTTTTGGAAATGAAAGGCCATGTTCGAAATCTTGGCGGGCAGCAGTATGTGCGGAGTCGCTAACTAATTACTACTAATTGATAACTGATAACTGTTATTAATCACAAATTATGAGTTATGAGTTTGTAAAAAAATATTGGAAATATTTTTTGCTTATCCTCTTCGCGCTTGCCATAGCGCTCGGGTTTTTGCAGCGCGGGGAAAATCGCTATACAATTAACAATTCCCAAAGTGAAGTTGAACTGTCAGAAGCGGCAAAAAGTGAGCTTTGGGAGTTTTACCAAAAGTCCCAAGAAATTTCCGGACAAAACTCTAAACAAAAATCAGCTGCCACTTTTTTAGCCGTGGGCGACATTATGCTTTCGCGAAATGTGGCTGGCACAATTATAAAGGCAAATGATCCATTATTGCCTTTTCGGATGATGGATGATATTTTCGAAAACGTGGACTTTAATTTTGGAAACCTTGAATCGCCATTTTCGGGCAAAAATACCTTTAATCCCACGGGTTCTATGGTCTTTAACGCTCCGCGGGATAATATAAAAGGTTTGGTGGAAAATAAATTTAAAATCTTAAACTTGGCAAACAACCATGCGCTCGATCAAGGTGTCGCGGGATTGGAATACACTTTGCGTTATCTTGACGAAAACAACATCAAACACATTGGAGCCGGAAAAGCCATTGGCGATGCATGGCAACCCGCTATTGTTGATGCCAATGGAATTAAGATTGGCTTTATTGGAGCATCTTATGCGTCTATAAATGATAACGGCAAAACCACAAACGATCACGTAGCTCGTATTGAGGATTTGGAAAATCTTAAATCTGCAATCTCCAATCTAAAATCAAGTGCTGATTTTATTGTCGTTTCTATGCACGCTGGCACGGAATATACCCGAAAACCAAACCAGGCTCAAATTGATTTTGCCCATGCGGCTATTGATTATGGGGCAGATGTGGTAATTGGCGCGCATCCGCATTGGATTCAAACAATAGAGCGGTACTGTCCCCTGCAGTTCTCTCCTCCTGCCAAGGAGGAGCACCCCGACTTGTCGGGGGGAGGTGGTAATGCAAATTGCCCCAGCCCCAAATACATTTTCTACTCCCTTGGCAACTTTATTTTTGACCAAGAATGGAGCCAGGAAACAAAAGAAGGGCTGGCATTAAAAATGACAATTTCCAAACAGGGAAATTGTCATCCCGAGCGACCGCAGGGAGTCGAGGGATCCCTTCGCTCTAATCAGATAAGCGATTCCTCGGCTTCGCTCGGAATGACATGCATTGATAGTCTGCAAGGCCCCCACTCCCCTGCCCAATTGGACTCCATTGAACTTATCCCGGTCGTCATCGAAAACTACTCCACTCCCCGCCTGGCAACAGACGAGGAAGCGAAAAAAATCTTGGAAAAAATCGGACAAACTGAAAAAAATTTAAAATAAACACCCGCTTACTTTAATTTAACGGGGATATTTCTAAAAGGCTTATATTTTATTCCACGAACCACAGGCGTTACTGAAATTTCCGCTAAAGAATTTGTAAAATTGGCTCTGCCTAAAGCATAGTATACTAAGTCCCTCATAGTAATACCTGGTATTCCGACACGAACGCGAACGGTTGAAAATTCGAAATTCACTGTATAAACACCAAGGGGGATTTCTCTTCCCAAATCAATTTCCAAAGGAGTAAATTCATTAGCAACACCACCCCCTGACTCCGGCGGGCTTGATTTTAAAGATATTAAATCTTTTCTTCCTCTATTTTCTTGCATATATTCTTCACGATAATTATAATTTAAAATTTATAAACATGCAATCTTTATAATTTGACAAACCTTTTTTTTATGGTTAAACTCACCAGCAGTTATTCAGATTTACAGATTACCTAATGTTACAGATACCTACGGATGTTTTATTACAAACATTCATGACACTATCTGTAGTTATCTGAAAAATCTGCCTATCTGTATATCGGCATAAATTTCTATGAGTAAACCCTTAATCATCGTCGAATCCCCTACCAAAGCGAAAACTATCTCCCGTTTTTTGGGCGGAGAATATGCCGTGGAAGCCAGTATGGGACATGTGAGGGATTTGCCTAAATCCAAATTATCCATTGACGTTAAGCGCGACTTTGAACCTGTCTATATTATTCCGCCCAAGGCCAAAGAAACCGTGGCAAAATTAAAAGAGCAGGCCAAATCTGCCCCCTCTATAATATTGGCCACTGACGAAGACCGCGAGGGCGAGGCTATTTCCTGGCATTTGGTGCAGGCTTTGGATTTAGGCAACGAAGCGCAGATTTCTAAAGGCAAAGAGGACAAGCGCATTAAACGTATAGTTTTCCACGAAATTACCAAATCAGCCATTGACGAAGCTATGAAAAGCCCGAGGGATTTGGATTTGAACCTGGTAGATGCCCAGCAAGCGCGAAGGGTTTTAGACAGATTAGTTGGCTACGAACTTTCGCCATTTTTGTGGCGGAAAATCCGCTATGGGCTATCTGCCGGCCGCGTGCAAAGCGTGGCTGTGCGTTTGGTTGTGGAGCGCGAGCGCGAAATCCAAAACTTCAAACAGGAAGAATATTGGTCCATAGAAGCGAAATTATCGCGAAATGAGACAAACGCGAAGACTTTCATCGCGAAGTTAAACGCGATTGACGGCAAAACCGTTGGCAAAATGGGAATTAAGGCCGAAACCGACGCGAAAAAAATTGTAGATGATTTGCATGGCGCGTCTTACGCTGTTAAAGATATTCAAACCAAAAAAGTTAAAAGGAGCCCCGCTCCTCCCTTTACCACAAGTACCCTACAGCAGGAAGCGGCGCGCAAATTCGGCATGTCTGCCAAGCAAACAATGGTCATTGCCCAGCAATTGTATGAAGGAGTAAAATTAGGCGAAGAAGGCCACACTGGCCTAATTACCTATATGCGTACAGATAGCTTGAATTTGGCCCAAAGCGCACTTTTGAGCATTAAAAATGTTGTTACTAAAGAATTTGGCAAAGAATACTCACTTAATGAGCCGAGGCTATTCGCCAACAAAAGCAAAGGCGCGCAGGAAGCGCACGAAGCTATTCGTCCGACAGATGTTTTAAGAAAACCAACTGACGTTAAACAATTTTTAGACCGCGGACAATTTAAAATTTACGACCTTATTTGGAAGCGCACCATTGCCTGCCAAATGGATCAAGCTGTTTTAGAGCAAACCGCCGTAGACATTTCGGCTAAAAATTATATTTTTCGCGCCAACGGCCAGGTTGTTAAGTTTGATGGATTTATTCGCGCTTACACGGAAGGCCAGGACGAAAAAACTGAAGATGAAATCGAAGGCGTACTGCCGGAATTGTCAAAAGACGAAAAACTTAAACTCCACGAACTCCTGCCCTTACAGCACTTTACGGAAGCCCCACCAAGGTATTCCGATGCCACGCTGATTAAGGCTTTAGAGTCCGCTGGGGTCGGGCGGCCTTCCACCTACGCGCCGACGTTGTCAACAATACAAGACCGTGGCTATGTGGACAAAATCGACAAAAAATACAAACCCACGGAAGAAGGCTTTTTGGTCAACGATATGTTAGTGGAAAATTTTCCGGAAATTGTGGATATTAACTTTACTTCGCACATTGAAGAAGAGTTAGATGACATTGCGGAAGGCAAAATTAAATGGGTGGAAGTTATGCGCGAATTTTACACTCCCTTTAAACAGCACTTAATTGAAAAAGAAGAGAGTGTGCAAAAAACCATT
>Ga0209542_10011242_pt1 | contig 15907 bp, 17 predicted proteins | sample RifCSPhighO2_01_FD_184028 | JGI IMG/M metagenome (GOLD analysis project Ga0209542, IMG submission 184028) | Soil microbial communities from Rifle, Colorado - Rifle CSP2_plank highO2_0.1 (SPAdes) (version 2) | ecosystem: Environmental > Terrestrial > Deep subsurface > Rock core/Sediment ... | reverse complement strand
GTTCCTTTTCAGTTTCAGCCAGACGCAATTGCCTTAGATTCGCGCTGGCAATTACTTCACCGAGTGGTTGTTCCACCGGCAAAGGTGGAAAGGCGACACAACAGGCCAGATTTTTTTCATATTCAGTCATGGTGACACAGAGGAGATTGGTAAGCAGTTTTTTTCGCACAAAGGGAGTTACTGGCGTGATAATTTGGGTGTGCTTTTTATGGTATTTGACTGCATATGGATCGTAGCCGGCAGCTGCGGTTGAGGTGGTAAAATCTGCAAGCACAAAGGCTTTGGTAAGTTGCCGTGGCCGGTCAATCCGGTAATTAAAAAATACGAGTGCGTCATTATTTTTGATGAGATGTGGTTCTTCCTGGGGTGTGTGAATTAGTGTCGGCTCAATAAACTCATCAAGTATCTTTTGTTCATACGCCTGTTGCACCGCATTTTGAGCGCTCATTGCCGTCAAACCGATGCCTTCAGTTAACGCCCGGTAGACTTTCTCTGTGCGTTCCCAACGTTGGTCGCGGTCCATGGCAAAATACCTGCCGCTGACTGACGCAATTTTGCCCACACTTACCCTGCCGATCTCATCTTCTACCTGCGCCACATAGGTAAGGGCTGATTTGGGTGGGGAATCACGGCCGTCGGTAACCAGATGTAAATACACCCGATGGAACTGCTGATTTTTCATGAGCTGCAGTAGCGCCAACAAGTGTTCCATGTTACTGTGCACTCCACCTGCCCCAACCAGGCCCAAAAGATGAACTGCGGAGTTATATTTTTGCGCGTGGGCTACTGCCTGCAGAAACGCCTTGTTGCGATAAAACGAAGTATCAGCAATTGCCATGTTGATGCGGGGCAAATCCTGATACACGACGCGACCGGCGCCTAAATTTAGGTGTCCGGTTTCGGTATTCCCGTCTTCACCGCGGGGTAGACCAACTGAATTGCCTGAAGCTTGCAGGGTGGTATGTGGAAAAGACGTCCAGAGGCGCGGCAGATGCGCAAGTCGGGCTTGGGAGATAGCATTTCCCGGTCCCGGAGGTGCCAGCCCCCAACCATCAAGAATAAGTAACACTACTGGCCGCTTTGTAAACATATGCTCTGGAGTAAACCTCAGTTTAACTAGAATAATCGGGAAGATTTACGAATTTACTTTTCACTCAACCCTAATTCTTTTTCAATATGTAACAGCCGATTGTATTTAGCAATCCGTTCTCCCCGGGCCGGAGCGCCAAATTTTACATAATCAGCTCCAACTCCGACTGCCAGATCTGCAATAATGGTGTCAATGGTTTCACCACTCCGGTGTGAGACAATGACTTTAATATCATTCTGTTTTGCCAGCCGGATCACGTTTAACGTTTCGGAAATGGTCCCGATTTGGTTCGGTTTAACCAGAATTGCACTGCAAGCGCGTTCGTTAATGGCTTTTTGTAAGCGGTCGGGGTTGGTAACCAATATGTCGTCGCCCACAATTAGTACTTCTTTGCCCAGTTTTTCGGTGATGGTGCGCCAGCCCGCCCAGTCGTCTTCGGATAAGGGATCTTCAAGCAACAGCAAATGATAATTTTGATGTAAATCAATGAGAAACTGGGTAAACTCATCGGTAGACAACGGAGTTGGACGATCTTTAATATAATACAATTCCTCTTTTTTAAAATATGAGGCCGCCACATCGAGTCCCAGAAAAACTTCAAACCCAAACCGATAGGGAGTAGTGCGAATCGCTTCCATGATGGCTTCGAGCGCATCGAGGTTGGTGTATAAATTCGGGGCAAATCCACCCTCGTCCCCGACTGAATGGATGGCGTTTCTTTGGATCAGCACGTTTTTAAGTTGCTGATAAATTTCTTCGCCCATGCGCAGACCATCATGATAGGATTTAATTGAAGCAGGAACAATATGAAACTCCTGAAAATCCAGGTTACCGGCGCCATGTTTGCCGCCATTGATAATATTAAAAGTTGGTGTGGGCATGCGTTCAATCGTCGTCGGCAGCGTACCACTAATCAGCTCATTGAAATATCTATACAGCGGTAAATTAACTGCCTTAGCCGCGGCTTTGGCGGCGGCGAGAGAAACCGAAAGGATGGCGTTAGCTCCCAGTTCACTTTTATCGTTAGTGCCATCGAGTTCCAGCATCGCCGTATCAATCTCTCCCTGTTTTATCGGATCCATGCCGCGAATTTTCGGCGCAATTTTTTCATTGACATTGCGGACTGCGTTTAAAACCCCCTGGCCGCTATAGCGCTTGGGATCGTTGTCGCGCAGTTCTTTAGCTTCATACTTACCGACCGAGGCGCCTGACGGCACAGAGGCAGTTGCAATAATTCCGGTTGAAAGTTCAATCGTGGTTTCCACCGTCGGGTTACCACGCGAATCAAGAATTTCCATTGCGGTAATTTTGGTGATCGATACCATAAGAGTTAGTATTAACGCTTTTTACCTTTATTTGCAAGTAGTTTCAGTTCCGCCGCATGGATAGTTTCATGTACCTGCGCAACAACATCGCGGTTCACTGAAACCGAGGTGATACCCCAATCCACCAGTTTCTCAACCAGTTCCGGATAATCAGAGGGTGCTTGTCCGCAAATTGAGACAGTCACTCCGCGTTTACGGCAGGTTGTAATCACACGCTCAAGCGCCCACAGCACTGCCGGGTTGCGTTCGTTAAAGACTCCGGCCACTTCACTGTTGTCGCGGTCCACTCCGAGGATAAGCATGGTCAAATCATTTGAACCAATGGAAATACCATCAATTCCGGTATCAATAAACTGGTCCAGTAAAATGACATTAGCCGGCAGCTCACACATCATCCAGAGTTTAAAAGAACTGCCGCGGTTAAGACCAACGCTTACGACAATCTTTTTAACTTGGATCATTTCCTCAGGTGTATGCACAAATGGGATCATCAGCCACAGATTTCGTAAATTATGCTGGTTGCGGACGCGCTTAATCGCTGCCAGTTCCAGTTTAAAAACTGCCGGATCACTGATGTAACGGAAAGCGCCGCGGTACCCGAGCATCGGATTTGCTTCTTCCGGTTCAAACTCTTTGCCGCCAATTAAATTACGGTATTCATTGGTCCGGAAATCTGTTGCCCGATACACGACCGGCCGCGGATGAAACGCCTCGCAAAAAGTTTTCAGGTTTTCGCTCAGTTTGTCCACGAACAGGTGCTGTTTTTTGTCATGGATAAATTTTTTGGGATGAGTGCCTATGCCGGCAATCATAAATTCAGCGCGCAACAGTCCCACGCCATCAACGGGCAATTTGGCTACCTCTTCAACTTTATCCGGCTCTGCTAAATTTACATACAGGCGGGTCGCGATCCGGGGTAATTTATCAATCGGAATTACTTTTTGTTCAGATTTAAGTTCATTTTGAAGTAACGCGCCTTTGGACATGCCGCCTTTCAATATTTCGCCTTTAGAGCCGTGTACAGTGACCACTTGACCGTTAGTCAATTTTTTAAGCGCTCCCCGCGCACCCACGACTGCCGGGATTCCGAGTTCCCGCGAAACAATGGCTGCATGTGAAGTCCGGCCGCCGGTTTCGGTAATAATAGCGACCGCTTTCCGCATCGCCGGCACATAATCCGGATTGGTTTGAGCCGCCACCAAAACGTCTCCACTATGCACTTTGCCGATTTCGGAAACTCCTTTGATAATTTGCACCGGCCCGCATGCAATCCCAGGCGAGGCAGGATCCCCAGTTAAAAGCACTGTTTTGGGCAGTTGCGCTTCAAGGCTCACTCTTTGTGTATTAGTGTGCTTGGAAGCTGAGCCTAATGTGGTGATTGGCCGGGTTTGGGTGATAAATACCTCTTTGTTTTCAATTGCCCATTCAATATCCTGCGGAAAATAATAGTGTTTTTCCAGCTGCAACCCGAGTTTGGCAATTGCGACTACCTCGCTGTCCGTGACTTTTTGCCGGTCCCTGCTGGTCGAAGTCAGTTTTTCAATCACGGTTTCACCATGGCGCCAGATCATGGCTTTTTCCTGGTTGCCGACAGTTTTAGTTTTGATTTTCAAAGTCGCCTTATCAACTTCAAAATGATCAGGAGTCACCGCGCCCTGGACAATCAGTTCGCCCAATCCGTAAATGCCTTCAATCACAATCGTTTTTTTATCGGAAGTGACCGGATCGACGGTAAACATAATGCCGGAGCGGTCTGACTGCACCATCTTCTGCACCGGCACAGCCACCCCGACTTTAAAATGGTCAAACTTTTGTTCTACTCGATAAAAAATTGCCCGGGCAGTAAAGAGCGAAGCCCAACATTTGCGTACATGGAAGATCACCGAAGCGTCACCGTGAATATTGAGGAAGGTCGCCTGCTGGCCGGCAAATGAAGCGGTCGGTAAATCCTCGGCGGTGGCCGATGAACGGACTGCAACGAGCGCGTCTTTAAAACGCTTGCCCAATTGTTCGTAGTGCGTAATAATTTCCGCAGCAATTTCGTCAGGAATTTTGATGCGTTCAATGATTGCCTGGGCTTTTTTAGCCGCAGATTGGAGCGCTTCGTTGTCTGAGGTTTTGAGAGAGGTAAATAATTTGCGCAGTTCCGGCTTGATGCCCGCGGCCTCAAGTGCGTAGTAGTAAGCCTCGGCGGTGACAATAAAACCATTGGGAACCGGAATGCCGGCTTTGGTCATCTCGCCTAAGTTTGCACCTTTACCGCCTACTAAACTAAGGTCATATTTATCAACTTCGCGAAACCAGACGACAAATTTACGCATAAAATAAGTATAGGTATAATTTCGCTTTAGCGCAAAAACACCTAAGGGGTGAATTAGTTTGACACCTAGGGAGTAATTTATTTATAGTATAAGAATGCCGACCAGAAAAATTCCTTTTATCACCAACGAGTATTACCATATTTACAATCGAACCATTGATAAGGTTCTTTCGTATAAACGAAAAAGAGACTATCAAAGATTCGTTCTGACTCTTCAATACTACATGCACTGCGGACTACAAACTCGTTTGTCAAAATACCTGCAGCTCAACGTCAAGGAAAAACAGAGTATTTTTGCAAAACTTACAACAACCGCTCAGAAACATGTAGTGATTTTATCGTTCTGCTTGATGCCTAATCATTTTCATGTTCTTCTTAAACAAACCAGTCCAGATGGAATAACCAAGTTTATGTCACAACTCCAAAATAGTTACACCCGCTACTTTAATACTAAATATCGACGCCTTGGACCGTTATTTTTGGATCAATTTGGTGCTGTACGCATTGAAAAAGACGAACAGTTACTACATGTACACCGCTATATTCATCTCAATCCCTATTCTTCTTTCATCGTAAAGTCTCTTGATGGCCTGCTTGTATATGAATGGTCATCTCTCAAAGAATACATAAACCAGGACGCAAAATTATGCGTGACAGATGACATTTTGTCTTATTTCAAAGATAAGAAGCATTATTTAGAATTTATCCTGGATCAAGCCGACTATCAGAGAAAATTAAAGCAAATAGAGCATTTGTTGTTGGAGAGGGATTAACAGTGACCTATCACTAGAAACTTGGAAAATAAACGTACCCCTATTTGTTTCTGCTTGATATTTCCCTGGGTGTCAAGCTAATTCACCCCTTAGGTGTATAGTTTATATTTTTGCAATGAGCTAGGATTTAAACTGTCTTATTTTCGCTGACCGCCTAATGATTCAATTTTTGCAACCAGCGCGTCAGTTTTTTGTTTTAAAATTTCTGCGGTATCAGCCTCAACGTTTAACCGTAGTAGTGGTTCCGTTTTAGATGCTCTGACATTAAACCAGTAGGTTGGATACCAGACACTTACCCCATCTAGTTCATCAATACTTTGGGCATCAGAAAAACCGGTCTTTATCGCATTTACCACCGCCGGAATATCTGCAACTTTGAAATTAATTTCTCCGCTTGCGGGATAAATATCGAGTTCATCAACCAAGTCTGCTAATTTTTTCTCTTGAGTTGAAAGGAGTCCGAGCACCATAAGCGCAGTTAAAACTCCGCTTTCGGCTGCAAAAAAGTCGCGGATATAATAGTGTCCGGAATGTTCACCGGCAAAAATTGCTCCAGTTTCCCTCATGTAGGTTTTAATATAGCTGTGTCCTACGCGGACACGTTTACTTTTTCCGCCGTTTTCAGAAACAACTTTCGGTACGATTCGGCCGCAGATGGCATTATATAAAATCATCTCACCCGGGTGTTTTGCCAAAATATAACGCGCAAGCAATGCTGTTGTAATAGTTCCTGAAACCATCCTGCCTTTGTTGTCAATTAAGAACATCCGATCTGCATCGCCGTCAAATGTGAGTCCGACGTCTGCCCCAAGTTCAAGGATTTTATTCTTCAATGCGGTAGTATTTGACTCGATCAAAGGATTTGGAATGTGATTTGGAAAACTGCCATCAAGTTCAAAATACATTGGCGTTACTTTAAAAGGTAATGATTCAAATATTTTCGGACACAGTTTTCCTGCCATACCGTTTCCCGCATCAATAACAACTGAAAGCGGTTTAAATAACGAAGTATCAACAAGGGATAAAACTTTTTTGCTCCAGACGTCCATCACGTCAAGCTCAGTCACTGTTCCTGGATTTGCCGCGGGGGGAAGCGGTCCCTGACTGATTAAATCTCGAATTTCATAGAGTCCGCTATCGCTTGTAACCGCAACTGGACCTTTCTTTACGACTTTAAGACCATTATATTCAGGAGGATTATGTGAAGCAGAAATCATGAGCACCAGATCATACTCATAGGTACCGGCAACGAAATACTGCATCTCAGTCCCACAAAGACCAACATCTGTTACGTTAATTCCAAGCGTTGTAAAAACTCGCACGAACGCATCACGTAATTCTTTTCCTGAAAGACGCATGTCTCGACAAATAGCCACGGTTTTTGGTTGAAATTTTCGAACTATGGCATGTGCCACCGCCTCCGCAACCTGGCCATTTATTTGATTGGGATAAGTGCCGCGAATGTCGTAATCCTTGAATATTGAAGTATCCATAAACGTACTCCTTTTTATTTATTAAATAGTTAGTAAAAAGATTTCCAGTTCTTTTTCCAAAGTCAACGGGCTGTTGCTTCGTTTTATTCTATCATCAATCTGCAATAATTGTTCGTAATGGAACAATAGTTGCGGCAGCGAAAAGTACTCGGCCTGGCGCTTGAGTTTACCGGCCTGCCAGCTCGGCATGCCGCTCGCCGCAACTCCCAAATTTTTGACAATAATCAGATTACGAAACTGCCGAACACACATTGCAAATACAAACTCAGCCGGATCATGCCGCAAACTTTCATTGAGAGTGTTTACCAATTCCAGAGTTTTACCCGGCCGGATCGCCTCGACGAGTTTGAAAAGTGATCGATCCATTTTAAACACCGCCCGATCAGTCTTGGAGGGAAACAAAGAGAGAATTGTCTTGCCGATTTCCTTGTCTTCCCAGAAAACCAGTTCAGTTTCCGGCGGAATTGACGTCAGCCATTTTTCAATTACTTTGGCTTCGCTGCTTTTTTTCGTCAAGCGACGGCTTAAAAAGTTTTCAACTATCACCAGGCGTTTATCGTTAAAAAGCGAAGTGGATTCGGTGGCCTGGGTGAGTTCAGTTAATGAAACAGTTTTTCCGTCCAGCGTAATCACTTCCTGTGCGCTAAATTTGGCTTTGAGTTCTGACAGTTCCTGGCGCGAGGCAGTGGTCTGGTCGCCATGATAAATGTGGATCATAGTTTTTTGTCATTGCGACCCGCCTAAGGCGGAGAGGCAATCCCGAATGACATTGCGCAATGACGCCTCATTTCTTCTGTTGATACTGACGAAATAAAGTTTCTACCGTACGGTGGTTGATCGAATGAAACCGGCCGTGGTGCGGCACCAACGAACCGGAAAAAGTTTTCGGAATATGCATGAGCTCATGAATGAGTACCCGGGTCTGATCATCGTCTGACAGGTCGTCAAATCTTTCTGCTAACACCTCGATCACGTAATGCGCTTCAATTTTTAAAGCCAATTGCCAGATTCTGGGTAATGACCAGATGCGAGCCCGGGCGCGACTGACTGAACCGCTACTGCGAAAACAGATGACCCGCTTTGCGTCCACGTACACGAAATCCAGGTTTTTAACGAGCGCATGGATTTTCCGGGTGATATCAGGCGCCGGTATCCAGTTCATGTTAGATCGTTGTTTGCGTCTTGGCATTGTTCCAGTAATTGTATCAGAGTCGGGGAGGAGGAATCACGTGGCGGGTGAGTAATAGTTCCATAGTTTCGCGTAATAGCTTTTTATTGGTTTGTGGATACCCGATGATCTTTTCGGCTTCAGAAAAGGGAATCCAACGCACCTGCAAAATCCCTTCTTCAGTTTGCGGGGTCGGCAATTCCGTACCTTTACCTTTGAATAAGTAATAATGCACGGTTTTTTTCTTGAGCTTACCTTCCCAGCGATAGAGATATGTAGCCGGCGCAAGCGGCGCAATCAGTTTTAAATTTTTGAGTCCTACCTCTTCGCTGATTTCGCGGGTTGCTGTTACTTCGCGCTTTTCACCAATTTCAATCAAACCTTTCGGAAACGTCCATTTACCGTTTTTATCCTTGAGAAGGAGTACATGCAGTTCGTGATTTTTTTCAGCTACGATTACTCCCCCAGCCGATGTCTCATTTTGCATATGGCCCTTATTATACTGTAAAATAAGGTTGTTAACACGAGCTATCGGATACACAATTATGGAAAGTATAACCAATATAGACACGCAACAAAATGAACTGGAACCTTCGCCCCGAAAGCTAAAAATTCTATTATATGTAGAAAACGAGGTAATGCGCGGCACCTACAAAGATTATTTACGTCATAATCCTTCGGTAGGCCGAATAATTGAAGCAGGAGGAATAACCAGTTTTATTGCAGAAGTAGAGCTAATAACTGATAAAAGTGGGGTCGACGTGATTGTCACTGAATTTAATCCGTACGCGCAAGAACTGGGAGGCCAGGCAAAATTTTGGACTGCACTCAGAAAAGTGCGCGCACAAGAAGATAAGCTGGCCGAAACTAAAATTCGCCCACTTGTTGACAAAAAAAACGAAATCCCGGTTATCGTCATTGCGGAGGATCAAGCGTATTTTAACAAGTTGGCTAAAGACAAACTTGGTATCAATGAAAAACCAAAAAATATGATTGTGTTGCAAAAAACAAATCAACTCGAATTAGCCGGTAAGCAAACAGATGGAATCCTTGGAAGAATCGTCCGTGGAGAGATCACCTCGGCTCGTTAGTTTGAATATAATATTTTTTTCCTTTCAGTTTTTCCGGTAGGAAACTTTCCTCTGTATACGCTTCGTAGCCCTTACCATACCCTAAATTTTTCATGAGTTTGGTCGGAGCGTTACGAATATGCAAAGGTATCGGCAGGTTGCCATATTCGTTTACGTCCTTTTGTGCTGTGCGTAATCCATCATAGGCACGACGATCTTTTTTGGCAGTCGCCAGATACACGACACCGTGGGCGAGGTTTATTGCGCACTCAGGATAACCAATAGTTTCGCAGGCGCGAAAGACTTCATTAGCAACGACCAGCGCCGTGGGTTGCGCCATACCTACATCTTCCGAAGCAAATACGACCATTCTCCGCGCAATAAACAGCGGGTCTTCGCCCGCCGCAACCATCCGCGCTAAATAATAAAGTGCTGCATCAGGTTGCGAGGCACGCATGGATTTGATAAACGCGGAAATCGTGTTGTAATGTTCTTCTCCTCCAGTATCATAGAGTAAATGTTTACGCTGAAAGGCCTGTTCTATATCGGCAAGCGTCAGGGTTTTCTTTTTATTTATAGATTCCGCCACTTCAAGGGTAGTAATCAATTTCCGTGCATCGCCGTTGGCTGCATCTCGCAGAAACTCGCGAGCTTCGATAGTTAACGTCCGTTTAATTGCGACGAGCGTGCGATTGATGATCTCGTCAAGTTCTTCAGTTGATAGTTCATTGAGGACTAATACGCGACAGCGCGAAAGTAACGGCCCGATCACTTCAAATGAGGGATTTTCCGTGGTGGCGCCGATGAGAATGACCGTGCCTTTTTCCACATGCGGCAGAAATGCGTCCTGTTGGGCTTTGTTAAAGCGGTGAATTTCATCAATAAATAAAATAGTTTTGCGCACGTACACTTTTTGCCGTTCTGCTGCCTCTTTGACTACGCGCCGGACTTCTTCAAGTTTGGCAGTAACCGCAGACAGCGCGATAAATTCCGCATCAAGTTTTTGGGCAATTAAGTGCGCAAGCGTAGTTTTCCCTGATCCCGGCGGTCCCCAGAAAATAAGCGAGGGAAGATTCTGTGAAGCAATAAGCTTAGTAATGATCCCCTGTTGACCAACCAGATGTGGCTGCCCGATAAATTCCGGGAAACTTTTGGGTCGCAGTTGTTCGGCAAGTGGTGCAAATTGCATGGCTTTACTATTACCGAAACATACCCGAAAGTCAAGAAGTGGTAAACCGGTTATGAATCACTAAATAAAGGTCTTTCAAGAAAGGTATTGCTGTCTTCCCGATAAATTTGTTGTGCCCTTATATATAAGTTTTCTAATTCTGTATCAGCTGCATTAAGTTGGTTCTTTACCTGTTGCAAAAAAGTCTGCACTTCGTCGACGTACAAATCACGTCTTTCGTGTCCTGGCCCATTGGTAATTGCGCAAAACCCATTGAACTCATTAAAGTAGAAAACGGTGTTCTCACCTGTGTTCAATTGCAGTCCAAAATTTTTCCCTTCGTGTGGGGCAAGTCCGGGAAATTTTTCAACCTCTACCATATAAAAGTAGTATACCAAATACCGCAAATTATGCAATTTGCCATTTCAAACGAGGTTTGATAAATAGTTGAGTAAGCAACCAGCCTGCGGCAAAGCCGCCAATGTGGGCAAAAAAGGCCACACCGCCTTGAGCAGCTACGCCAATAGCTAAGCTGCCGACTCCGGAAAAAAGCTGGGTAATAAACCAGTAGATGAGCATAATTTGCGCAGACACATTAATCCGACTCACATAATATCCTAGTGTAACAAGTGTCTCTATTTGCGCCCGAGGAAACAAGACCAAATAGCCGCCTAAAACTCCGGCAATGGCGCCACTGGCACCCAGGACCGGAATAACTGAAGTCGGGTCAATGAAAAATTGAAGTAGTGACGCTGCAAACCCTGCAAATAGGTAAAACATGAGAAAACCAATTGACCCGAGTGTTGCCTCTATATTGTCGCCAAAAATCCACAAAAACCACATGTTAGACAGGATATGCAACCAACCGCCGTGCAAAAACATAGAGGTAAGAAATGGTACAAGTGTCAAAGGATTTAGAAAATTTACAGTCGCCGGCAGCAAGGCATACTGAGCTATGAATTGGTCCAGATCAGGCGCAGTCATTTCGAGAAAAAAGATAAAACAGTTAATGGTAATAATTAAAATCGTTACCAGCGGAAACCTGGATGACGGATGGTGGTCACGGATGGGAAACATACTTGAAGTTTATTCTAACATAAAGAGTAGTAAGCGTTTATTGTATAATGGCATCATGAATCACGAGACTCCGGGATCTGCTCAATAAGTAACTCTATGCACGTTACCGCATATAAAACCAAAAAAATCCTGCCGCACGATAATCTTAATGCCATCCTTAACCAATATCTGCCGCAACTGGAAGAGAAAAGCGTGGTAATCATTACCTCAAAAATCGTCAGTTTGTGCCAGGGCAGGGTTGTGCGGTTGAGTTCTTCGATCACCAAAGATGAACTCATCAAACGAGAAGCAACTTATTACATAGATCGTACTGTTTCAAAATACGGCTATCCTATTACGATCAATGAAAATATGTTGGTTGCTTCGGCCGGAATTGATGAGTCAAACGCGGCAAACCATTACGTATTATGGCCTAAAAACCCGCAAAAAACCGTGAATGAATTATGGCGTTACTTGCGAAAAAAGTACGGCATAAAATACTTAGGCGTCATTATTTCTGACAGTAAGGTTTATCCACTTCGCTGGGGTGTCGTGGGTGCGGCAATAGTACACGCTGGTTTTGAGGCACTTAATGACTATCGCGGTACACCGGATTTATTTGGCCATCCCTTGCATGTAACGCAAGCAAATGTACGCGACGGCTTGGCCGGAGCCGCAGTACTCGTCATGGGCGAAGGCAAAGAACAGACGCCGCTGGCAGTGATTACCGAAGTTTCATTTGTTAAATTCCAGAACCGCACCCCTTCAAAACCGGAGCTTGCCAATTTACATATTGAAATTGCTGACGACGTGTTTGCCCCACTACTCGATTCTCCACTCTGGAAAAAGGGAAAGGGTAGGAAGTAAATTTCACTTAAGTTCAAAATGAGTACCCAAATGATTGAGAATTGGAACCAGCTTCTAGTCTCACATCGGGCTCTCGATAGTACCAATACCAGGAGTCTTTTCACCGCAGTGTTGAAGTTAGAGTAATACTTGAAAATCTTGAGCTGTTAAATCTAAGAGTGTTTCATCTGTGGCCAAAGCAGTATTGGTAATTTCCTCGCCCATCCACTCAAGTGGGCTAAACAGATTAGCTTCCTCAACTGATTGAAATTCTACCTCTGCTCTTACTAAACCTTCAAATCGCATATGATAAATACGTAGAGCGACATGGGGCGTTTCACTTATCAAGTAGTTGTCTCTGTTAATACTATCTGAGGATGTTTTGCTAAGAGCTTCAAATTCGTCCTTTGTTATGGTTATTTTTTCACTTTCTCGTATAAGGGTTGTTTTATTTACTTTCCTTTCTAATTCAAATATATCCCCACTTGATTGAACACGAATAACCACCCCATTTTTCCTATATAGATAAAAACGGTTCTGAACCCAACGTTTCTTCCCTGTTAAATTAGGAACCTGTTTTACCAAAAATTTTCGTGTGATTGTTTGCATTTGAACTTCACCATGATTATAGCAAAAGCATTAACGTTCACGCTGGTATAGTAATTTTGAAGTCTAAAATGCTAGTACCCCCAGCCGGATTCGAACCGGCGATTTACTGGCTGAAAACCAGTCGTCCTAGGCCGCTAGACGATGGGGGCCTTAACTGTCATGATTCAAACGCCTAAAAGGTACTGGGAAAAATCCAATGTCCCCGCCTGCAATTGCCTTCCGTAAAGGCGGATGGCGGGCAGGCTGGGCCGCTAGACGAACCGGGCGCGAGGGTATTGTAACAGACTCATTAGCCTCACTCAAGCTCTTGATGGGTTGGTTTCAAGCCGAACTGATACGCTGGGAGACACGGTTATTAGGCAGTGCCCAGACAATGGGGCAACCATAAAGAAACAAAAAACAACACTCCTCCAAAAATTTCAGAGGAATGTTGTTTTTAAAAAAATTGCCTCACTTCTCTACTCTTCGTCGAACTTCTTTGAGTACGTCACGGGCGGTGTCCTGACCGCCGAGACCAAAGGCGAGTCCGCCGGCAATAGCTATCATCGCCACCATTCCCGTAAACAAAATGCGAATCAAATCTGCGGCAACTCCCAGCTGATGTAATGCAAGCAGCCCGGTAAAGATAAAGACTGAGTATCGCGCCAAAGACGCGAGCCCTCCGGATGAACTATGACCTACTCCACGGGCGCCATGTTTGACCACATCATAGACCAGATTCCCCACGACCATACCCACGAGGCCCATGACCACAGCCACAAACACATTGGGCAGGTACAACAGCAGCTGATTTAAAACCTCGCTGACCTGCTTGATGCCCCAGACTTCAACTGCGGCAATCAGGAATAAAATAAATACGGTCCAACGCAACAGTTCAGCCAGAATCTTCGGCCAGACCTTCAGGTCATGCACAGAGCCAAGCTTGGCGTCTTCCGCCCATTTCTCGACTTTTACCAATTGAGTCAGTCCCAATACTGCTTCTTTTATGAGTTCCGCAATTAATAAACCCACCAGTAACACCAGAAGTCCCGCGACAAATTGCGGAAAAAACAAGGCAATGCCGGTAAAAAAGTTTGTTACTATCGAAGCGATTAATCCTGGTACATTTACCATTTTTCTCACCTCCCCTTACATCGGTTCCACTATTCGTTTGCCATCACCAATAAGCATTAGTTTTAGCGTAACGAATGAATGAAGCACTTGTCAACTACAACTAAAATAAAGTTGTCTTAACGAGCTAAAGAGGTAGATGTCCGGCGCGGCCGCACACGAGGGCGGGTAAATGATTTGATAAACTTGAGAAACTGGTGCGCGGTAGTTTCCCAGGAAAATTTTTCTGCCCAGGCAATGGCCAGATTTTCCATCCGTTCGCGAATATAGGTGTGCGAAAGGATACGGTTGATGGCTCGGGCAAACGCATAGTCGTCGCCCACCGGCACCACAAATCCTGATAAACCATTGCGCACCAGTTCACTCACTCCAGGCGTATCAGCGCAAACTACCGGTGTGCCGCACGAATTTGCTTCCAGTACAGTACTCCCCGACTCAGCTATTGGGGAGGTGTTCACCGCCACCCATGCCCGGCCTAACAACCGGGTCTTTTGTTCATCGCTCAGCTGGGAAGCAAACGTGACTGACTGAACCGGCAGTTCTTTTTTCAATTCCTGGGCTAACTTTTTATTCGGATCAAGTATGGTCAGGGTCGCGCGCGGACGCTGTATAAGTACTTTACGAAACGTTTTAACCAGACACTCAAACGCCAGCTCGTGCGCAAGATTTCCGTTATACACAATCAGCGGATGTTTACTTTTTTTAGTTACCTGTTTGTTACGCACTGTGCCGGGAAAAATTGTTTTTATCGAGCGCAAAAGCCGCAGTTTTTTTGTAAGTACCTTTTTGTGGGCAGTCGAAAGAGTGACGACTCCGGCATGACGATACACGCGGGGAATCAGCGTAGTTTCGATAAATTTCAAGAGCCGGTTCAACCGCCCGAGCTCGTGGACAAACGGATGAGCAAAGTAAATCACCGGCAAATCCGCATAAAGCGGCGTAAAAAAGGGAAAGCGGTGTTCACAATCAATAATGACGTCATACTTACCCTTAAATTGCGTCAGGTAGTGCAGTGCCGCCCAGATATAAACTGAAAATGAACTACCACGGCGCAGGATCTGGATACCATCTTGTTCTGAAAAAGAAGTGCCTTTTTTGAGGTTACTGCAGAAAATCGTCACCCGATTGCCTTCGTTTACCCAGCGTTTGGCTAGTTCATACAAATAGAGTTCTACCGGAGACTTTCCCGTACCAGGTAAATAGCGCGGATAAAAGATAAGCACTGAAACTGGTCCGGATTTGTCCCTCATATCTTTGCCCGGGAAAATTTATACGCAGAGATGCGCTTAGGACAGCGGTTGACAGTTCAAAATTAAAAGGATTATAAACTGGTTGCAGGCAATTAGTCAACGGGAAAAAGAGGCATAGGTGGATTTTGGATCGATTATTTCAGTAACGAATGAAGCAGCGTAGAAATGATCGTAATCAGAATTGACGCAATGAGCGCAGTTCCGAATCCATCGACTATAAACCCGGGTGTGAGACCTGCTGCCAGTAATAATAAAATAGCATTAATTACCAGTGAAAATAAACCCAACGTGAGAAAAGTAATCGGCAACGTCAATAAAGTCAAGATAGGTTTAAGAAACGCGTTAACAAGACTAATGATGAGCGCGGCAACCAGCGCGGTCGTAAAATTTTCCAGTTGAAATCCGGGAATCAGCTGTGAAACAATAACGAGCGTCAATGCGCTCGCAAACCATTTGATAATGAGATGCATAATGAGTAATACTTATACTACACGAATTATATGAACTCATTTCAAAACTAATTTTGTCTTAATAGGACAATAATAAGTGCTAAATATACAAAAGCTTTGTATATCGCAGGTTTGTAATCTCTTCTTACTCTGACGCGCCAAAAGTTTTTTATCCAGGCG
>Ga0209542_10011241_pt1 | contig 15908 bp, 23 predicted proteins | sample RifCSPhighO2_01_FD_184028 | JGI IMG/M metagenome (GOLD analysis project Ga0209542, IMG submission 184028) | Soil microbial communities from Rifle, Colorado - Rifle CSP2_plank highO2_0.1 (SPAdes) (version 2) | ecosystem: Environmental > Terrestrial > Deep subsurface > Rock core/Sediment ... | reverse complement strand
GGATACGGATTAATTGCAGTCAAAGCGCGCAGTGTCGATGTGACGATGCGGCCGAAACAAGTGTTTGAAGAAGTGCGACGCATTATTGAAAGGAAAATGACGATTGTTGATTTTAGAGTGCTTGAGCCGTTCCAAAAGGATCATTGTTTTATTATCGCGAAGAAGAAGTAAAATAGTTTAAAGAGGTGGAATCATGGACTTAGAAAAAGTGTCTAAATTATCAAATCAAGTTGCGCATCTGACTACAACTTTGAATCATGATGCACATAATTTAAAAGAATATTCTCAGAAAATTCATCATATTTCTTTATTGGTAAAAAGCCTGCCTAAAAGTATGCCCGGAATGCCTAAAGACCGAAATCAACGGGTGCCTCCATCTAAAGATTATGGAAATGAATTTAAGAAATTTAGAGATTCGCTGCAGAATTATATAAAAGATTTTACTCTTGTGCAAAGTTTATTGCAAGAGATTAACAAAGCACTGAAATAGTGTTCATTTCTTTTTCGTTTCTTTTATTTCTTCGACGTGAATGATTTGGACAGGACACACTTCTGCAGCTTCTTTGTTCGCCGGCATATCTTTGTCATCGATAATTCGTTCTTCGTTTTCGCCGTTCATAGTACAGCCTTTGAGGTCGGCTAAGCCGTCTTTTTGAGACATTTCCCAGAATTTTGGAGCGACAGCAGCGCAGCTCCCACAGGCGATGCACTTTGGTCGTTCGTGGATTATCTTGAATGCCATAAGCTTCTTTTAAGAATGAGGGTTTTTAAATGCATCGGAGTTTACAATTCCTATGATTAGGGGTAAACACCGAGGTGCTCAAGAATTAATGGTGATTCTTGACATGTAGAATTGGAAAAGAAAAAATAAAAATTATTTTTTCCTCATCAGCTGAGAAAGCTTGTACGGCAATAAGATGACGCCGACAAGATTGCCGATCAGGAGCAGATATACGCCGACCATGGTTTTGCCATTGCCGAGCAGAATCGAAGACAGCTCATCATTAGTATTCTGAAGCAGCTGGCCTTGAACGGCAAACAACAGCGAAAGCATAATCAGAATGAACATAATACCCATTAACCATTCATCTATTTTCATGATATCACCTTTTGGGTGAAGTATACATTTTTTATTTATAAGCGTTATGTTTGACGACAGTGTCCATGTAAAGGCAGATAGTGCGTCTATGCCGATTGTGTGTGCTTCGCAGAATTGAAATAGACGACCTGAGTGAGCTGGCAAGCGAACGAAGTTGAGAAGCGTACTAGGCCTCGCACTATCTGCCAACCGGTTAATGGACACTGTCTGTTTGACGCTATGTTTATATTCGGCGCGCTTATTTTGGAAACATGATTGCGTTATTTATCGGCAGGTTCCAGCCGCTGCATAACGGACATCTGGCAATTATCAAACGTATTGCGAAGGTTGCACCACTCAAAATAGGCATTGGAAGCGCGCAGTACAAAAATACGAAAGATAATCCACTATCAATTGCGGAACGGCGTGAAATGATGAGACGGGTGCTTGCTTCTGAGAAGATTACTGCGGAGATCTATGAGATTTCGGATATTCATGACGATGAAAAATGGGTTGATCATGTGCGCGCTGCTGTTGGAGTGTTTGATGTTGTGTACTCGGGCAATGAATGGGTGGTTCGGTTGTTTCAGGAGAAAAGCGTAGCTGTTAAAGTTATTAAAGAGATTGATCCGTACAAGGCGACGAAAATTCGCGAAGCGATTTGCGCTGGAAAATCAATTAGACGAGATGTGACGGCAGTGGTGCTTTCGTATTTAGAAGAGATTGATGCGATTGAGAGGATTAGGAAGATTGGGTAGTAGTGAAAATATCTGCTTGCTTTGAAGAGATGTGTTTTACCTTGACTTATTTAATTAAACCATCGGGGTGCACGCAAAGTGTGCTTTGCTAGTCACGCTCACTCTGTTCGGTGACCAACACGACGAATACGATCGTGATGCATATTCTTTGCTGATTAAATAGTTGTTATTTCTTATCTGATAACTTGCATAAAATTCTCCGAAAAATAATGCGATTTGCCTAAATAGTGTTCCATCGTTCGTCTGCTTCATTATCCCATTCTTTTTTTAGAACTTCGAATGGTGATGACTCTTTCAATTTACTCGACTTATATGTTTCAGGTTTGTAAGGCTGTGCACGAATAATTTTAATGGCGAGGTTGCGTTTCTTGAGTTCGTTTTGAAGGTTTTTTTCGTCAACTTTTTGATCATAGCCTAAGCAGATGATGTCGGGCTTGATTTCTTCGATAGTTTGGAGTTTGTCGGTTTCGCTGCCGAGAATCGCTCTATCTATGATCTTTAGATTTTGGACAAGTTTTAGGCGGTCATTTTCATTCATGATCGGCTTGTGTTTGCGTTCTGCTTCGACGGTTTTGTCGCGTGCGACGACGACGATAAGCATAGTGCCGAGCGCTTTTGCCTGCTCGAAATAATATAAGTGTCCTGCGTGAAGCATGTCGAATGTGCCGGTGCAGAGGACAGTGGTCATAGTCATTTTATATGAGCCAATGTATAAAAAGACAGAGGTACGTTTAAAGTCACTTAATAGTAGTAAAATTAGAAAGTTTTAAATACCCTAATCTTAAAAAGAGCACATGGAAATAAAAGATATTTTACAGATGCTGCAAGTATGGAATCAGATTCAGACTCTATTCTACAGACCAGTTCATCGACATCAGTTTGTAGATGGTGATTCGTTGGATTATTCTATAGGTTTACTTGCTCGAGACTTTAAACCAAATCCCGACTTTAAAGGCTCAGAGGCACTTAGACGTTCTGTTGATGCATTGAGAAATATAGATTGTGATGGACTTCTTCGATTTCTTCGAAAGCCATTGAATGAACAACCTCAACCCGAAGAGGATATCCAAAAAATGATTGCAGCTTCGTTCTCGAAAACTGCAAAAATTTATGATGAAGAGTCACAAGCATATCAAATTGCATCCGCACTGAACACTGTAGCATCTTATCCCGGAGTTGATTATGTTGCAAATACCATTTGTCCGAGTATTCTTCACGGCAACATTGCCACAAGAGTTTATGGTAATTTTATTGGTAAAATTGAAGAATTGCTAAGATCAGCAATCCCAGTCGTAAATATTGCACGACTTCATGGAGAAATACATGGACAGAAAGATCTTGTTCTTTATGCAGCTGGCGCGAAGGGCTTGTTGGATTTCCTTGATTATAGAAGAGATAGTCCGATTTATTTACTTAAAGAAAAATAAGCTTCTCATCCACATCAAAGGTATGCCCCATTTTTGTGCGCTTTGTTTTGAGATAGTCGATATTATGGATGGTGGGCATTATTTGCAGCGGCACTTTCTCATTAATCGTTATGCCGTAATGCTCAAGCTGGCAGATCTTGTCCGGATTGTTTGTCAGTAATTTAATGGACTTGACATTGAAATACTTTAAGATTTGTGCAGCGATTGAATAATCGCGCGCATCTTCAGGCAGCCCAAGTTCTTTGTTTGCGGTGACCGTGTCGTGGCCTTTATCCTGCAGATTGTAGGCGTGCAACTTGTTGATTAATCCGATGCCCCTTCCCTCTTGACGGAGATAAATAATTATTCCGGTTGTCTTTCCGATGATGGACATTGCTGTATGTAATTGTTCGTCGCAGTCGCATCGCAGTGAGCCGAATACTTCGCTCGTTATACATTCAGAATGGACGCGGACCACAATGTCTTTTTTATTTTTTATATCGCCTTTGACGAGCGCTAATTCGTCCGTGTTGTTCACGTTATTTTTGAATGCGATCAGTCTGAATTCGCCGTATTCTGTAGGCAGGCGCGATTCGACGACGTTCTCGATAAAACATTCGGTTTTCATGCGGTACGCAATGAGGTCAGCAATGGAGATGATTTTCAGATGATGCTTTTGCGCAAATTCTTTCAGTTCTTGGCCTGATGACATTGTGCCGTCATCGTTCATGATTTCGCAGATGACCCCTGCTGGATATAATCCGGCGATTCTCGCAAGGTCGACCGCTGATTCTGTGTGGCCGGGACGTTTGACGACGCCGAGATTGTCTGCAATCAATGGGAATATATGACCGGGTTTTGTGAAATCTTCGGGTTTCGCGTTTTTGCTGAGAACTTGGCGGATCGTTACGGCGCGATCTGCGGCGGAAATGCCTGTTGTTGTTCCGAGTTTAGCATCGATTGAAATAGTGAATTTTGTTGTATGCGCGGATGTGTTTTCAGAAGGTGAAACCATCAAAGGAATGGCTAATTCCTGCGCGCGCGCTTTTGTTATTGGCATGCAGATGAGGCCTCGGCCATGCGTTGCCATGAATGTTATGTGGTTCTCGGTAACTTTTTCTGCAGGAATGTATAGATCTCCCTCATTTTCGCGGTCAGCATTATCTGTAATGATGATCATTTTACCTGCGCGAATGTCTGCGAGCGCTTGTTTTATGTTTGTGTTATTCATAGATATCCTTCAACGACGAGGGCGTTGCCGCATCGTGATGTTGTTCTATTTTTGAGGTTTAAAAGTGTTTCCTTGAAATTATTTAATCCGTAGCCGTTTTCGACCTGCATGTCGACTATAAAAAAGATGCATTTGTTTGCTTGTTTTTGAGTTATGAATGAATTGATTATTTGTGCGCCGCCTTCGACGAGGACGCTCGTTATGTTGCGTTTGCCGAGGTCGGTGAGGACATCATTGAGGTTGGTTGGGTTGATTTGCACGACTTCGCATTTTGTTGAAAGTGCTTTGGCTTTTAGATTATTATCAGGGGTTTCATCGCAGTAGATGATAGTTTTGCCGTCATTGAAGACGCGGGATTTTATTGGCGTTTGAAGTTTAGAATCGAGGATGATTTTGATTGGACTTCTGCCATTGACGAGCCGGATGTTTAATTGCGGATCATCTTTGAGTATGGTGTTTATACCGACGAGAATTGCGTCGTGTTGCTTTCTGAGCTCGTGGACTTTAGTTGATGCGGTTTCGTCAGTGAGTTTCTTTTTTATGCCGTCGCCCCAGGTGATATAACCTTGTGGAGTGACGGCTGCTTTGATTGTGACGAATGGACGTTTTGTTGTAATCCACTGGAAGAAAAATTCATGGAGTTTTTCGCAGGACTTGTCGTTGAGAAGGGTTGTTTTGATTCCTGCGCTGTTGAGAGCGTTGATGCCGCTGTGTGCGACGGCGGGGTTTTTATCGGTTGTGCCGATGATTATGTGTTTGATATCGGATTCGATGAGTTTTAATGTGCACGGAGGTGTGCGTTTGTTTGTGTGAGAGCATGGCTCTAATGTGACGTAGAGAATTGAGTCTTTGAGCTGGTCTCTTGTGCATTTTTTGATTGCGTTGATTTCGGCGTGATCGCCTCCGGGCGGCTGAGTGACGCCTTCGGCGATGATTTTGTTATCTTTTACGAGGACGGCGCCGACAGACGGATTTGGGGAGACGTTGCCGAGGTTTGAGTAGCCGAGCTCGAGGGCGCGTTGGATGAAAGAATTAGTGTTCATTTCAGTTTCTTCACCAATTGAATACACGCACGCATGATTTTTTCTGCGCGGTCGATGCGGTCAATTGCTTGCTGTTTTGTGATTCGTGGACCCGTAATTCCAAGCAACACAGGTTTTTCGAATTCTAATGAGAGGTTTGTAAGTGCGGGTACAACTGCGTTCATGATAGCGATATCGTGATGTGTTTCGCCTTGGACGACGGCGCCCAATGTGACAACTCCATCAATGTCTTTCTTCTTCAAAAGCTTTTTGACGCCTAATGGAATGTCATAACTGCCGGGAACGATGAGGACGTCGGTTTGGACGTTTTGCGATTCTGCTGCTTTTTGGGCACATTCGAGCATTTTACCAGTAATTGTCTTCCAGTACCAATGTGAGACGACGATGCCGATTTTCATGTGTAGTTCAAAAATTTATTTGTTTAAATGTTTAGTACATTGGACCAAAGTTACCATGAATGTTATAATGCTTTACCCAGGATTTGACGATTTCATTGAGTTCTGGAGGAAGACTTTTTTTTTGTTCTATACCATTGACGAGATTTTGGAATTCAGTTACACGGTCAACCTGCGCAGCACCCAAATGCCGTCGTTGTGTGTTTATAAGTGCATATAGACCATCGGCTTGAAGCATGGGAAGTAGAATGCCATGATACTGCAGCCCAGCACCAATATCGGACGGAATTTTTAATTCTCCAATCATGCCTAGCTGATGCTTGCGAGCCATTTCAAGCGCGCATTCGATTTCAGTCTCCAAGAAAATTTCCGCATTATCTACTTTTGATCGTGAATTAAATGCTTCTGCATGAACGAAAATAGATGCTTCTCTGTTTAACCCAAAATCTTCGGGATAGAAAATGAGTGAAAAACCACGCGTTGTTTGGCGTAATTCTTCTTCAAACTTTACAGAGTCAACTTTAGGCGGCAGGAGTACATACTCGCCATCTTTGAGATGTGGCATTCGCATTTTCGGGATGTTTGCAAGCGCATGTTCAACATACTTGCTTCGATCGTCGTCATAAACAACTCGTATCCCTTTTACTGTTCGTGTTACATCTTCGATATATAATTCACGTAATTCAGGGGATTGTACTGCTTCTTCGAGAGTGAGATTGGCAGGAGGTGAAGCTACCATATATCCAATAATACCGCCGGCAAGCAATCCAACGGCGGGTGCGATTTTCGATAAACCATGTCTCATGAGCTTATCCAAGAATGTCGATTTATAAATGTTTGTCGTCTTTAAAGTCCGCCTGCATGCGGATATCCTTGCCGTTTGCCTGTGCCTGCTGAAAGTGTTAATGTTTCTTTGCCTTTGAGGATTGAAACTGCGTTAAGTGCGTGCTTTTGTGCGCGGTCGAGTGCGATGGATTTTTGTTGGTCTTTGTTGTCCGTTTCTTTTTCGTGGAAGAAGATCTTGAGGATATGGGTGTTTGTCATTAACTCGCACTGGATGAGGCCGAGGTTTGCTTCGTGAGCACAGACTTCGTCAAGATCTTCTTTGCCGACCCAGCCGAATGCACAGACGATGTTGCACTTGTACTTGTCAATGAGGATTTTGCAGGCGATGGGTAGATCTTTGAAGCCGGGGACGGTGTACCGTTCGAATGTGATTGATTCTTTTGGATGGGCTGCTTGTATTGCGTTTATTGCTGCTGCTGCTAGGTCTACTCGTGAAAATGTTGTGTCTGCGAGACCGATGTGCATATGACTGTTTTAAGATGAGAGGTTTATAAGGTTTGTTGGTGGGATGTGTTTGTTTTTACTTTCTGATAAACCAATATTAACCTAATATTTTTTGACTATTAATCAGCTAATGTGGGGAGCAACACGACGAACGTAAGTTCAATTAGTCGCATGCTGTTACCCCAATTCGCTGATTATACGTAAACGTAAGAGATATTATCGGAATTAGATAGTAGAGATTAGTTCACTCAAATTCAAAAGGGAGAGTGTCGCCGTCTTTTAGGTTTAGTGTGTCGCGGCCAGTGGCACTAGGCGAAGTGCTTTCATGTGGTGTATTCCTTCGGAAACACCACGATATTATTGCTATATAGAAAATTCTCTAAGTTCACTCAAATTCAAAAGGAAGTGTATCCCCGTCTTTTAGGTTTAATGTTTCGCGGAGATTGACGGATGCGATGATTTCGATGACATCAGGACCATGACGAGTTTTGTGGGGAACAACGATTGCGCCGTCGTATTCGCCAGCGATCGATATAAGATAGCAGTCAACGGTGACTAGATCGCTTTCCTTGGGAACGATTTGGATTTTTTCGTGGCTGCTAAAATCGAGAGGATGTTTTACATTGAGATTGAGTGTGCCGGGAAAACATGTAAAACCTAATGTTGTTTCAAAGTAGTCAAGATAACGATTTACGTAACGACTTCCTTCGCCCAGGCCGGGCATAACTGCGCCACTGATTATCATTAATTGAGACAGGAATAATCTCCTACATAAACTTTTTGGTGGATTGTGCTTATGATAGGCTTATTCGGTAGAATTTTAAATCATTGGATTATTTGTTTTGATATGGATAAGTCGAAAATAGCTACGTTTCTGACAATCATTATTGGTAAAGCGACGAACGTTTATCCACATGAGAGAAGTGCGTATGCTGAAATACTTGATGATTTGCACAAATTGATACGCTTTGTCAATGAAGCACAAGCAGAGGAGATGCGGACCATTAACAACCAGATTAAGAAATGTGAGAGTATTATTGTTGATGTTCAACGTGCGGAACGGAAGAATTTTGATTTGGATGTGATTATCTCGATAACACAGGGAGAACTGCGAAACTTTCCTCATGTTGATGTTGCGCTGAACACCTATGCAGATGTACTTGATTATTATCGAAAAGTATTACAGAAACTTATAGCGATGAAATATGAATGCGCGATATTTTGCAAGACACTTGTTGAGAAAATTCAAGATCTTGTTCATTGGACCGAGAAGGCCTATCAAAAGAAGATGAATTTACAACTCTTTTGCACGTGGATGTTAAGAGATTTACATCATATTCAAAAGGAACTAAACTTTGTTGAGGTGATTAGAGATGTTTGAACGTGCAAAAAGAATGATTTCGCATTTACGTGGAAAGTCAATTCCTATAAACACAATCGCAGTTTCCTCAGATATTGATGTTGCAAAAGCTTCCGTTGCTGCAATGATTACAAATATCGATGAGAGATATTCATTTCTCGATAAGGAAACAGTTTTAAAATTGCTCACCAAAGATATTTCTTGGTGTTTTGCCTGTCTTGAACGATTAGAGGATGATGCAGATAATGAATTATCTCGGAAAGCGACGAATTGGCGCCTCAAATTGCTTGAAAGCGCAATATTTCTGCGTGATGCGGAACAGAACAAGTTGATGACGAAGGAAAGAATCATGGCACCATTACGTAGATATTTGCGTATGCTGTTTCATGAGTTGGATAGGGAACGAAAGACTAGGTAGGCATGTAACTCATCTTTTCTTCGGATAAGACGGTGACATAATTCGTGCTTTCAATTGTTCCCGGAAATATCTTCTCCATTTCTGAAATAATAGAAAACATGTCCTGCAATTCCTTGACGTGAAATTCGATTTCCAGCGTTTCGCCCCCGATGGTCTTGTCGACCTGGTAAATATTTTTGTGCTGCTGGCAGTACTGCGTGATGCTGTTCATCTTCTTATAATTTGACAGGCGGATTTCGGCTTTGTAGTAAGAGTATCCTAATTTCGAGACGTCAATCATGGCGCGGAAACCCTGGATAAGATTCTTTTTCTGGAGCTGTTTTAAACGATAGGCGACGTTTTCTGCGGACATGCCCACGTTTGGTGCGATATCGATGAGAGAGGAGCGTGCATTTTTTGATAGGTGATTGAGAATCTTCAAGTCTACATCGTCGAGAAGCACTTTTTCCTTGCCGCCGAGGATTCGCACCGTGATTTCTTTTGAGGGATTCAGATATTTTTTTGGATAATGATAAATGGGTGAGTAAATGCATGTCTTGTAGTCTTTGATATGTTCTAGATGTTTCTCGAGAAATGCATCCCAGAATTCATGGAAATCATAGATATTTTCGACGCTTATGCCGAGTGCGATGTCCCAATTGCCGGCGATAAGAACGATTGCCCAAACTTGTTTCTGCTGATGAAGGTAAGCGAGCAGGACTGATTTTTTTGTTTCGGTGATATTTCTCAACTTGAGATAGACGCGGAATGTGGTAAAGCCTAATCGAGACGTGTCAATCATCGTGTAATAGCCCTTGATTATACCGTCCCGTTCCAGGCGCGTTATCCGGTATTTCACGAGCTGCTTGGACATTTTTGTCTTCCGGGCAAGCTCGCTGTAGGGCATACGCCCGTTTATGTCAAGCAAATAGAGCAGTTGGAGGTCTTTCTTATCGAGATTTTCTTGAGGCATTATTTTACTTTAACTGTTTATTCTTTATTAACTTTTTGTTTTGTGAAATATTTTGATTGAAAGATTTAACTATTTCATAATTAGCTACCAAGATGTGGTAAAAACCATGGAGATAGTAAAATGATAAATAGTTTTGAAACATCATGGCGGAAAGAACTGAAGGAGGATCCAGTTGAGTATGCAATAGCAGGAGAGCTTGTGGAAAAATTAAACGAAGCAATCGATACCTTATTGACAGAAAAAGAGGGTTACATACTGAGATCTCATTATGGAATTGGGAGGAAAGTAACACATTATGGCGCAATTGCTGAAGAGCTACAGCTACCGCGGGACTCCGTTCTTGACTTGGAATTTAGAGCTATTGGAAAATTAAGGCGTTCGGGGGCTCAACTGAAGAAATTTCTTGATTTTAATGAGTGAATGAAAATGCTAGCACTTGAGAAATTTCAGGGGTTATACCTGGGCGAAGGAGAAAAAAAGAGGAAGGCATACGTTCATTAACCAAATCCGGACAGCTAGGTGGAATTCCTCCGAAAACTTATGAATTCAATAGAGCACTTGAATCGTTAAATGGTGTCATTGAGTTAATTGAGTAGACTTTGTTTTGTACATTATTCTAAATTTGTTATTTCCACAACGTCGTCTTAAACGTATTAGAACAAAAATCTAAACACCATATCTTAATATTTTTGGGTGAGCCTTACCTACATCGAAAATTTCTTTAAACAGATTATCCAAAAAATTTATTAATACGCTTTCATTAACCATGATTCATGATAACCACAATTAGCAAAGGCCAACAGGTGACTATTCCCGCACAATTTAGAAAGGCTCTCCATTTAACAGTTGGCAGCAGAGTTGAAATAGAAAAAAAAGGCAAAACATTGGTTATAAAACCGATCGATGGTGATCTTAAGACGCTTTTTCGGGAAGCAAAAACAGTAGCTCCGAAACGAAGGCTGTCCGCCAAGCAAATGGATGAGTTGATTGAACATGAAGTTCATTGACAGTAACATTCTTGCCTATGCTTTTTATGATAACGATCATACGGATGCTGCCAAAAATCAATTCAGGAAGGCGGAATAATTGACACGTTTAATTTGACAGAGGCTTTTTTTGTCATTGAGAAAGAAGTGAACAGAGAGTATGCACAGAAAGTTATTCGAGGATTGCTTAAATCATCACTCGTTATTGTTGATGTAACGCCAAACCTGATTTTTGAAACACTGCGAAGAACAGGAAAGTATAAGCTCAGTATTTTCGACCTTATTCATTATACCTGTGCTCTGATGTCGGGGTGTGTTTCAGTTGTGAGTTTTGATAAAGATTTTGATGGATTAGAAATCCCACGTGAAGAGCCTTAAAACCCCATCACATCTTCAATCGCGCCAATGACACGCGCTGGCGTTGGGATATAATGATCTTCTAGTTTTGCTAACGGTACGACCGTATCAAATCCAGAGACACGCATGACGGGTGCTTTCAAACTTAATAATGCTTTTTCCATGATGCGCGCGGAGATTTCGGAGCCGAGGCCGCCGGACGATGGAGCTTCTTGCACGATGACGCAGCGACCGGTTTTTTCGACGGACGATAAAATTGTTTTGGTGTCCATTGGTTTGAGCGTGCGCAGATCGATTAATTCGATACTGTATTTGCCTGCGAGTTGGGCGATTGCTTGTTTTGCGGTGAAAACCATGCTGCCCCAGGCGATTAATGTAATGTCTGTACCTTCCTGAATGACATTTGCTTTGCCTAATTCGATTGTATACCGTTTGTCGGGCACTTCTTCCTTGATTGCGCGATACAAGCGCTTGGGTTCGAGGAAGATAATGGGATCGTCTGCTTGGATTGCGGCGGCGAGCAAGCCTTTTGCGTCGTACGGAGACGACGGAATAACGACTTTGAGACCAGGAGTGTGTGCATAGAGCGCTTCCATGCTTTCACTGTGATGTTCGAGCGCTTTGACGCCGGCGCCATAGGGTGCACGGACGACTAACGGACAGGTAAAACGGCCGCGCGAACGGTTGCGCATGCGGGCTGCGTGGCAGATTAATTGGTCGAATGCCGGATAGATGAATCCGTCGAATTGGATTTCACAGACGGGTTTTATGCCATTAATTGACAAGCCGATCGCTGTGCCGACGATGCCGGCTTCGGCTAACGGTGTGTCGATGACACGGTCTTCGCCAAATTCTTTGATGAGATTGTCCGTCACACGGAAGACGCCGCCATCTTTGCCGACGTCTTCGCCCATGATAATGACGCGTTTATTGTTCTGAAGTTCAAGCTTTAATGCGCTGTTGAGCGCCTGAACCATATTCATGACAGTCATTGTTGCACCGCCAATGATTTTTGTTCTTCGTATTCGGGAATATCTTTTGAATACATGTTATCGAACATTTCAGTGGGATCGGGTTTGGGAATCGCTTCGAGCTTTTTTATCGCGTCGTCGATGAGTTGTTGATTTTTCTTGTATAATTTACCTTCAGCGTCTTTGTCCCAGAGTTTCTTTTTCTCCATGTACATGCGGACGCGGCTAATTGGATCCTTTGCTTGCCATTGCTTGAGTTCGTCGTCACTTCGATATTTTTTTGCGTCGTCGCTTGTTGTGTGGTCTGTCAGACGATACGTGTAGGCTTCGATAAATGTTGGTTTGCCGGCTCGTGCATTTTTTAGCGCGTCACGTGTAGCCAGAAACATGGCGAAGATATCATTACCATCGACTTGGATGCCGTTGATACCATATGCAATTGCTTTTTGTGCTAATGTTTCGGATGCTGTTTGCTTCGATCTTGGAACGGAGATCGCCCATTGATTGTTTTCGCAGACGAAGACGATTGGGACTTTGAATACGCCGGCAAAATTCATTGCTTCATGAAATATACCTTCGCTGGTTGCACCGTCGCCAAGATAACAAAGCACGGCTGACTTTTCTTTTTTCATTTTTGCTGCCCAGGCGATGCCGACTGCATGAGCGGTTTGTGTGCCGACGGGAATACAGACTGGTAGACAGTTGATGTCTTTTGGGCAGCGCATGCCGCGCTCGTCGCCGGAATTATACTGTAGAAGCATGTGTAACGGATAGCCGCGTGTAATATAGGACGGCCAATTGCGGAAGTATGGCACCATCCAGTCGGATTTTTCTAATGGAAATGTGCTGCCGATATCTGCGGCTTCTTGTCCTTTAGACTGGGCGAACGTGTATAAACGACCTTGGCGCTGCATGGCGAACATTTTTTCGTCAAACATGCGCGAGAGAACCATTAATTCGTAGAGTTTCTTGATTACTTGCGGTGTTAATTCTTTAGGTTTTAATTTTTCGTCACAATTTCCTTTCTCATCAAGAATTTGCAGATGTTCAATTTCGAATTTTTGGATTACTTTTTGCATTGCTCAATCACGAATGGAAAATAAAGAGATACTTTTTAAAGGTTTGGCTGTGTTTTTCTTAAATTACTTTCTTCACCAGTTTCGGCACCTGCTGCGGCGTCAATGCGACATGTGCACCAGCCTTCTTCAGTGCATCCATCTTTGCCTGGGCAGATTGTCCTGCGCCATATGCAATTGCACCAGCGTGGCCCATCTGTTTGCCTGGAGGTGCAGACTTTCCGGTGATGTATGTAATCACGGGCTTGTGCATTTTTTTAATAAATGAGCATGCGTTCTGTTCTAAGACGCCGCCAATTTCGCCGAGTAGAACTATTGCGTCTGTCTGTTTGTCTTTTTCGAATATTCTGAGAACTGTTTCGTAGTCTGAGCCGATGATACGGTCGCCGCCGATGCCGACAATTGTCGACTGGCCGATGCCTGCTTTGGTTAATAGATCAGTTACTTCGTGGGTTAATGTGCCACTGCGCGAGATGATGCCGACGTTTCCTTTTTTTGTGATGCTGCCGGGGATGATACCGAGCTTGCATTCGCCTGCGGTCAAAAGACCAGGACAGTTTGGACCGATGATTGTTAATTTTCTTCGTTCTGCTTCTTTGAGAATGGGGATGGTATCATGCACAGGAATTTCTTCGGTGATGATGACGATATTGAGGTTTTCTTTCAGCGCTTCAAATGCAGCAGCTTTTGCGAATGGTGCGGGAACGAACATGATGCTCCAGTCAGGCTTGTGTGCTTTGACGGCTTCTTTGACGGTATTGTAGACGGGAATGTTGAATACAGACTGGCCGCCTTTGCCGGGCGTCACGCCAGCGACGATATTTGTGCCGTAGGCGAGCATCTTTTCGGTGTTTAGTGTGCCGTGATGGCCGGTGATTCCCTGGACGATGACTCTCGTGTTTTTGTTTATGAGGATTGACATAGGATTTGAGAATTCTTTGGGATTTATATAGGTGCTGGGAGTGGTTTCTTATAGTTTCTGACTTCTTTGAGATGACGATTGATTTCCTTGGAAGAAATGTCACCGTTGAATTTTGCGGCGACTGGTATCATTAAACGTGCTCGCATATTAATGGTATTCGCTGTTTTTACGTATGCAATCCATCCTTCAAAAAAATCGTAGATTGAATCGTACTTTATTTCCTTCGCATCATATTTTTTACAAAGAAAGCCTAATTTTTGTTTGAATGTACGGATGTTGCGTAATTTTATGAGCTTGTGATAAGTGAATATTTTCAACCCAAGAAAATCTATTCCGCGATTGAGCGTTATTATTCGCGATTTATCCGGATGGAGATCCAACAATAGGTTCTCTTGAAGATACATTGCAATGCGCTCTTTAAAAGAGCTGAGTTTATCTGCCGAGCAATCGAGAATGACAAAATCATCAACATAACGAATGTAATATTTTGCTTTTAAAATTTGCTTTACAAAATAGTCGAGCTCATTGAGATAAATATTCGCGAAAAATTGTGAAGTTAAATTACCTAAAGGCATGCTTTTGCCTGAATTGGAGTAATTTTTTATTATTTTATTGATGAGCCAAATAATTCGCGGATCATTAATTCTTTTTTTAATGAGCTTGATTAAGATAGCGTGATTGACCTCATCAAAATAATGGCGAACATCTGCTTTCAAAACATAAACTTTTTGAGTATTGTTTTGTGAGACATTTTTCTTAAAGAAATCGAAACGCCTGATTGCATTTAACGTGCCCTTACCTTTTCGGTTTGCATAGCTGTCGTAAATAAATATTTTTTCGAATAAAGGTTCGATGATATTACACAGCGCATGATGAACAATGCGGTCACGAAATTCTGACTTGTTGATTTTCCGTATTTTTGGATCACGCAGAATGAACATTTGGAGAGGTTTGGGATTGTATGAATGGAGAAGGAGCTCGGTGCGCAGCATTTTTATGTTGGACATAAGCCGCTGTTCAAAATCGAGCACATACTGCTTTTTCGTTTTATGTTTTCGGGCTTTTCGGTATGCTCTATAGAGATTGCGGAAACCACATAGCTCTTTCCATAAATCACGAGGATAAGTCCCAGCAGGGGCTATTCCACGAACGCGGCTGTTGTTGTTCACATTGCGATTGTTAGCGTTCGCATTGGAATTGTTGTTGAAGTTGTTGAGCCACGAAGCCCGCGAAACGTTGTAGCTCTGTGTGCTGTTTTTCACTGCTATTTCACCGACGCTCGGAAGCGTTGTGTCATGGCTGTCTTGCCCGATTTCCAATGTGACTGCCGTTGATGGGAAGCCTGACGGTTTCATAATCAAGTTGCCTCGATCATAGCACCAGAGCGTGTAGTCCCAACACGTGCTGGGACAAAGAAAAGAAAGAATCTACTGATTAAATAACTTGCGCATTTCTGCTTCGTATTGCTTCTGTACAGCTTCAGCTACAAAAGTTCTTGAAACGGCGATAATATCGTCAAGCGATGGCTTTTGTATGTGAACCCAAGTTTGACAGTTAAATAGAAAATCATCCGTAATTTTGTTTGAATTTACATGACACAAACAAAACTACGGACAACAGGATTAAAGCAGAACATCAATATATCTTTTCCGATTGGGACTGCAA
>Ga0209542_10011236_pt1 | contig 15914 bp, 19 predicted proteins | sample RifCSPhighO2_01_FD_184028 | JGI IMG/M metagenome (GOLD analysis project Ga0209542, IMG submission 184028) | Soil microbial communities from Rifle, Colorado - Rifle CSP2_plank highO2_0.1 (SPAdes) (version 2) | ecosystem: Environmental > Terrestrial > Deep subsurface > Rock core/Sediment ... | reverse complement strand
ACCCGGCTGACTTGCACCGGCGCCACCAAGCGCCGAGGCAAGTCACGAACCGGCCACCTGAGGAAGATGCGGCCATCGCAGCGGCTGCACTTTTTCCATCCCTCGAACACCGTGGGCAGCGCCTCCCACTGCTCCTTGTCATACCTGCGTCCGCAGACACAGGTCTTCACGATTTCGTCCATCGATCCCCCCCCTCTAGATTACCCGGAACTTTGCGCCCGCATCCCGCAACGCTTGGAGATGACGCTCATCTCCTTCGAACGTGGCCCGGTACGGCTGGCCCTGGTCCTTGTAGACCACCAGCGTACCCTTCATCCCGGCCCTCTCCAGCACGCGGCGTATGTGGTCCATGTTGAAATTATAACTCCTAGAAAACTGGATCTTGATCTTCACGCCACCCCCTTCATATTCAAATCTATATTTTTCAGCGAATTTGTCAAATATAGCTACTTTGGTATATACTTTTCGGACATGACTGCGCAAAACATAAAAATTTTAATCCTGGCTGCAGGCAAAGGCACACGGATGAAATGGGCAGGGCCGAAGGCCCTGGCGCTACTTCATGGCCGACCCATGATCCACCACATCGTGGAGGAAATAAAAAAGATTACGGATGAAAAGCCGGTAGTCATAGTCGGGCACAAGGCGGAATTGGTGGAGAGTGAGCTCGGGGAATCTTGCGATTATGTCCTCCAGGCAGAGCAGCTCGGTACCGGGCACGCCGTGGCTGCCGCTAAAGAAAAATGCAAAGATGCGGGAGAAATAATAGTCCTCTCCAGCGATCAGCCATTTATCAAGGCGGAGAGCATAAAAAGAGCAATAGAAAAACATGGGGCTTCGCAAGCAAAGATCACTTTTCTTACCACGGAGGTTCCGGACTTTGAAGGCTGGAGAAAGTATTTCCTGACCCATGGCAGGATCTTGCGCAAAGACAGTGCAGTAGTAGGCATACGCGAATATAAAGACGCCACAGAAGAAGAAAAAAGTATAAAGGAAGTGAATACAGGCTGCTGCTATATTTTTGATGCGCGGTGGCTATGGGAAAATATCAGCAAAATAAATAACGACAACATTAAACAAGAATATTATCTGACTAGCCTTTTTGAAATAGCCGCCAAAAATGGCGAGAAGATAGAAAGTATAAAAATAGATAATGTTGAGGCCCTCGGCGCAAACTCCAAGGAAGAGCTTGAAATATTGGAGAAATTAGGTTAGAAATGCTAGTGCGCGGTATAAGATTCGAACTTATGGCCTACCCCACGTCAAGGGGTCGCTCTACCAACTGAGCTAACCGCGCGATGAAACCATCTTACAAAATTATGAAAATCTTAGCAATCGAAACTTCCTGCGATGAAACAGGGGTAACCATATTTGAAGCTACGGGCGGAGTGAAAAATGCTTCGTTTAAAATCCTGGCGAATAATTTATCTTCTCAGGCAAAACTCCATGAACAATACGGCGGGGTCTTCCCCATGATGGCTAAGCGCGAACATATAAAAAATCTCCCATTACTCTTGGAGAAAACTTTAAAAGAGGCAAAACTCTTGAGGCAAGGCCTAAAGAGTCCTGTTGATTTAATTTGTGTAACTTCTGGGCCCGGCCTCGAGCCTACTTTATGGACAGGCATCACTTTCGCCCAAGACCTCGCCAAGAAGTGGAAGGTAAAGGTAGTGCCCGTAAACCATATGGAGGGCCACATCCTCTCCGTTTTTGGCAAAGATAAGGGGACTTTTAAAATTCCAAAAATTAACTTCCCGACGCTTGCGCTCTTGGTGTCCGGCGGGCACACCGAACTCGTGCTCATCAAAAAGTGGATGGATTATGAGGTCATAGGGGCTACGCTCGATGATGCTGTGGGTGAAGCATTTGACAAGGTCGCCCGCATGCTCGGCCTGCCCTACCCCGGCGGACCGGAAATTTCTAGGCTGGCGGGGGGGAAAAGAAAAGGAGGTTTTGGAGGGGGTTCGCAGCGCGACGGCGCGAGACTTCAGCAATTTTCCAGCAGGAAAATTGCGTACCCGGAAAAATCTGCCTTTTCTTTTCCCCGCCCGATGCTCCACACTAAAAATTTCGATTTCTCTTTTTCCGGACTTAAAACTTCAGTTCTTTATCTGATTCAAAAGCTGGGCAAGCTGGATAGTAAAACCAAAGCTGAAATCGCTTTCGAATTCCAAAACGCCGCCATCGAATGTCTGACCTATAAAACCGCCAAGGCTGTTGAAAAATATAAAATCAAAACTCTGATCGTCGCCGGCGGAGTGGCAGCCAATGCTCATCTGCGCAACGAGATTAAGTTATTAGCTAAAAACTATAAGCTAAAAGCTGCTAATGTCCTCTTCCCCTCCCCGACCCTTTCGACCGACAACTCGATTATGATCGGCATAGCCGGGTACCTCAACTATATAAAAAATAAAGGACGAGTTCCGAAGAAGATCAAGGCTGACGGGAACCTTAAATTATGATAATATTTGGGCATGCAGGAGAAACTATCGGAGAGTCTGCCGGAGAAATTGTTGCACCCTTACGACCCGCAAAATACGGAGGCAAGGATTTATGAGCTCTGGGAAAAGAGCGGTTTTTTTAACCCGGACAATCTGCCCGGCAAAGAAGACGGTCAGCGCAAAGAGGCATTTTCAATAATTCTTCCCCCGCCGAACGTCACAGGTATTCTCCATTTAGGGAGCGCAATGATGCTAGCCATCGAGGACATAATGATCCGCTACGAGCGCATGCGAGGCAAAAAAACCCTCTGGCTCCCGGGCACAGATTCCGCAGCCATCGCCACCCAAGCTAAAGTAGAAAAAGAAATTCAAAAAGCCGAAGGCAAGAGCCGGCATGACCTTGGCCGGGAAGAACTGCTAAAGAGAATTGATAAATTCGTCGAGGAATCGAAGTCCACAATCCTCTCGCAAATCCGCGGGATGGGAGCCTCGGTAGACTGGAGTCGCTACGCTTATACAATGGATGAGCCGCGTTATCGCGCAGTGATGGAAGCATTTGTGCGAATGTATAAAGATGAACTGATTTATCGCGGGCACCGCATAGTCAACTGGGACCCAAAAGGCCAGACGACCATTTCCGACGACGAGGTAGTTTATGAAGAAAGAAAAAATAAATTTTATACTTTTAAATACGGCCCTTTTGAAATAGGTACCGCGCGACCGGAGACGAAATTCGGCGATAAATACGTGGTAATGCATCCGGATGACAAACGCTATGCCAAATACAAAAATGGCGAGAAGTTTACCCTCGAATGGATTAATGGCCCGATAGAGGCCACTGTTATCAAAGACCCGATGATCGACATGGAATTCGGCACTGGAGTAATGACTATTACTCCCTGGCACTCGCACGAAGACTTCGAACTGGCGGAAAAATACAAGCTCGACAAAGAGCAAATCATCGACCAGTTCGGCAAGCTCCTGCCGATCGCCGGTGAATTCGCCGGAATGAAGATAACAGAAGCACGAGAGAAAGTGGTAGAAAAGCTAAAAGAAAAAGGGCTGCTGGTTTTGGTGGATGAAAATTATCTGAATCGCGTAGCCACCGCCGAGCGCACCGGGGGAATCATTGAACCGCAGATAATGCTCCAGTGGTTTATCAATGTCAATAAAAAAATAAAATCTCGGGACAATAAATCGCTCAAGGAGCTAATGCTCGGCGCGGTAAAGTCCGGCGGAGTAAAAATCCTACCATCCCATTTCGAAAAAGTTTACTTCAACTGGATAGAAAATCTGCGCGACTGGTGCATCTCCAGGCAAATCTGGTTCGGCCACCGCATTCCTGTTTGGTACAAAGACGGTGAAATTTATTGTGGAGAGAAAAAGCCGAAAGGGGCCGGATGGGAGCAGGAAGCCGATGTGCTGGATACGTGGTTTTCTTCAGCCCTCTGGCCTCTATCCACGATGGGGTGGCCGGAGGAAACAAAGGATCTTCAAACTTACTTCCCTACCTCGGTGCTTGAAACCGGATACGACATTATCTTTTTCTGGGTGGCCCGGATGATACTCATGAGCGAGTATTTCCTGGGCCAAGTCCCCTTCCGCCATGTATACTTGCACGGCATAGTCCGCGATAAAGAAGGCAGAAAAATTTCGAAATCCCTCGGCAATAACATCGACCCGGTGAATATGGGGGCTAAATACGGCACTGACGCGCTTCGGATGGCGCTCATTTCCGGTACCGCTCCGGGCACCGATACTAAAATGTCCGAGGACAAAATCAAAGGCTATAAAAATTTCGCCAACAAGATCTGGAACATCACCAGGTATGTGGTAGAGAACACAAAAGGCAAGACCTTTTCGAATTCCCAAGATCTTGCCTTGGATTCAGAATACATAAAAGAATTTGACGAACTCGCTAAAGACATAACATCAGACATGGAAAACTTCCGTTTTCATCTGGCCTCGGAGAAGATCTACCACTACATCTGGCACCGGTTTGCCGATGAGATAATAGAGGAAAGCAAGAAAAAAGAAGAATTGAAAGCCGCCCTCCCCTATCTTTGGACCAACTCATTAAAGCTCCTCCACCCTTTCATGCCGTTCGTGACAGAAGAAATATGGCAGACTATGGGCAAGGATAAATTACTCATGATTGAAGACTGGCCCTTCCAAGGAGGTCAGGACAAGCCATGCTAAGCGGCGACCCGAAAGTGCTAGCGCTCGCATTCCTCGGGGGGCTAGTGCCCTCCCTTCTATGGCTGTGGTTCTGGCTCAAGGAAGACAAGAGGAGGCCGGAGCCGGCGGGGCTCCTCACCCTCGTGTTTATTGCCGGTATGGCCTCGGTAATGGTAGTCCTGCCGATTCAGAAATTTATCGAGAGTAATGTGAGTTCTGACACCTGGCAGCTAATTTCCTGGTCAGCCGCCGAGGAAATAATAAAATTTTTCGCCGCAGCGATCATCGTCCACAAGACATATCAAACTGACGAGCCCATCGACTGGCCGATATACCTTATCACCGTCGCCCTGGGGTTCGCCGCCCTCGAAAACACCCTCTTCCTGATCAAGCCGCTCTCTCTGGGGCAGACCACCGTCGGGCTCCTGACCGGGCAGCTCCGGTTCCTGGGCTCTACCCTCCTTCATACCGTCTCAAGCGGAGCTATCGGAATTACCCTTGGCCTGTCGCTCCATATGACATGGGCTCGCAAGAGGTGGTACCTCTTGACCGGGCTAATCCTCGCCATCGCCTTGCATAGTACCTTTAATTTTTTTATAATTAGGAATAATGGAATTGATTTCCTAAAGGTGTTCGGGATATTGTGGGTCGCCACGATAATCATCATGCTTCTTTTTGAAAAATTAAGGAGGATGAATTAAAAATTTTAATAACAATATGAATATACAATACAAAAAGCGGGGATTCTTCGAGAGGTTGACGGGCGTCGCGCCGGAGGAAGAGCGCGAGGAAAAGAAACTAACGGCAAAAAACGGCGATAAAAATAAAAAAGAAAACTGGGTAGACGAGGACAATGACGAAGCGGAGCTCACGGTGGACGTATACCAGACCCCGAATGAAATAATAGTGCAGAGCATGGTGGCCGGAGTAAAACCGGAGGACCTCGAGCTTACCATTGCGCGCGACATGATCAGCATCCGCGGCAAGCGCCAGGAATCGCGAACGATCGGGGAGGAGGATTATTTCGTCAAGGAGCTCTACTGGGGCAAATTCTCCCGCACCATCTCCCTCCCCCAGGAAGTCGAGCCGGAAGAAGTGGAAGCCACAGAAAAGCACGGCCTGCTGACCGTTAAAATCAAAAAAGTAGACAAAGAAAAGAAATCCAATATTAGGATTCGGTCGATTTAGTTAATAATTTCAATAAATCTTATGGTGCGGACTATTGTGTATACGATATTGGGCGCTATTGTAGCGTTGGTAGGAGGTTTAGCTATAGGCATCGGTCAATATATCGGTTCAGGCAATGGTAGCATATTTGCAATTATTATTGTCGGTGCAGTTATTGGCGTCATTATTGCTCAAATAATTAAAAAAATAAAAATATGAAAGAGTCCATAACTTCTCTTCGCTGGTACTTTGGGTTGGTCGGCGTAGTCTATATTTTGGTTTCTGGTTTAGTTGTTGTTTTACTGGGTCGGTCAAATTCCTTGAATCTTTTACATTATTCTTCTGTTGCTAGTATGATAGTCACGATTATTTTTGCATTAGGTTTCATTTATTTCGCGACTGCTCTTCCTAAATATATAGCATCCGGCAAGATACATTTTGTCCAAAAATTTCTTATAATAAACTTCGCGGTTGGAGTCTTGTTGATTTTCTGGAGATACGCAGAAACGGGTAGTCTAGCATATTCAAACTTAGTCATAAGTGCCCTTCTGACGTGGTATCTTTACGCTAATATCAAACGTCTTTCTAAGTCTCAAGGGTAGAAAATAATTGTTGTGCTGGGAGGCAGATTTGCACTGCCGACCCCCCGCTCTTCAGGCGGATGCTCTGCTACCTGAGCTATCCCAGCAATGAAGTTATATTACTAAAAAAGGTGAATTTTGTAAACAATTTTGGTTTGATAGAGCAACTTATGCTATACTAGAGCGATGAGGGTTTGTAAGTTATGTCAGAATGAATTTAAAACCTACCAAAGCAGGTGTGTGGCTCGTTGCGGATCTTGTAATACTAAGATAAGGAGATTCCGGGCAAAGGCAGCTGCGATCGAATTTTTGGGAGGAAAATGTACAAAATGCGGCTGGAGCGGAAACCAGGCCGCACTCCAATTTCATCATTTAAAGGGAAAAGATTTTACAATTGGCAACGTAGCCAATAAAAGCTGGGATTCCATTAAGAAAGAAATGCAAAAATGTATTTTACTGTGTGCAAATTGCCATATGACTGAACACAGCACAAAAAAAGACAAAAACTTTCTGAAGGAAGCTTTAAATTATAAAGGCAGAACCCTTAAATTTTAAATATTACTGACTCTTCGGTAAGAAACTTTTGAAGCTGTTTACGGTGTCGGCCGACTCCTGCCAAAAATTGGTTATCTGGTCCACATAAGGCTGGAGAAAGTAAAATAGGCCGATCGTCGAACCGATAATCAGCACCCAGTAGATAACGCTCATAAACCGTCTGATTCTCATGGATCGATGCAGGGCGCGCAATATTTTGTTGTTCTCTTCCGCCAAATCCACGCTCCTGTGTAAAAGCTCTTTTTCTTCCGAATCCATGCGGCCATATTAGCATAAAAACACTCAAAATAAAATACTTGTGTCCTCGCCAGGAGTCGAACCTGGATCAGCTCGTTAGGAGTGAGCCGTTCTATCCATTGAACTACGAGGACATATTATATACCTGACTTAATTAAATCTATCATACTCATTATTAATTTGAAATACTGCCCTCCTTTCCTGACTCGTAATCTACACATTCCATATGGTAACTTACCGATTTTTTTACCTGGAATAACATTAAATATATTAATGAAACCTTTCGGTAAACCTAAGGCATTACACCAAAAATTTAAAGCTGTTTTTTCATCTATATCTTCGAATATTCTAATGCTCACTTTTAAGTCTTCTTGTTTTATTCCTAAGTCCCTTAAACAAAGAATAATTACTCTTATCATAGCTGGATCGCTATTTATTATATTTAACTCAGCTTTATTGCCCTCTCCCCAATACAAACAGGAAAGAATAAGCATTTTCTCTTTAAAATTAAGATCTGTAACAATTTTTGATGCTTTATCTTTTGCTTCCTTCCAGTTACGAAGAGACTTTGCCTTGCTTCCTCCTCTTTTTACTCTCCAAATTTCTTGATATTTAGGTAATATTGAAACACCTTTTATATATTTCCAGATTGTTCCATTGGATTTATTAGTAAGAGTTTTTATCTCATACAAAGTATGCCCGGTTTCTCTTAATTTTATTATTTTTCTTATCTCAACCAATGAAAGACTGGGTTTTGACACATGAACAGCATACCATAACTAGGAAAGGAATACTATTCGACTTAAAGTTCACATTAAGAGAAAGTTAAAAAAATTTGACATATATTAAAAATATGCTAAATTTGATTATATGGCAATTTTAATAATTGAGGACGAAAAAAAGCTTGTAGAAATTTTAAAAAAAGCTCTCAAGAGCGAGAAGTACTCCGTGGAAACCGCTTTTGACGGACAGGAGGGGCTCAACAAAGCCACTAAAAATAATTACAGTTTGATCGTACTTGACCTCATGTTGCCAAAGAAGGACGGCATCACGGTATGCCGTGAGCTACGCGCCCGGAACATCCACACCCCGATAATCATGCTCACTGCCCGCGACACTGTCGAGGATCGGGTCAAGGGCTTGGACATCGGCGCCGATGACTACCTGATCAAGCCTTTCGGCATGAACGAGCTTTTCGCCCGCATCCGCGCCGTCATGCGCCGCAAGAAAACGACCGCCCCGGATGTGAAGAAGATCGCCGACCTGGTGATGGATAAAGTAAAGCACGAGGTTACCCGCGCTGGAAAAGTAGTGGCCCTCACTCCCAAGGAATACAAGCTCCTCGATGTTTTGATCTCCAATCCCGGCGAGGTCATTAGCCGGCAGCGCCTGATCGACCATGCCTGGGGCCCGGGATTCAAAGAAACAAACAACGAGCTCAACGTTCATATAAAATATTTGCGCAACAAGATAGACAGCGGTAAATGGAGGCCCTTAATCCACACCATCCGCGGCGCGGGATTCGTAATCAAGGAGTAAGAGCGAAGTATTCTTTTTTTTGATTTTCGTGGTATAATATTTTCGGAGGGACACATGAAGATGACAATGGGAGCCCGGGCTCAGATGGGCCTGGAGTACGACTGGGACCGGGCCCTCGGTGCCCCATTCGCGCTTGCACCAGCAGACCTGGTGCAAGAAGGGCTGGTGGATGATCCCAGCTACAACGAAGAGAACAAGAAGTTGGGGGAATTCTGCGCCGCTGTCATGCAGGAAGAGCTCGCGGCTCTGGCGGCATCAAGGGCGCCACGCGGCAAACGAATCGGAATCATGGGCGCGGGCCTCATGCGAGACACCCGGTTTTGGATCCCACGGGCCGTGAGTCTCGGACTGCAAGTCAAGATCCGAGACATAAGCCGTGTCGCATGCAAAAACGCTCGGCAGTTCATCGCCGAAAACAATCTGGGAAAGGGAGTCACGGTGAGTCGGGGCGATGTCGAGGACTGGCGGGTCTGGGAAGATGTCGAGGATGCGAGGACTCTGGCATTCTACGCCGGACAGTTCTTCCAGAATCAGACCAAAAACATCATGTGGGACATGATGTACCGCGTAGGAAGCCAATTCCTCAAAATACCCCATCGCTGTGTCTACATCTTACACCCCCGGGGGGAGGACAACCCTCCCGAAAAGGTAAGGTGGCGCAACACCGTTCCTTATACTGACGCAGAACTATTTGATGCCTTCGGGCACGGGTTCTGCGAAGGGGTACAGGTGCTCCCGCTAGGGAAGCACCTGTACTTTCACCAAACATATACGCTGTTCAAAGTAAGAGCAGCGTAGCGACCAATGTGGGGGAGATTGGACAATTGATTCCGTCTCCCCCTAATAAGTATATGAATAAATTAATTAATATAATTTCAGAAAAAATTATTTTACTGAATGACACAATCCTTCGTTCCATGATGGAGAAGGACAAGATTTCCATAATAAAAGATTTTACCGAAACGGGTATCAAAATTCTGGAGGCGGATTTTGGATTCGCCTGGTGGAAGTTTATGAAAGACGAAAAATACAAACTTGCTTATAAGAGCCCCACTACCCCCTACAATCCCACCTATCCCCGTGAAAAAGGGGGTAATTATATTGCAATAAAAACGAAAAAGCCTTTTTTTGACAGCAATGTGAAAAAAGTAAAGTATAGGCATGACATCAGCCGCTATCTAAAAAGCTATATTATTATTCCAATTTTTTACAGAAAGAACACTTATGGGAGCTTTGTTCTGTGTTATAAAAAGAAACACATTTTCACCAAAGATGAACTTAGTTTGGCGCACACCATGGGCAATGCGGCTGCCCAGGCCATTACTATTTATAGGCTGGTTGAAAGTGAAAAACAGGCTCTCCTTCTGGCTGAAAAACAGAAAGAAACCCAGCTCCTCCTGGATCAGGAAAAGATCAAGACAGAATTCATCGCCAACGCCACTCATGAATTCCGCACCCCCCTGGCCATCATGCGCGGGAATGTCGACCTGGCATTGAGTAGCAAAAATGGTGGAAAAATAAAGTCCGCCGAGGCCGCCCTCCGCGCCGTCAGGGGCGAGATCGCTCATCTTTCGGCCATTTTGTCTGACCTGTCGGACCTAACATCAAGCAGGGGGCACCACGTAAAAGAAGAACTTCGTGAACCAATCAACATCGAAAAGCTCTTGGATAAAATTGCCAAAAGGCTAAAAGCTCTGACTCATAGAAAAAAGATATCGTTTAAAATAAAAAAGAGCGTCAAAAAAGAAGAAAGCACAATATTGGGAAACAAAGAAAAACTGGAAAAACTATTCCTTAACTTGATCCGCAACGCCATAATTTACGGCAAGGAAAAAGGCCGTGTGGTCATACACATAAAAAAGAATAAAGAAAACTTGGTAATAAAAGTCGCCGATGACGGGGTCGGCATTCCGAAAGAAGAATTGCCTTATATATTCGAGCGATTTTACCGCACCAAGGCGGCGCGGATGATGACCCCGATCGGCACAGGGCTCGGGCTGGCTATCGTCAAGCAGTCCGTCGAGGCACATAAGGGCACCATTGAAGCGGAGAGCAAGGAGGGTGCCGGTAGCACCTTTACTGTGTCCCTCCCCCTCCACCGCTCAGATTAAATTAATATTAAGTTTATCCACACAATCCCCAGCTTTTTGCGTTTGTGCGCATTGACGGTAGCTTCGCGAAAGAGTATTATATTAAAATAATATTAAATTATTTATATGATACCGGCAATACCAAATGATAATATGTTTCGCTACAACGCGCTGGAGAGCCGCCTCCCTCCTATGGAGGTGAGTTTAAGCATCGTTGCAAGTTCTGCCGTCCATAACATTGCTTTAAGCCCTTGGAGCACTTATGTGGATCCCAAAGAATATAAGGAAGAAGAGATCATGGGGCAGGTGGAAGAAATTGCGAGAAGCCGGGATTCTTTAAAAAAGGAAGTTGAAGAAGAAATAAACAGACTAAAAAGGAAAACCCGAGTCGGGACTTTCATCATAGGCAGTGATCTTGGGCGCCTTCGTTTCCAGCTGGTCCAAATTGATGACCGCATCTACCGTCTGACTATACTGGGACAAAGAGCAGCCCGGGAAGCGGATCAGCTCGCCATAGGCGAAGAAATAGAGAGGCTCAAAAATGAGCAGTCAAAAATTGAGGACTTTATAAAAGATCAGGAGGAAAAGTTCAGCCTATTTGGCTGGCTAGTGGCAATGATTTAGTTTGACTATGGTCAAGGAGGCCTATGCAGGGAGCGCTAAAAGCTTGGAAATTAAAGGTTTATTGAAGCCGACGATTAGCTCGCTATCGATGATGATGACCGGCACGCCCATCTGCCCGCTTTTATCTATCATCTCTTTCCTTTGCACCACATCAGAGGCTACATCGTGCTCGGTATAGGCCACATTGTTGGCCTTGAAATACTCCTTGGCCATGTGGCAAAAATGGCACGACGGAGTCGTATAAATGGTTACATTTGGTGTATTCATGATTTTCATTATAGCATGGTTGTCCTCCGATCAAAATCGGAGCCCCGACTTAGGTCGGGGAAGCCAGAATCAGACTAGTCAAAAAAAACCTTTTAATAACTTTAAGTCAAGTCGAATAATCTTAGCATTCCCCGGCATTATTATGGCGGGGAAATTTATATGGCTACCCGTCACCTTTTTGTCATGGATTATTATACCCCACTCGGCGTTCATCTTATTATTAATATCTATATCTAGATGTTTAAGGAGGTTTTTAAGAGATTTCAGAACAGAAGGGTCGGTAAGTTTTAATGACTCCGTAAATTCTATTTCTTGAAGCATGCCAATTAGGACTGCCCTACCGTGACTGACTTTGTACTTCAATTCTACCGCGTGACCTATGGTATGCCCAACATTAAGAATTTGTCTTAATCCATTATCTTTTAAATCCTTTCCTGTGAAATAATTCTTGACAGCGACGGATTTTTTAATAATTTTTAAGAAATCTGGGCTTCTAACAAGGCTACTGACGGTATGTCTTCTTAAAATAGATAGAATAGATGGATCTTTTATGAAACCAGTTTTTATTACTTCGCCTAACCCATCAATAATATTCTCCTCGGAAAGTGACTCAAGAAATCGCTTCTCTATTATTACCGCCAGAGGTAAATTAAAAGTACCCACTTGGTTTTTATAACCAAGAAAATTGATCCCTGTTTTACCCCCGTGTGAACTATCAACTTGAGATAACAATGTGGTGGGAATATTGATGTATTTAATGCCTCGTAAATAAATTGAAGAGGCGAATCCTGTAAAATCCCCTATTGTGCCGCCTCCTAAGGCAATAACAATACTATTACGATCAAGGTTTACAAGGCTGAATTTTTTAAGCAATTTTTCCAGTTCTTGCCATTCTTTAGCTGTTTCACCGTCAGGTACGAAAATTAAGTCCGGTTTTAAGGCCTCCACTTCCTTTAGTGCCCATGCAAGTTTCTTAGATAATTGTTTTGAAGTAACAACACAAACTTTTGAGGGTTGGTTTTCTTTAATTATTTTATGGATCGATTTTAAAGAATATAGTATCTTTGTCATATGGTGCGGGATAGGGGAATCGAACCCCTGTCTAATCCTTGGGAAGGACTCATTCTACCACTAAACCAATCCCGCTTTTAATAATTCCAGGGAAACACTCCATCAGCGATAACTTTGTTTACTATATCCTTACGTTTATATTTTTTCAACTTATACTCAGAATGGCGGGCCTCTTCAAATGATTTACATAGAATGAATCTTTCTAGCACAAAAGGTATCAGCTTTCTTGTGTAAGACTGGGCACCGGCATTATGTTGGACTAAACGCTTGGAAATATCTTCGGTACTACCGATATAATAAGTATTATTTTTTAAACTTCTTAAAATATATACTCCGAATTCTTTCATGGCTCCCTTACTCCGACCTTGTGTCGGAGCTCCGACTATTGGTCGGAGAACATTTTTTTGAAAAACGACAAGAAACTCTCGGTGGCGGTCGGCGGCTCCACTTCGGCCTCTTTTTTATCCTCCACCACCACGATGAGCCCCTCGCCTTCCTTGGCCAGGCCGAATTTCTCCCGGATAGACTCTTCCACACCCCGGTCCGTCTCCAGCCTGGCGAGGTCGACGGAGAGTTTGTCTTTCTGTGTTTGGAGACCAAGGACTTTGTCTTCGGCTATTCTTTTGTTTTTAGCGGTAGAGATCATCTTGCCGGTAAATCCAATCACCGCCCAGGCCAAAAACATTACGATAAGGGCTAAAAGTATCAAAACTGGGGGCGATTCCATCACCCGGCTCCATTTTCTTTTTTGTTGAAAATTCTTCATCCTATGGTAATATAAGTATATGCTTTTCGACCAAAAACATCAAAAGAAGGTCCGCGCTGTCTGGATAGTGCTTGGAGTGTTTATCATCATTTCGATGATACTGCTCTACTCGCCTATCTTTTTACAGTAGAAAGTTCTTAAAGTTTATAAAGTTATAAAGAATTTTCTTTCAACTTTTCACCTTATGACTTTTCACTAGTCGAGCTATTCGCTCGACCGCATCATTTTCAGGAACACATCCTGGGGGATGTTTACTCGCCCGCGCTCTTTCATCTTTTTTTTGCCTTTCTTTTGCTTCTCGCGAAGCTTCATTTTGCGCGTAATATCTCCCCCATACATGTGCTGAGTGACGTCTTTTTTCATGCCGGAAATAGTACGGGAAGATATGATACGGCCGAGGGCCTTGCCCTGGATTTTGAGCGTAAACATCTGCCGCGGGAGTATCGCATGGAGCTTCTCCACCGCTTTTTCCGCCTCTTCCTCCACCCTCCTTTTCGAAACCACCCGCGAAAACGCTGGCACCACCTCGTCAGCCACCAGAATATCCAGCCGGGTTACCAAAGCCTCCCGCATGCCGTCAATTTTGTAGGATATTGAGGCATAGCCCGAAGAAGTACCCTTTAATTTGTCGAAAAAATCCCGCATTAGTTCCCGAAGCGGCATTTTGAGGTTAATAATAGTCCGGTTGCCTACCCCGAGCCGCGTCGAGGGATCGCCGAAGCTTTCCGTCTCCCCCACTTCCGCCTCATGGTCGTACAGAAGCTGCATGATATTGCCCAGATATTCGGACGGGGTGATTATTTTCACATTTACCCAGGGCTCGAAAATATTCACGATGTTGCTGTCATCCGGAAAGAAGTATGGGGAATAAACTTTTTCTCTCTTGCTTGTCCCGAGCGAGGCCGAGGGGCTGTTGCGTAATTCCACTTCATAGGTGATAGATGGGCTGGTAACTACGAGGTCAAGGCTAAACTCCCGGCGCAGGCGCTCGGTGATAATCTCAAGGTGGAGCATTCCGAGGAATCCGCAACGGAACCCGCGCCCGAGCGAGCCACTTGATTCTTCCTCATATGAGAAGGCCGAGTCGGAAAGTTTAAGTTTACCCAGAGCAAGCTTGAGTTCGGCAAAATCATCCGCGTCTTCCGGGAAAACCGATGCCCAGACCACCGGCAGGGGCTGCATGTAGCCTGGAAGAGCCGGCAGAGGATTGCGGGCCATTGTTATAGTGTCCCCCACCGAGGCAATGCCCGGCTTTTTAATGCCCGTTACAATGTAGCCGGTATCGCCGCTTTCTAAAGACTCGCGAGGGGTCTCCTCCGGCGAGAAAGTGCCAACCTCCAGAGAATTGAATTTTTCCTTCGAAACGGAAAATATCAAGTTGTCGCCGCGCCTGACTTTGCCGTCGAGAATCCGCACGAAGACTATCACTCCCCGGTGATTGGAATATTTAAAATCAAAGACGAGCGCACGGAGTACCCCTTCCGTCCAAAAAGACTCACTGGGGACACCTCCCCCTACAGTAGGGGGAGGAAGGGAGGGGGTAGGTGCCGGAATACGTTTTATGATTTCCGACAAGAGGTCAGAAACCCCTTCGCCGGTGCGGCCTGAGACTAAAAGTATTTCTTCCGGGCGGCAATTTAACAGCTTGACCACTTCCTCTTTTACTTCAGAAATTCTAGCCAAGGGCGAGTCAATTTTAGAAAGTACGGGAATAATCTTAAAAGACTCCTCCTCTTGCCCAAGGCGAGTCAAACGCGCCATAGCCAGTGTGGTAAGCGTTTGCGCTTGCACTCCCTGGGTAGAATCAATTAGCAAAATAGAGCCTTCCACGGCCTTCAGGGCGCGGGAAACCTCATAAGAGAAGTCCACATGTCCGGGCGTGTCTATGAGGTTTAGGACAAAAGTTTCTTTAACCCCCTTGTATTCCCCCTTATCAAGGGGAAAAGATTCTCCTCCCCTGACAAGGGGAGGTTGGGTGGGGTTTAGGGTATATTCCATACGAACCGGCTGCATCTTGATGGTAATTCCCCGCTCGCGCTCAAGCTCCATAGAGTCAAGCACCTGGTCGCGCATTTTTCGTTCGGGAACGGTATGGGTAATTTCCAACATCCTGTCCGCCAAAGTGCTCTTGCCGTGGTCAATATGCGCTATAATTGAAAAATTTCTAATATGTTTAAAATCCATAAAATATTTCACTTTGTCTATTAGCCTAAAAATCCGCCAGTTTGGTGATTCCAAAGGTCCGCGTAGACGCCATTTGTCTCCAAGAGTTCTTTATGCGTCCCTTGTTCAATAATTCGTCCTTTGTCTAAAACAATAATTCTATCCATTTTTTGAACAGTAGAAAGCCGGTGAGCAATGACTATCGTGGTCTTGCCTTTCATCAATTTATTAAAAG
>Ga0209542_10011234_pt1 | contig 15916 bp, 14 predicted proteins | sample RifCSPhighO2_01_FD_184028 | JGI IMG/M metagenome (GOLD analysis project Ga0209542, IMG submission 184028) | Soil microbial communities from Rifle, Colorado - Rifle CSP2_plank highO2_0.1 (SPAdes) (version 2) | ecosystem: Environmental > Terrestrial > Deep subsurface > Rock core/Sediment ... | reverse complement strand
TCTTTTGGAAGTGTAGGGTTCTAATAATTTAAATAATTGCAGTTTAGATTCTTCTACCCAATCGTGTTTTTTAAACCAAGTTCCTTTGGTGTGATACATTTTTTTAGAAGGAGTGATAACAATCTGCACCCAAGCCTGCTCTCCTTTTTGCAGTGAACCGAAAAATTCTATGACCGGAGAAATAGGGTCAACTTTATATTCTTCTTTGGGATCTTTTTCCAAGGTATAATCAATGTAAGTCCTAATCGGATATGCCTCTGGTCTTAATAGTCCAAATTCACACCCCCAGCCATTCCAAGCGCTCTCGGGTGTGATTGCGTCAACCGCCAAAGTGTAATCTCCCACTTCTTTCACCTGCGACTGTGGATATTGGGCGTACATCTGCGTTTCAATTAAACTTCGTATGCGACTCGGCGTGCGAATGTAAAAATGCACTTGTCCGTCAATGGACGCTATCTCCAAAGAAAACCAAAACCAGACTGCTCCCTGCCAATATTCTTCCTTTCCGCCTTTATAACTGAATTGATACAAAGCATTGCTTATAAAAAGTTCCATCGCCTTTGGAGACCGCAGGACCTCGCGCGGAGGAATAATTTCCAGCAGAACAAATTTAATACCGGAAATAAAATCCTGCTGGATATAGTGAAGCCAGAAAATCCAAGCAATGCGGCCGATTAAAGCCGTTCCCGCCAAAGCTAAAAGTGCCTCTATCAAGCCACGTAGATAATTGTATTTCCAAAGAAAAAGGGCCAGTATGACAACCAAAATCCATAGCCAGTATTCTTTTATTCCATTCTCAACGGTTTCAAAAAACTCACTCATACATACATTTTACTAAACTACAGTATAAAGTCCACTTTTAGTCTTCTTGAAATACTTGGTATTAACCAGATTAACTAAAATAGTATTGTTTTTAAAATATCTTTCTTTGTTGACTTTGGCGATAATATCTTCTTTACCAAGTGGTCCTTCGCGTTTCAAAATGTCGGCAATAACTTCACGAGCAGTGCCGGCTTTATAGCCCCACTCGGAAAGTGCATACATTCCTCGGCCGACTAAAACAAACCGAGCATCTTTGATGAGCTCATTGTGGCAGGTGGCATAGTGAATTTTCTTATTGAAAGTTTTTGAAATGGAATCCGCCACTTCCTTGAAATGCATCGGAGACCCGTGGCTTCTCATAACCAGAAACGCGTAATCTTTAACTCCGCGAGTGCGAACATTCGGCGAAGAGGCCTTGCCCCATTCACCAAAGGGATTTTTAGCGACATTTTTGGACATAGCAAGCCATCTTTTTGCAATCTCTTCATCCCGATACTGCTCGGCAACATCTTTCATGTGTTCAAAAAATCTTTTAATCATTTCTGTCTCCGGTATGAGGTCTGCATCGCTTAAACTGGCATAAAGCTTTCGCAGAGTTTCATGCACCTTTTCGGCTATTTCATCGTCTATGCTGAAGCGAGCGTGAAAATTTTCATCTTCACGATGTTTCTTGAAAGCATCCCCCAAGGTCAGAAAAAAATGAATATGATTCTGGGTTGGTTTGTCTTTGGAAATATAGGGTAAGAGCTCGTGTTCGGCAACGATTGCTCCGAGCTTTTTTATCAGCTGTTTCAGCTCTTCAAAGGTAGCCTGTTCTTTTTTGTAAGCCTCGGATTTTTTAATAGCGGTTAGAGCCGCGTCTTCAAGCTGGCGAACACGCTCTCGGGTAATATTGTATTTCTTGCCGATTTCTTCAAGAGTTTTTCTTTTCCCGTCAGAAGTCAAGCCAAAACGATTCATAATAACATCAGCCACGCGATCTGAAAGATGAGAAGTTATTTTTTTAGTTATTTTTTGAGGTTTGAATGATATTTTTGACATAATTTTTATTTTTATTCTCTTTTGGCTCTAGTTCTATCAAGTTCGGTTAAATATTTTTTGCGGATTCTGACGGATTTTGGAGTTATTTCTAAGTATTCATCTCTATTTATAATTTCAAGTCCTCTTTCTATATTCAAAGTAAAAACTGGATTTAAGGTTATGACTTCATCGGTGCCGGAGGCGCGCATATTAGTAAGTTGTTTTCCTTTGGTCGGATTCACCGACATATCTTCTCCTTTCAAAACGTTGCCAATGACCATTCCTTCGTAAACGGCATTCCCATGCTCAATGTACAGTATACCACGTTCTTGCAAATTCGCAAGAGAAAAAGCCACTGCTTTGCCAGAAACCATAGAAATCATTGAGCTATATGATCGTTTTTTTATTTCCCCGGCATATTCTTTAAATCCGGTAACTCTAGAGCTCATTAGGCCTTCTCCTTTTGTGTCTATAATAAATTCGTTACGATATCCCAATAATCCTCGTGTCGGTATATCAAAAATTATCCTAGCAATACCCCGCAACTCTTTTATATCCTGTACAATGCCGCGTCTCTTGCCTAGCTTCTCAATAACGCTGCCGGAAAACTCCATCGGAACATCAATTACTAACTCTTCATAGGGTTCTGTTTTCACCCCATACTCCTCTTTAATAATAACTTCTGGTTGAGACACTTGCATTTCAAATCCTTCTCGGCGCATATTTTCAAGCAGTATGGCTATGTGCAGTTCTCCTCGCCCAGACACTTTAAAAAACGAAGGTCCTAATTTTTCACTTTGTCCGCCAGCCGGTGGAGGAGAGAAATCAACTTTGAGTCCAACATTTATTTCAAGTTCCTTTTCTAATTTTTCTTTAATTTGTCTTGAAGTAAGAAATTTTCCTTCTGTACCCGCAAATGGAGAATCATTCACTAAAAAGTTCAGAGACAATGTCGGTTCGTCAATAGCGATATGAGGCAATGGCTCTATAGATTCATCTTCACACAAAGTCTCTCCGATGTAGATATCTGGAATTCCAGCTATGAGCACTATATCTCCCGAAGAAGCTTGAGCGACTTCGACCCTGTGTATTCCTTCAAAAGTAAAGAGTTTGGTTATTTTACCTTTCCTGGTTCCATTGCGCCCTTTTACAAAAATTTGCGACCCGGAAATGATAGAGCCAGAATAAATTCGAGCGACAGCCATTCGGCCTAAAAAATTATCATAACCTAAATTAAAAACTTGCGCCGACATTTTTTCGACGGACCCTCCAGAAGCGGGCAGAACTTTTTCTAAAATGATATCAAGAAGTGGAGACAAGTCTTTTGAATCATCACCTAAACTTGCCTGCGCAGGCAGGTTTTTAAAGGCTTTGCCTTCGCGCGAAACAGCGTAAATTGTTTCAAAATTCGCTTGTTCTTCGTTGGCGCCCAATTCAAAAAATAATTCTAAAATTTCTTCATGCACTCTGTGCGGGTCGGAAGCAGGCTTGTCTATTTTATTTATCACCACGATAGGCTTGAGCCCCAGTTCTAAAGACTTTTTAAGAACAAATCTAGTTTGGGGCATCGGACCCTCTACGGCATCCACGAGTAAAAGCACGCAATCAACTGCGCGCAGAATCCGTTCCACTTCTGAACCAAAATCCGCGTGACCGGGCGTGTCTACGATATTTATCTTGGTATCTTTATAATAGATAGAAGTATTTTTAGAATAAATGGTAATACCGCGCTCTTTTTCTAAGTCATTTGAATCCATCGACATTCCTTCATCCTGAAATTCGCCATTTTGTTTCATCAAAGCGTCAGTCAAGGTCGTCTTGCCGTGGTCCACGTGAGCTATAATAGCTATGTTGCGAATTTCCATTATTGTAAGTCTATTAATTAAACAAAAAAAACCCAAAAATCGCTTACTTGATTGTGGTTACATTATAACATAATTTCTTTAAAAATGCAAGTTTGTTGCGGTGTCTGTTTAATTAACTAGAACTGTTCTTGTTGATTGTAACGATTTTTTATTTCTTGGGCGGGATGAGAGTTGGGGTTAGATAGCGATGAACCAAATTTTCATACTCTGTGTAGATTTTTTTATCAATCTTCCAGTCGGTCTCATCCAAAAGTGGTCTCAATGATAATTTCTTCGCCTTATCCAAGTACGGTGGGTCACAAACCCTAAAGTAAGGTTGCTCCCAGCAATTCAAAAAAATAATCTTTGCACTCCAAAACTTATTTATCTTTTCAAGCATTCTATAATCGCTTTTGTGAAGCTCCGGTTTCCATCGGAATTTCACCTCCACAAAAACAGGTTTGCCTTTTTTGTCAATCACGATAAAATCAGGAATTGCCCGGATTCTTTCTCCCACTTCGCTGTAACGGTCAAACTTATTCTCAAGTTGGGCAAGGTTTTGGACAATCACTTCATAGCCAAAACGATAAACAACATTGCCGGACTGGCGCATTAATTCCTCAAATAAAGTTTCGGCCATCCGACCTTTAAGCATACTTTCGGCAAAGTTTGTTTGATTCATAAAATATTTTTATTACCTCGCAAGAACTACCTCGCAAGGTCGTGTGCGCCGGGTTGGACTCGAACCAACGATGCCCGAAGGCCGCGGATTTACAGTCCGCTGGAATAGCCGCTATCCGACCGGCGCATAATATAGAAACAACTACAAAATATAACTGAATACAATTTTGATCCTCGTTAGTTAAAATAACACAAAAAGATATTTTTTGCACCTATTTTATTTAATTTAAACCTCCGAGCGTGGTCGCACACGAATAGAACTTCTGATTTTAGATTTCTTGGTTTCAATAATCAGCTCTTGGTTTTTTGCGGTAACATTTACAGTATCGCCTTTCTTGACTCCATTAGAAATGATGTAGGAAGCGACAGAATTTAAAATTTTATTTTGAATCAGACGATTTAAAGGACGGGCGCCGTAATGCGGATTGTAGCCTTCTTTGGCGAGATATGATAGGGCTTCTTCGGAAATTTCAAAATTTACGCCTTTGCCGGTTAGTCGGTCTTTGACTACTTGAATTCGAAGACTGACTATTTCCTTAATCGCTTTTTCGGACAAAATATCAAAAACAATAGTTTCATCCAGCCGATTCAAAAACTCCGGGCGGAAATTTTCTTTCAGCGCTTCTAGAACTTTTTCTTTCATATTGCTGTAATCATCTTTTTTGGAATTATTGGAAAATCCGATTGATTCCATTTTTTCCACAAATTGCGAGCCAATATTGCTGGTCAGAATAATAATAGTATTCTTAAAGTTCACGACTCGGCCTTTGCCGTCAGTCAGTCTTCCTTCGTCAATAACCGAGAGAAGCATATTAAAAACTTCCGGATGAGCCTTTTCAATTTCATCAAAAAGTATCACCGCATAAGGTCTGTGCCGTACCGCTTCAGTGAGCTGACCAGCTTCATCGTAACCCACATATCCCGGCGGAGAACCGATTAATTTTGATATGGAATGCCGTTCCATATATTCAGACATATCTACGCGGATAATGGCTTTGTCGTCATTGAACATAAATTGTCCCAGAGCTTTGGTAAGTTCCGTCTTGCCGACTCCTGAAGGACCTAAGAATATAAAAGACCCTATTGGCCTATTGGGGTCTCCTATGCCCGCACGAGAGCGTCGTATTACATCCGCAACACGGGTTATGGCATCATCCTGACCAATAATACGCTTCGTCAACTCCGCTTCCATTTTTTCAAGCTTTTCGCGTTCTTCTTCAAGCATTTTAGTCAGCGGTATGCCTGTCCAACGAGATACCACTTCGGCAATATCTTCGGCAGTGATTTCTTCCTTTAAGATTCGGCGCGACTTTTGCAGTTTTTTCAGCCGGGTAAGTTTTATTTCCAGTTCTTTTTTAAGCGCCGGGATTTTGCCGTAGCGTATTTCCGCCGCGCGAGACAAATCTGATTTCATTTCCGCGTCCTCGGCCTCTAGACGAAGAGTCTCCAGTTCTTTTTTGATTGAACGGATTTCCGTGACAATTGTTTTTTCATTAGTCCACTTCAACTCAAGTTCTTTGGTCTTTTCGTATAGATTGCCTATTTCTTTATCCACTTCTTTGACTCTGTTTTTTGTCTCTTTTTCTTTTTCTTTAGTTTCTTTAGTTTTCTCTCCCGTCAAAATAGAGACTTCTTTTTTTAAGGCTTCTTTCTCAATTTCCAAACGCATTATTTTTCTATGCGCATCTTCCAAAACCGGCGGTTTGTTCTCAAGCATTATTTTAAGCGACGAAGAGGCCTCATCTATCAGGTCCACTGCTTTGTCGGGTAAAAATCTGTTGGTGATATACCTAGCCGAAAGATTTACCGCAGAAATGATTGCATCATCGGTGATACGTACACCATGGAACAACTCATATTTTTCTTTAAGTCCGCGAAGAATGGTGATAGCATCATCCACTCCGGGCTCGTCAATATATACCGGCTGAAAACGACGAGCCAAGGCCGGATCTTTTTCAATATGTTTTTGATATTCTTTGAGCGTTGTTGCGCCAATAGCCCGGAGTTCTCCGCGCGAAAGCGCCGGCTTCAACATATTTGAAGCATCCATCGTGCCTTCCGCTCCGCCAGCTCCAACAATAGTATGAATCTCGTCAATAAAAAGAATTACTCTGCCGTCCGAGCGCTCAATTTCTTTCATTATGCCTTTTAGCCTTTCTTCAAACTCTCCGCGATATTTTGTGCCGGCAACTAGAAGCCCCAAGTCAAGAGACACTAGTTCTTTGTCTTTCAACGATTCCGGAACATTGTTTTTGACAATGCGCTCCGCTAGACCTTCCACTACGGCTGTTTTGCCGGTGCCAGCTTCGCCAATTAAAATCGGATTGTTTTTTGTTCTTCTAGAAAGTATCTGCATAATGCGAATTATTTCATTGTCGCGACCAATAACCGGGTCCAGTTTGTCTTCTTTGGCGAGTTTTGTCAGATTGCGAGTGTATTTTAAAAGTAATTTGAATTTTTTTGGCTCGCTTATGTCAGTAATATTTTGACTGCGTAATTGTTCCAAAACTTTCAAAACAGAATCCTTGCTTATTCTAAATCGCGCCAAAATTTCCCGCGCTTCGCTGGCAACTTCCAAAATTGCAATAAATAAGTGCTCGGTTGAAACAAAATCGTCTTTCATATATTCGGCCAATTTAGCCGAATGCTCTATAACTTGCGCCAAATCAGGATTGAGGTAAATTTGATACGCCGGTGAAAGAGTGGTCCGCGACTCCGGCAATTCAATTAGTTCCAAAACAGAATCAGTCAAAAGCATTGTGTCAATTTCCAATTTATCTAAAATAGAATTAACCATACTCTCTTCTTGCAAGAGCAAAGCCGCCAACAGATGAAGCGAAGAAACATGATTGACCCCGCGCTCAATAGCTAGTTCGTGGGCTTTTTTTATGGCATCTTTGGATTTGGTTGTAAATTTATGTAGTGGTGGCATATGATTAATGTTCTATAATAACTTAAATTATTGCGCGGTTTCTTCCGTAGGTACGACGGTATCAATCGGCGGAACCGGTTCAGGCGCATTCTCGTTTTTAACTAATTCAATTATAGTAAAATCTGTTTCTTGGGTTACTTTTAATACTTTTTGTTCGCCCAAAACGGACTTCACCATATAAACTTCTCCTTCTTTCGGTTCCGGTATGAGAGAAGCTATCACAACTTTATTATCGCCCAAGAATAATCCAGTCCCAAGAATTTTATCCTCGGTCTTGCCAGCTTCTCCTTTCAAAAACAAATTTACCGTAAGAGGCTTGATTGCTTTTAAATCTTCCAATAACTTTTTTTGCTCTTCGGATAAAGCTTGAGTGTTGTTAGCGACTTTCGCCGGCACGATTTTTTCAACAGTTTCTCTGATAACCCGCGTAATCGGCACGGTCACTGATGACGGCGCTTGTTGCATCAGAGTTACGGTGGTTATGCCGGTGGCAATAGATGTAACAAAAGAAAGCAACACTGCCAGCAGTATAAGTTGCGCTTTATTTAAATCTTTGATGTCCATTCCCTAATTATACCACTTTTTTAATTTTGTCAAAATATTAGATAAAGTTTTGACCGTGTAGTCTATGTCAGACTTGATTGTATATCTCCCGAGTGAAAAACGCAAAGAGCCATCTTCCTCTGCCCCATTAGCAAGGACAGTCCTTGCTAATGGGGCTTGGCGAATAGCTTGGATTACATGCGAAACCTTGCCATTGCCGGACTTGCAGGCGCTTTTGGCGGATGCCATTATGCCTTTGGCTGAAAGTTCAATCACTAAAAGCTCACTCGGAATATTCGGTATGGTAATATTTATATTGTTTGGCAAGCGATTTTTTAAATCTCCGTTTATTGCTATTCTAAAATTCGTTAGAATTGTAGAATAGTTTAATTTGCGGATAAAATAATCTCGGAGTTTAGTTAGTCGTATTACTTCCCTATTTTTTATTTTTTCGGTAATTTCTAAAGTGGAAGCCAGCGCGACGGCTCCGATAACATTTTCAGTTCCGGGCCGCAGTCCCCTTTCTTGGTCTCCGCCAAACATAATTTTTGTAATAGGCGTATTTTTTTTCACATATAAAACACCTATTCCTTTCGGACCGTAAATTTTAGCGCTATTAAAAGATAAGAGGTCAACGCCGAGTTTAGAAACATTAACAGGTAAATAATTTACCGCCTGTGTAGCATCAGTGTGAAAAAAGATTTTTTTATTATTTATTTTGTTGTAATGTCGAATCTCTTTTGCAATTTCTTTTATAGGTTGTATTGTCCCTATTTCATTATTCGCATATATCACCGAAACCAGCACAGTATTTTTGGTCAGAGCTTTTTTTATTTTCTTTACATCAACTATTCCTGACCTTTCCACTTCTACATAAGTGACTGTAGCGCGCTTTGTCCCAGGCCTACCGGCAGGCAGGCTTTCCAAATGTCTGCAAACTTCTAATACTGACGCGTGTTCAATATTTGTGGTTATAATATGCGGTTTTTTTAAATCTTTAACTAATCCTAAAATAGCTAAATTATTACTTTCCGTGGCTCCTGATGTAAAAATAATTTCATCAGACCGCGCGCGCAAAATTTTTGCGATTTTTTTTCTTGCATTTTCTAATTTATTTTTTTCTTTCACTCCCAGTTCATGAATGGCTCCCGGATTTGCAGACTGCGAAAGAGCGCTGGATGCGTAATCTAAGTAAACCCCCACACCTTTTACCTTGTGAAAGGTGTGGGGGTGAATTTTCTTTGAATTTCTGGTTGATTTAGACATAAAATTAGTATATATTGAAAATGTATGAATATAAAGCTCGACAATATTTTTTTCTTGGTCTTTTTTGTTTTTATTGGAATTGCCATCATAGTCGGCGCTGTTTGGATTTTTACCACGGAAAAACGCTTAAAAAGATTTTTTATGGGTAAAACTGCAAAGAATTTAGAGGACACTATCATAGCGCTAGGAAACGACATTGCCCAACTAAAAAAAGCAAAAGAAAACGCAGAAAAAGATATTGCAATAATAAATACAAAACTTAGAAAAAGTATTCGCGGACTCGAAACTGTGCGTTTCAACCCCTTTTCCGATCAAGGCAGCAATCAAAGTTTTGCCATTGGGATGCTGAACGAAGACGGTGACGGAGTTGTATTTTCCAGCTTATACTCTCGCGAACGAATGAGTGTCTTCGCCAAGCCGATAAAAAACAATAAATCAGAGTATGAGCTGACGGCTGAAGAAAAAGAGGCGTTAAAAAAAGCGCAAGTATGCTAAACCAAAATGAATCCAGAAAAAAACACAATCACAAATCGCCCGGGGGTGGTAGTAGTCATGGGTCATATTGACCACGGCAAATCTACCTTGCTTGACTATATTAGAAAAACAAATGTGGTTGAGAATGAAATCGGAGGTATAACTCAAAGACTCTCCGCTTATGAAGTACTACACAGGGACTTGCCTAGACTCGGCGAGGCTGGCGAAAAGGGTTTAGGTAAAAAAATAACTTTTTTGGATACCCCTGGGCATGAAGCCTTTTCGAAAATGCGTGAACGCGGAGCGCAAGTCGCCGACATTGCTATCTTGGTTGTTTCCGCTGAAGATGGCGTAAAACCACAGACAATTGAAGCCTGGAAAACAATCAAGGAAGCTCATCTGCCGGTTATCGTTGCCATAAATAAAATAGACAAGCCCGGCGCGAATGTTGAAAAAACAAAAATGGAACTGGCGGAAAATGAAATTTATTTGGAAAATTATGGAGGTAAAATTCCATTTGTAGAAATCTCCGCCAAAGCGGGCACGGGTGTGGATAATTTATTGTCATTAATTTTAATTTTGGCTGAAATGGAAAATTTTACCGGGGACATAGGAAAAAATGCTACAGGTTTTGTTATAGAGGCACATCTGGATTCTAGACGCGGCATACAGGCGACTCTCCTGATAAAAGAAGGGACTCTTAAAAAAGGGATGACGATAGTCGCCGAAGACAGTATTTGCTCCACTCGCCTGATAGAAAATTTTAAAGGAATAACCATAGAGGAAGCTTCTTTATCTGCCCCAGTGCGCATTTTCGGTTTTGATAAAATGCCGAAAGTGGGAGCAAATTTTAAATCTTTTAAAAATAAAAAAGACGCGTTAGAATACGCGCGAGATTGGCAAAATAAAAATCTAAAAAAAGAAATGAGCCTATCCGCCGACGCAGCAGACTTGCCTGAGCAAGCGGAGGGAAAAATAATACCGATAGTGGTAAAAGCCGATGTCTCTGGAACTCTTGAAGCCATTGAAAAAGAAATTTCAAAGATAAAAAATGAAGGGGTAGAATTTAAAATTGTAACAAAAGGCGTAGGGCCTATTTCCGAGTCAGACATAAAAACCATCTCCAGCGGTGGAGAGACGCTCATTATCGGATTTAACGTCAAAGCCGACAAAAGCGCTCTGGAAGTAGCCCAAAAAAGAGGAATAACAATTTCATTTTTTGATATTATTTATAAAATGACGGAGTGGCTAAAAACTGAAATGGAAGCCAGAAGACCCAGAGTTGAGACCAAGGTTGTCATCGGCAAAGCCAAAATCTTGAGAGCTTTCAGTCGAACCAAAGAAAGACAAATAGTCGGAGGTAGAGTCACAGAAGGACAAATGAGTTGGAACGGGATAGTCAGAATAATGCGTCGAGAATTTGAAATTGGACGGGGAAAAATTGTAAATCTGGAAAAAAACAAAGTAAAAACAAGCATGGTGGAAGAAAGTAACGAATTCGGTATGATGGTTGAGTCAAAAATAGAAATTGCGGAAGGTGACGTTGTTGAACTATTTTCAGTAACCCAAAAATAAAACAGAAATATTATAAACTCAGCGATAGCAGAAAATCTAACAAATTATAAAAACATTATGCAAAGAAACGATAGAGTTGCCAATCAAATAAAAGAACTGTCGGCAGAATTTCTGGGGCGTGAGAATAACCGGACTTCTCTTATTACTGTCACTTCGGCCACTTGTTCGCCTGATTTAAAACGAGGAATTATATACATCAGTGTGTTCCCTCCCTTCAAAGAGCATGATGCGCTGGAATTTGCCAAACGTAAACGACCAGAGCTTCGGGGGTTTTTGAAAAAGAATATGCCGATAAAAACAATTCCTTTCATTGACATCGCCATAGATGAGGGAGAAAAAAATCGCCAAAAAATTGACGGATTGCTTAGAGAAAAGTAAGATAGGTTGTGTGGCCTAGTCGCCAAGTAGTAAGGCAAGAGTCTGCAAAACTCTTATACGTGGGTGCGATTCCCACCTAGGCCTCTATGACAGAATGGTTGATAAAAAAAAGAATATTTAGAAATGCACATCATGCCGCATGGTTTGTGAACGCTTTTTTCTTTTTTATATTCGCTACTCTTGTTCATTTGGACAGATTTGGGAAACTTATATTTTTAGTACCAATAATATTTTATATATTCCCGATATTTTATGCAATAAGAACAATTCATTTTAATAAAAAAGAAAGTGAACTTTATTCTAACGATTGTATTTGGTTTAACATTTTGATGGTTGTTTGCTATATTGTACTTATGTATATGTTTTAGTTCGCTCGATATATAATGTAACTTTAAAATGCCCGGGTGGCGTAATTGGTAGCCGCAGGAGACTTAAAATTTCCCGCTCTTAACGAGCGTGTGGGTTCGATTCCCACCCCGGGCACTGTGTGAAGGTTTTTTGAATTTTTTAAAATATGCGCCCTTAGCTCAGCTGGTAGAGCAGATCCCTCTTAAGGATAAGGTCGAAGGTTCGATCCCTTCAGGGCGCACCAAGCATGGGATGCTTTGTGCGAGCCGCAGGCATGACGATGCCGAGGCGGGGTCGCGAGATTTTTCAGCAGAAAAATACTTGTGACCACAAAGTTCTTGTGCGAAGCGGAGCGATGTTTTTTCAGCAGAAAAAACCGCGAGCTGAGGCCGAGGAATTTTTGAGCGATGGCGAAAAAATATCCGTGGCCACAAAGTGCTTTGCACTTTGTGTGCGTAGTTTTTGTTTGCCGGGATGGCGAAATTGGCAGACGCACTTGCCTTAGGAGCAAGCGAGAGCAATCTCATGGGAGTTCAAGTCTCCCTCCCGGCACTTGACTTTTATTTATGTATATGCTATACTAGTAGTATATGAGTAAAATAAACAACACAAAAATAACACATAGTATCGTTTATGGCTTGGCAATATCGGCTATTTTGGCCTTTGGGTTAATAATACTACCTCTAAAAGCAAATGCCCAATATTATGACGACGGCTACTCCTACAATGAACCGAATCAAATTCCAATCGTTAATTCAATTAGTCCAAATGTTGCTAATGTGGGAGACGGCGCCAAGACCGTTACCATTACCGGAAGCGGTTTCGTGCCGGGTTCCGTCGCTAGATGGAACGGCGCAAATAGACCTACCACTTTCATAGATTACGAACATCTTTTGGTTCAGTTGAGCGCCAATGATTTGCGCGGGTCAAGCGGACGTTATATAAATGTTTTTACCCCAGCTCCGGGCGGAGGATATTCAAATGCTGAATTGTTGAGTATCAACGGTTATGTCGGATCTGCCGCAAACACATACAACAATAGCAACAGTATTGGCTATGATTATAATTCTAACTTATATACAAATACTGATAACAACTACTACAACTATCAAAATACAACTCAAACAGAAAATAGAAACAGCGCTAACCAAACTCCAAATGAAAACTCCAGTTCTCTTGTGGGAAATGCCATTTTCGGGTCGGGTGGTGTCGCGCCTTCGGGATTGATTCAATGGGTACTTTTTGCGATAATTATTTTAATAATAGTTATAATCGTAAGAAAAATCTTCGGCGGTACTGATAGATATCATAATACTCCACTTAAGCATTCTTAAACCTCAAGCACAAAAAATCCCCCAATTGGGGGATTTTTTGTGCTTACTCCCTTTTTTTATGTAAAAGAATATTTTTTATATATTCGATCATGATGATCAAAATCTATAAATGTAACTTCTTGATTTTCTATCTTGTATATTAAAACAAAATGCCCAATATGTACCCGCCTGTAATTTTTCATAACATTCCGAAGAGGCTTACCTATGAGTGGATTTGAAATTATTTTGTATACTTGAGATTCTATTTTCTTCAAACCTACTCTATCTTTCTTTGCCATTTTTTCAAGAATTTTCTTAAATTCTATGGAAAAAACAAAACTTATTTTATTGTTTTCCATAATAAAGGAAATTAAAGCGAATGAAAGAATTTTTTAATCTCACTTCTATTTTTGAATTTGACACCTTTACCGGCAGAAATTCCCCTTTCTATTCTAGAAAGTTTAGTAATATATTTAGGATTTAACTCATCCTGAGCAATAATAGAAACAATTTTTTCTAAACGAGTCAAATCACCCCGAAGTTTTGCTTGGGTATTTAAAATATTGACGTATTGATTTTTGGGTAAGGTTACCGTGTTCATACCCTTACATAATAACAACACAATTACAATTCGCAACCTTGACTTTTGGGTGTATATGTGATACAATATACACAAAGTTACGCTCGTTGAAAAATCAATAAGATGAGAACGGTTTGCTCACCAAGTGGCTAAAAATATCTAATTACTTAATTTTTTCGATCGGTAGAGTTAGGTAATTTATAAAAAATAAATAAAAAATAAATTTTGGCTCTTTAGTGAGCGAACCGTTCAAAATGTCAAAGACGGTCTTTGACATTGGTTCGCTAAAGTTTCGTACCTTAAGCAAGGACAGTCCTTGCTTAAGGTAAACCAAAACTTGTCAACCTGCCAGGTTGACAAGTTTCAGCCCGCGCCTTAGCGGGCGCTTAACAGCGCCTGACGGCGCGAGGAGAAAGAAAATGAGATTAACGATTTCTATTGTTTTAGGAATACTTGCCACCATCGGTGTACTGTTGATGGTTGGTGAAGTTTTTGGGTTTATCTTTAACTTTCCCGGCATGAAAATAGCGGGAGGAACTTTATTGGGACTAGTCGGAGCATACCTAGTCTTCAGTTTTGGAACAATTGAAGCTGAGGAGGTAGGAGTGCTTCTACTATTTCGCAGACCGATTCAAGACTTAGGGAGCGGTCTTTATTTCGCACCCCCTGGAATTTTTTCGGTCAGAAAGGAACTTGGGACTATCTTCCAGGACGAACTCCCAGCCGATCCGGAGTTTGTTTATCAGGGCGACGGAAACGCCCCGAAAGGTATGTTCTCACCGATCCGAGTAAAGTTCGGGCAACCGGACCCGCTAGACCTTACCCTAAAAGACGACCCCTACAATGTAGCGATGGTCGTTGAGGTTACACCAGTCGTAAGTTGGCATATAGCCTCGCTGGTCAAGTTCCTAATGGTTCTCCGTGATGTAGAAAACTGCCGAAAAATCCTCTCTGACAAATCAGTGGAGATGTTTGGTAACGAATTTGCAAACGTGACACCAGCGAAAGCAACTCTAACACTGGGTGCCACAAGCCAACGGCTTGAAACGAAACTAAGAAGTGAAATGCAAAACACAGGCATCGATGTCGACGATGCTTATGTTAAGCCGTTTCAGTTTTCGCATGAGCTGAACAAAGCAGTTGTTGGAGTATCAACCGCCCAACAAAACGCGCTCTCGGTCGTGCACGAGGCCGACGGTAAAGCCAAGGCGGTGATACTAGGAGCAGACGCAGAGAAAGGGAGACTGCTAAAAACTGGTCTCGCGAGAGCAAATGCAACTGGGGACATTACAGAACTCATCCCTGACGCAACAACTCAAGCGCAAACGGATGCGCTTAAGAAACTTTCCGAAATCAAAGGTACACTAGTGCTTGGCGAAGCTACAACAATGCTCGGCATTGGCAATAAGGAGGATAAGTAATGGTAATATTAGGCATTACTGTTTTTCTCCTCATCGTCATCATCGCCATCGTGCTTCGCGCAGGATGGCGACGCACACCCCAACAAGCGCCACAAGGCAGTGGCGTGCCCGCGCAAGCACACGGCGGGCAGGAAAAAACATCCCGGTCCCTAGCGTTTGTTTTAACAACGCTAGGAGTTCTGGCGATAATCTTTTGCTTCTGGGTTTTGCTGGGCGTGGGAGGGTTGGTGAAGTACCTGTTTTTCACACCCTCATCCCCCGCCACCAGCTCGTCGGGGCCGGTGGTGGTAACCGACGTACTCGTACTTGTAGGCGAGTGCGTCATGCCCTGCTCTCTGCCGATACCAGAGGGCAGGTTCAAGGTTCGGACGGATGGGGATCCGTTCCGGGCCAAGTTCAAGGGAGTCGGCCACTGGGTCGACTACCCCGGCAAAGGCGACTTCCACGCCCCAGACGGCGTGGAAGTCGGCGAAGCACAGTTTGCTTCGCGAGATGAAAAAAACCTGCACGTTCGGGTGCAGGTTTACAGAATTGTCACCGTTCGGAGGTAGCTCCGAACGGTGAGCGCCTGACCAGCGCTAAAGCGGTCAGAAAGGAAAAGTTCTTTATGAAAATCCAATTCTTCCATCAGATAAAGAAATAGTAACTGTTTGTTTACATGGCATTAGAAGTGGAACTGCAGCAAATTTTCTAAAATCAAAAGGTTTCAAAGTTAATTC
>Ga0209542_10011232_pt1 | contig 15917 bp, 13 predicted proteins | sample RifCSPhighO2_01_FD_184028 | JGI IMG/M metagenome (GOLD analysis project Ga0209542, IMG submission 184028) | Soil microbial communities from Rifle, Colorado - Rifle CSP2_plank highO2_0.1 (SPAdes) (version 2) | ecosystem: Environmental > Terrestrial > Deep subsurface > Rock core/Sediment ... | reverse complement strand
GGCGAAGGCGATCGTCTCGATGGCGCCGCGCGTGCTGCCGTCGAGATAGCTGCCGAAGTGTTCGCGCACGACAATCTGGTCGCCGGACATCGCGTTCGAGATCAAGAGATCACTTTTACATCAGGGGGGACTGAATCAAATAACCTCGCTATTTTTGGTGTTGTGGAGTCACTTATTTCTCAGGGATACGCATACCACGATATGCACATTATTACGTCAACAGTTGAACATGTTTCTGTTTTGAAGCCATGTGCGCATTTTGCAAACAAAGGTGTCTCTGTAACGTATATTCCTGTTGATGACCAAGGACGAATTTCTCCAGAGTCAGTAATAAAAGCACTTCGTCCTTCAACCATTCTTGTTTCTCTTATGTATGTGAACAATGAGATCGGAACACTTACATCGTTGCGTAAGATCTCAATCGCCATTCACACACATTACAATAAAGCCAGGAAGAAACCGCGAGCAGGATATCCTCTTGTACACACGGACGCAAGCCAGGCACCACTTTTTCTTGATTGTTCTCCCGAGCGTCTTGGAGTTGATCTCCTTACACTTGACGCTCAGAAAGTTTACGGTCCGAAGGGTGTTGGCTTGCTCTACCGCAAACACAGCGTTGCACTTGCGCCACTTCTGTTGGGTGGTGGACAAGAGGGTGGTCTCCGAGCAGGAACGGAGGCCCTTCCGCTTATTGTTGGTTGTGCTGAGGCACTTACTATTGCAGTACGAGAACGAGAAAGTACCCATAAAAACGTTCTTGTCTTACGTGATTTACTTATACGTGGCATCGAAAAGAGTATCCCGCACGTAATCCTCAATGGTAGTAGGGAAGAGAGAATTGCAAATAATGTAAATATTACAATACCAGACTGTGATATGGAATTTTTGGTTATTAAGATGGACCATGCTGGTGTCTCGGTTTCCTCAGCGAGCGCTTGTCTCTCGGAAGGAAGTGGGTCTCATGTTGTCAGAGCGCTTCGTGATGGGGCTACTCGTAACGTAGAAGCACTTCGCTTTACTCTCGGGAAAGAAACAACGCGACATGATATTGAGCGTACGATTAACATATTGGAGCACTGTCTAAAAGTTTGACATTCTCCGTTTTTTGTGATATCTTTTCTTTATAAAAAGTCCCTTGTTCTCACATATCTGATTGCAGAGGGTTCTTATATTCGATAGTATAGACGTAGATATTATTTCATTATGAATCTCGAACAGCTTACAAAGACCCAAATTATTTTACTCACACTCTTAGTGAGCTTTGTGACGTCAATTGCGACAGGTATTGTAACGGTAACGCTTATTGATCAGGCGCCACCCGCTGTTACGCAAACCATCAATCGTGTTGTTGAGCGCACTGTTGAACAGGTAACCTCTGCGACTGACGGGCAAACAGCGGGTGCTGGAGACACTGTAACAAAAGAAGTGCAAGTTATTTTGAAAGAGAGTGATCTTGTTACCGACGCTGTCGCTATTGTTGATGAAAGCGTCGTTCGATTGTATACGCGTGTTCAGGATATAAATGGCACAACAGTAAGGGGGCAATTTCTTGGTCTTGGACTTGTCGTTTCGCGTGACGGACTTGTTGTTACTGACGCGACTTTGGTCTCTCCAGGAAATGAGTATTTTGTGGAAACAAAAGGAGGGGCTCTTTTTACGGCATCTCTTAAAAACGAAAGTGAGAAGCGTCCTACAGCTATTCTTGCGCTGTCCTCAAGAGATGGGGGCAATGTTGCTCTTTCTCCCATATCATTTGCTAATGTTGCCGCACTTAAGCTTGGGGAAACAGTTGTTACTCTCTCAGGGAAAGATCGCACAAAGGTTGCAACCGGAATTGTTTCAGACATCGTTTCTGAGCACCTAAATGGTGACAATACAGAAATTATAACCGTCATTAATACGAGTATTCCAGACAATCTCGTTAGTATCGGGGCTCCTATTGCTGATTTGATTGGTGGTGTTGTTGGTATGTATGTTGTTTCTAGCGAAAATACTCCGCAGGCATCATACATACCTATCACCACTGTTGCTGATCAATTGAAAGAAGTCCTCGATGCCGTTGGTAATAATAGCGAGTAACATTTTTTGTGACATATTATCTTAATTACCTATAATTAAACTATCATGCTTCCGTTTGATAATTTCACAACAAAAGCAAAAGAAGCTGTTCGCAAAGCGCATGAATTGGCGATAGAGCGTGGTCAAAATCATGTGAACCCGCTTCATTTACTTGCCGCGCTTGTTCTACAGGAAGAGAGCATGGTTTTCTCTGTGCTTGAGAAATTAGACGTTGATACCATGCTCCTTACGGATACCATTCTTGAGATGATTGAGGGGCCTGAAAATGCAACAGTAGTTTCGCCATCATATCAACTTTATTTAACACCTGAATTAGCACAAGTATTAGAGCAATCCGCAAAAGTAGCTTCAAGTTTTGGAGACCAATTTGTCTCTACAGAACATCTTTTCCTTGCTATCTTTGATGCTCCCGGCCCTGCGCGTGAGATTCTTGCAAGATCTCGTTTGGATAAGGTTTCTGTGGCGCAGGTTTTACAGGAACTAAAACAGAGCGATGTTGCTGACACTCAAGAGCCGAAGAAACCCCGTTCACTTGCAAAATACACACGCAGTCTTACAAAACTAGCGAATGAAAAGAAACTCGATCCTGTTATTGGCCGTGATGATGAAATTAATCGAGTTATTCAAATTATTTCTCGACGAACAAAAAACAATCCTATTTTAATTGGAGAAGCAGGAGTTGGAAAAACAGCTATTGCTGAGGGGCTTGCACAGCGTATGGCATCAGGAGATATCCCCGATTCTCTAAAGGGCAAAGAACTTGTTTCACTTGATCTCGGCCTTCTTATAGCAGGTACGAAGTACCGCGGGGAGTTTGAAGAACGGCTTAAAAACATTATGCGCGAAATTGAACGTGCAGAAGGAAATATTATCGTTTTTATTGATGAGATTCATACTATTGTGGGTGCTGGCTCTGCTGAAGGGGCTATGGATGCATCAAACATGTTGAAACCTGCACTTGCGCGTGGCGAGATGCGTGTTATTGGAGCAACAACGTTGAAGGAGTACCAACGGCATATTGAACGTGATCCGGCATTAACACGGCGCTTCCAGCCGGTATTTGTCAATGAACCTTCTATCGAAGACGCTATCGCCATTCTTCGTGGATTGCGTGAACGCTACGAACTTTTCCATGGGGTTCGCATTACGGACGATGCTATTGTTTCTGCGGTAAATCTTTCGGCTCGATATATTACGGATCGATTTTTACCAGATAAAGCAGTTGATCTTATTGACGAGGCGGCATCTTCACTTCGGATTTCACTTGAAAATAAGCCCGTTGCACTTGAAGAGGCAAATCGTAAAGCAATGCGTCTTGAGATTGAACGGGAAGCACTTAAGAAAGATATTGAGGCATCGAGTAGTGACAAAAAAGCAAAAGCTCGTATAAAGAAAATAGAGAAGGAGCTTGCTGATATAAAAGAAAAAACAGCAGAACTTGAATTAAAGTGGAACAATGAGCGAGAAGCCTTTTCAGAAATTAAGCGTATCAAAAAAGAAATCGATAGCTTGCGGGGAGAAGCAGAAAAAGCTGAAGCGTCAGCTGATCTTGTTCGTGCCGCTGAAATCCGCTATGGAAAATTGCCAAGTTTGTTGCGAGAACTTGAAACAAAAAGCAAGCGACTTGAAAAATTACAAAAGTCACGAAGAATTTTGCGTGAAGAAGTAACCGAAGAAGATATAGCAACAGTGGTTTCTCAGTGGACACATGTTCCCGTATCAAGAATGCTTGAAGAGGAAGCTGAGAAACTTTCTCGCATGGAAGAGCATCTCAAGGAGCGTATTGTTGGGCAAGACGATGCGGTACGGAAAATTGCTGACGCTGTTAAGCGTTCACGTGCCGGTATTGCAGATCCTAATCGTCCCATTGGCTCTTTTCTGTTTCTTGGCCCGACAGGAGTAGGGAAAACAGAGCTTACCAAAGCTCTTGCGGAGTTCATGTTTGATGATGAACGAGCACTCATTCGCATTGATATGTCCGAGTACATGGAGAAGCACTCTGTTTCAAAAATTATAGGTTCTCCTCCTGGCTACGTTGGGCATGAGGAAGGGGGGACTATCACAGAAATTGTTCGGCATCGACCATATGCCGTGCTCCTTTTTGACGAGATTGAAAAGGCACATCCTGAAGTGTTCAACATTCTGCTACAAGTACTTGATGGTGGACAGCTTACTGATGCTAAAGGTCGTAAGGTTAACTTCAAAAATACCATTATCGTACTTACATCAAATATTGGTGCCGAGTTTATCGACAACATGGCGCGTTTTGGTTTTAGTAGTGGCGGGCATGAGGAAGAAGAACAGTACGTTCAGGCAAAGGAAAAGGTTATGGCAAGTCTAAAGCACTATTTCCGACCGGAATTTCTCAATCGCTTGGATGAAATCATCATCTTTAACATTTTGCGATCGGAGGTGGTACGCACTATAGTTGAGAAGCAAGTTGAACTTGTGCAGAAACGACTGGAAGAGAAAGAAGTGGTATTAAACATTTCTCCAGAAGTCTTTGGGTACCTTGCTAAAGAGGGGTATAATCCGCAATACGGTGCTCGACCGCTTAAACGGTTAATACAAACTAAGATTCTTACCCCGCTTGCCTCAATGATGATTTCAAAGAATGTGCTAAAGGGAGGTACGGTTACGGTTGGTATTGGTAAGGAAGGAGAATTTACATTTGACGTAAAAAAGGGGAAAGATACGAAGAAGAAGCCAACTTCAAAAAGAAAGAAAGAAATGGTAGCATAAACCCTGCTCTCGTACAGAATTTATGCGTCGGTGGCGGAGTGGTCAATCGCACTTGGCTGTAAACCAAGCGGATTTATCCTACGGGGGTTCGAATCCCTCCCGGCGCACTACAAGAAAAAAAGCCAGCTTCTGCTGGTGCTTTTTCTTGTTTAGTGATGCCGAGGAAGCGAAGTGTTGTACACTTCATGTGGGATTCGAACCGGCGGAACGTGTCGTGAATACTTGGAACGACAATGAGCCGTGTCCCGCGGCACTTAGCGAGGTACGAGCTTAGTGACCGTCAGGATCATCAATCCCTCCCGGCGCACAAATAAAAATGCTGGCTTTTTGCCAGCATTTTTATTTGTCTTGATTGGGTCGGGCTTTGAAAAGCGGAAGTGCGCCTGCTGTGCAGGATCAAGCACTGAGCTGGGGTCGAGAACACTTAGTATTTTGAACTTGTGAAAAATACTTAGTGATTCGTGACCGAATCCCTCCCGGCGCATCACAGTAGAGAGTCTATAAGTCTTTATCCCAGCCTTAATCTTGTTCTTAACCAACCTTCTCTATACAATTAACGTATGACGCAACGCTCATACGCTATACTTCTTCTCTTTATCGCTCTCGCACTATTTTTTGTTCCCCTAGTGATGCCAACTACGTTGACGCAAGCGCAGTCACAATTTATTGGTGATACGCTGCCCGGCGGTATTGTACCGTGTGGTGACCCTACGGATACATCTTCCCTGTGTGGCTTATGTGATCTTGTTGCTTTGGCGCAGGAGAGTCTTAATTTTGCGGTTTATTTTACTGTTTTTGTGGCCACTCTTCTTTTTGTTTATGCGGGATTTCTATATATTACGGCGGCAGGTGATTCAGGACAAATTAGTACAGCAACAAAGATATTTGGAAAAGTTGTCGCGGGACTTGTTATCGTGCTTGTGGCATGGCTTGTCGTTGATACAATTCTTAAAACCTTTTTTCAAGACAGCCCTCTCAATCAAGGATTTGGCCCGTGGAATACCATTCAATGTGGGTTTAGTGCACCCTTCAATGAAGACACTGGCCTACCAGCTAATCCAGTTACCCCCGTTGACCAGACTTTGATTCAGGCGGCTCGAGCTCGACTTCAGCAACAGAGCACAGTTGAAACAAGTTTATTTGATACGTCAAATGCTGACGCCGCTCATACTTTAGAGCAAGACTGTGCAATTGCTGGCGGTACATATTCTAAAACATGCCAATTGCACGGTGGTCTCGAATGTGGGACGACAATTCACATGTGTAGCGGATGGGAAGGGGTGAGTACGAGTGGAGGCGGAGTAAGTGTTGGTGGAGGGGGTACTACGGGCGGGGTAGCTGTTTTACCGAGTGGTCAACTTACTCATAATCAAGCTCTCAGTTTGTTGGAGTCTGCTGGTATTGTAGTTACAAGTACTAGTGGTCAGCAGGGAGTGAAAGAAAGCTGTCCTACAAAAGACGGGTGTACTTCATTAACCGGTCTGAAACGTGCGACACTGGATCAAGTATTGAACATCAATCAAGTGTGTTCTGGTTGCAGCATTGCTATTGTGGGTGCGACAGAGCCTCATGAAGTAGGGACATTTTCTCATCAAAATGGGTACAAAGTAGATATCCAAGCAAATCAGAAAGTGGATGATTTTTTTGATGAACACTTAATTTTCTCAAAACTTAGAACTGGTAGTAATGCAGGGGCTGTTTATCTTGATTCCTGTGGAAATGAATATGTTCGGGAAAACAATAATCATTGGGACATTACTGTAAAGACAACATGCTCTCTTTAGATCATTGATTGACTTAAATCTTTACATTCGATATAGTAGTTTTCTATTTAAATAATATTGACATGTCTCAGGATCATCTCATGGGGCTTCGCTGTGGCGAATGCAAACAACTAAACTACTGGACACGGAAAAACCGAAAGCAGGTTGAACGTAAGCTTGAATTTCAAAAATTTTGCAAGTGGTGCAGTAAGAAAACACTTCACAAGGAAGCAAAAAAATAGGCTATAATAGCTTTACTTCCTTATATTGTAGGGAAGGGCGATTAGTTAAGTGGCATAATGGCGGTCTCCAAAACCGCGGTCGGGGGTTCGATTCCCTCATCGCCCGCAATAATCCATAAGAACAATCGAAGGTTACGCGTAATACCTTTACGGTTTTATACAGATTTATACGTGTAAGAATTTTGAAATATTATTTTCAATTTTCTTATACTGTTTTGGGTCAAACCATTGTATATTGTCATCGCGCTTAAACCAGCGTGTTTGCCGTTTTGCATATTGCCAAAGTTCGCTTTGCATTTTTCTTGTCATCTCCTGCTTTGTAATCTCACCTCGAATGTACATTCCGCTTGTCCTGTACTCTAGCCCAAGTTCATTAATTCGCTTCCACGACAGACCCCCTTTTTTAAGCTTCTTTGTTTCCGCAACCAATCCTTTTCGAATGGCTTTTGCAAGCCGTGCATGTATTCGCTTGCGCAGGGTATTATCAGATACGGCAAGTCCAATTTGTAAAACGTCATATTTATTTTTTCCGTCTTTGAAACGAGGAACTTTGCCAAGTACGGTTGCAATCTCTATGGCACGTATCAAACGTCTTTTATTTTCTTTTTCTATTGTTTTTGCTCGACGAGGGTCGAGTTTAGTCAGCATGGTATGCAATTGTTTGGCCGTTTTCTTTTCGAGCGAATCGCGGAGTTTCTGTTGCGGAGGGACCGATGGATATAGACGATTGTATACTATCGCATCTATATAAAAACCTGTTCCTCCGACGATGATAGGAAGTCTATTTCTTTTTATAATTTCTTGTATTGCTTGTTCTGCCAATTGCTTGTACTGGGCTACAGAGAGGGCTCGTCTTGGATTTGCAACATCAAGTAGATGGTGGGGTATGCTCGCCATTTCTTTTTTTGTAATCTTTTCCGTACCAATATTTAGATTTTGATAAACTTGTCGGGAATCTGCGGAAATAATCTCCCCGTTGTTTCTTTTAGCTAGCTTGATACTTAATGCTGTTTTGCCGACAGCCGTTGGTCCGACAACAACAAGTATCTTAGGTTTCGGTCTCTTTTTTTTCATAGAGATTATGTGTATGGTATAATAACGTTGAATAAGTATTTAATCCACCATAACGTATAGAAAATTATGAAACCAAATATTCCTACACACATACCTGCTGTCGTATTCAAAACTCGCGTTCGAGATGAAAGTGTTGGAGGTGAGAATCCTTTTCGGTGGCAGGACGTTTCCAGTGAGGAAATTTTTAAAGGAAAGAAGATTGTACTTTTTAGTCTTCCTGGGGCATTTACGCCAACGTGCTCATCTACTCATTTACCTGGGTATGAAGCAAAATATGATGAATTTAAAGCTCTTGGAGTTGATGAGGTTTACTGTATCTCGGTAAATGATGCTTTTGTTATGTTTCAGTGGGGTAAGGCGCAGGGCGTTAAGAATGTGAAACTTCTTCCTGATGGTTCTGGTGATTTTACTCGTGGTATGGGAATGATGGTAAAGAAAGATAATCTTGGTTTTGGGGAACGTTCATGGCGATACAGTGCGTATATTGAAGACGGAGACATTAAACAGTCTTTTGTTGAACCTGGTTTTGAGGACAACTGCCCAACGGATCCTTTTGAAGTGTCTGATGCCGACACCATGCTTGCTTACTTAAGAGATCAGAAAAAATAAAGACTTCTTTATAAAAACAAAATTCGTTACGGTATTGTAATGAGTTTTGTTTTTTATTTGACGTTCCCACGGTCTACTGCTACAGTTCTCAAAAGAAATCAATCCTCCTTCGAGAAAGGGCGGCACCATGGTTGAACTCGCTCCGAACACTTCGAAATACAGGTGTTTCTACTTTATGTCACCAAAAGAGGCACTTCAGATCTTGGGAGGGTACTATCGTTGTCCACGGAAAATGTTGCCCGACGGAACAGAGCAGTTTCTTGGCCCATTGGTTCTCTACACGAGCCAAGATGAAGATGGAAAGCGACATGTTGGTTTCGAGTATGTCGATTGCACTGTTCTTGTCCCCAAAACGCCAGCATTACATGCGATAGTGGAACGGCTCTATTCCGATATTATCCGTTTGCCATACAAGCAACGGCCCAGAGCCCTTCTGTGTGGTATTCCCACTGGTGGCAAGATTCTCACTGAAGAGATGAAATTCAGGAACCTCCACCCCTCAGAAAACCATCTCTCTCTCCTTGAGGAGACTCGTGGGAGGCGAGAGAAGCAATTTGTCTTCACGCCGGGGAGTAGGTTACCTGAAGCGGGGGACGAGATTGTTGTTGTTGAGGATGTTTGCAATACGTTCTCCTCAACGATAAAAGCAATCAAACTTGTGGAGGGGTGTGGCGCCAGGGTTACTATGGTCTCCTGCTTCCTCAATCGCTCATCTCCTACGAGGGAGGTGATTGAGGTTGACGGGCGAAAGATTCCAGTCAGGGCGTTGTGGACAGAGCCGATGCCAGTTTATCGGCAAGATGATCCACACGTCCGAGGTCTTATCAAGATCGGAGGGATTGTCGGAAACCCCAAAGCTAAGTGGGGAAGACTAGTGAGGATCATGCGGGAATACTCCGCGTGATGGCATGGCTACGCTCAGGCGGCGTCCTTGGAGGGACGCCGCTACTTCTTTGTGCTGGAGGGGAGAATCGAACTCCCATGGGTTGCCCCACACGATTTTGAGTCGTGCGCGTCTACCAATTCCGCCACCCCAGCATGTCTTTGAGTGTACTGTAATTTATATACTCCTGCAATTTTAGTGCTCGTTTTCCTATGCTACAATAATTTGTACATGGAACCAAAGCAATTTTACAATAACTCTATTTTTTGGGTTGAAGTTGAACGAATTCAACCAAACCCTTATCAGCCACGCAAAGAATTTGATGAGGCGCGATTAAGTGATCTTGCAGAATCTATTCGCCAGTACGGTGTTCTTCAACCACTGGTTGTTACACGGCACGAAGAAAATCGAGAAGATGGCGGTTTGTCAGTTCACTATGAACTTATCGCCGGTGAGCGTCGACTTCGGGCCTCAAAGCTTGCCGGTCTTGCTCAAGTTCCTGTTATCATCCGAAGTGGCGAAGAGACAGGGAAGGTAAAATTGGAACTTGCTATCATTGAGAACATTCAGCGCGAGGATTTGAATCCTATTGATAGAGCTAAAGCATTTGCGCGTCTTGTTGACGAATTTGGTTATAAACGCACTGAAGTTGCAAAGAAAGTTGGTAAAAGCAGGGAATATGTCTCAAATACTATCCGCTTGCTATCTCTACCAGAGGAAATGCAGGAGGCACTTGCGAATGGGAAAATAACAGAGGGACACACCAGACCACTCCTTATGCTTGTCGATAGGCCAGAGGAGCAGCGTACGCTTTTTAAAGAAGTGATGTATAAGAAATTAACTGTTCGCGAAGCCGAGAGCATTGCTCGTCGTATCGCTATTGAGAAAGTTCGAAAGATGAAGGATCTTAATCCTGACATGATAGCGCTTGAGCGGGAGCTTACAGAAATACTAGGTACTCGCGTACATATCGAACAGTCACAAGTTGGTGGCAAAGTGACCATTGACTATTTTTCTCAAGAAGATTTGAACAGTATTATTGAGCATATACAAAAAGACACGGAAAAGAAACGAGAGGGTTTCCTTGCTCGACTTGTGGCAGGCGCAAACTCTCAAGACACAAATGAGACATTGCATGAGCAAAAACTTGCATCATTTACTTCAACCACTACGCGAAATCCTCACGAGGACGTATCTCCACTTAATACAATCAAAGAAGAAGAGACACCACTTGATGATCGGTCGAGAGAAGAAAAGAAAGATGACGAGGAGGATTTGTATTCTATTAAAGATTTCTCTATTTAAATTATTTTCGTTGATCTTCTTCAAGAGACGCGCGTATGTGTCGCCGTGCGAGCGAAGTTTTAGCAACATTGAGCCATTTTTGTGTTGGTTTTGATGATGCTTTTGTTTGAATTTCAACAATATTTCCATTTTTGAGCTTAGTGTCGAGAGATGTGAGTTTCCCATTTACCTTAGCTCCTGTGAGGTGGTTTCCAATATCGGAATGAATAGCATATGCAAAATCTATCGGACTTGAATCAATAGGGAGGTCTACGACGTCGCCATGCGGTGTAAATACAAAAATACGATGAGTGAAGAAGTCTGTTTTGAGCGCCTCCATGAAATCTTCAGAATTAGCGGAACTTTGCTGTGCTTCCGCTATCTGTTTTACCCATGAAGGAGCAGATGGTGTTGCGTAATTTTCCCCGATTTTTTTAGAAAGATTTTTGGTTGCTACAATTTGTCTTTTTAGTGCCGCAATCGGGGGAAGGAGTGAACGTAACCAAAGGATATTACTGTTCTCAGTTTTATCTTTTGTTGTTTGTTCGCCATCGTGTAATTTATAAGCAATATGAGATGCTATACCGTATTCTGCTCGGTGGTGCATTTCTCTAGTTCGTATTTGGATTTCTACAATACCGCCATCTCCCGTAAAGATGGTTGTATGAATACTTTGATATCCATTAGGTTTTTTAAATGCTATATAGTCCTTAATCTTTCCGGGGAGCGGTCGCCAGTTGCTGTGTATAACGCCAAGTATTTTATAACAATCGCTAACTGTTGGAACAATAATGCGGAGAGCAGAAATGTCATGGATTTTTTCAATGTCCCAGTTTTTTCGTTCAAGCTTGCGAAATAAGCTATAGGTATGTTTAATACGATAGCTTGTTTCAAAATTCGTGATGCCTTGTTTTGCAAGTTCCTTTTTGAGCGATTTATTTACCTTCTCGAGATGCTTAAGGTTTTCCTTACTTTTTTGTTTCAACAATTTCTGTACTACTTCATATTCTTTTGGAAATACGTAGGGGAATGCGAGATCTTCAAGTTCACCTTTTAAGCGTCCCATACCCAAACGTTCTGCAACAGGCGCGTAGATCTCAAGTGTCTCAAGTGCTATTCGCTTTTGTTTTTCTTTTGGTACAAATTGGAGCGTCTTCATATTGTGAAGACGATCGGCGAGTTTAATGATAACAACCCGTATATCTTGTGCTGCTGCTACGAAAAGTTTCCGCAGACTTTCAGTGTGGCGAGAGAGACCGCGATATTTCAATGTACCAAGTTTTGTTACACCGAGCACAAGTTTTAAAATATCTTCGCCAAATTGCTCTCGTATCGTTTCTTGCTTAATGCCAACGTCTTCTATTGAATCGTGAAGGAAGCCGGCAGAGATAGAGCGCGGTCCCATGCCAAGTTCTGCAAGTGTACGCGCTGTTTCGAAAAGGTGATTAAAATAAGGTTCACCCGAGTTACGTTTGTGGTCTTTGTGAGCTTCTTTTGCAAATGTAAGTGCACGAGTTATTAAGTCGATTTCCTCTTTCGAAGGATTGTGCATAAGGGAGGTGATTTCCTTGACAGATGACATAATATTCATTATACTATTTTTGAAATAGTTCGCAAGGAGGTTCTTGAGAAATGAACGACAGTAGTACGTTTCCAGTTTCTTCGGGGGTGCCCTCAGTGAGGTACGAGGAGGGGATTGGGGCTGATGGGAAGCCGTTCTCTCGGTTCCGCTACCTTGATGGCTCTTTTCGAATGGAGGGGGAACAAGAGGAGTCCCATTTCCATTTCGTGGAAGAAGTCGTCCACCAGCTTACCTTTGATCACCTTGTGGGGATGAAGTAGTCTTCTCGTTTTTCCCTTGACGAGGGCAGAGGTCAAAAGGAGGCGCCGGAGGTTTCCACCGAGGGCGCTTTTCTCTTTTTTACTTTTTCCTTCCTTTTCTTGTCTTTTTTTCCTCTGCAAGAATTTCGAGCGCGCGTGGCAGTTCTATTGTATAAACATCATCAGTTTTTAATGATCGAAAATCGGCATTGTGTACAATGTAGGGGCCAAATCGGCCGATATTTGCCGTTATCATCTCCCCAGTATCAGGATGTTTCCCGAGCTCTTTTGGTAGACTTAAGTAAGTAACAGCGTCTTCAAGTGTAATATCATCCAGGTTCTTTTCTTTAGGCACACTCGATCTTCGCAACTTCATTTTTTCTTTTTTCTTTTTACGAGAAGCCATTCCTTTTGGAGGTGTTTCACCCATCTGAACATATGGTCCAAAACGACCGTGAAGGAGGAAGATAGGTTCTTTTGTTTCTGGATGTATGCCTATTGGCGAATCAGGTTTTATCTCACTGCCATCTATGGTTCGTGCTCCATCGCATTCTGGAAATGTGTTACAACTCATAAATTTCCCACCACGACCCAGTTTGATAATCATTGGTGAGTTACATTTAGGACATCTAAATTCTTTGGGAGCATCTCCAAGATTTGTTAGCTTTTCTAATTTTTCTTTTGATGAAACATCTTTCGTAAATGGCGTATAGAAATCTTTAAGGGTCTTCGTGTATGCTCGTTTTCCCTCAGCAATTTCGTCCAGTTCGTTTTCCATCTCTGCAGTAAAATCATCACTGATGTATTTTGCAAAGTTATTTTCTAAGAAATCACTCACCACTTCTCCCGTATCAGTTGGGAAGAGTGTCCGTCCTTCTTTTTCCACATAGCCACGATCAGCAAGCGTCTTCATAATTGACGCATAAGTTGATGGTCGCCCAATACCCCGCTTCTCGAGTTCTTTAATAAGGCCAGCTTCACTGTATCGCCCTGGCGGTTGGGTTTGCTTTCCCTCAGAAAACATATCTTTAAGGTTTAGTTTCTCGCCAATTTCTACTTTTGGTATTTCTGTATCCTCTCCGCGCGCTCGTGGATCAGCTTTGAGCCACCCATCAAAGACAACACGAGAACCGTTGATTGCAAAATCAGGGATCTCTTTTTCCTTTGAGGAAGGGGCTACATGTGCTGTAAGTTTTGTTTTCAGTAATATGGCATCAGACATCTGGCTTGCGACAGTTCTTTCCCAAATAAGTTGGTACAGTTTCTTCTGGTCTTCTGTTGTCCCAACACTTTTTTTAGAAATAGTTGTAGGGCGGATGGCCTCGTGTGCTTCTTGAGCACTCTTACTTTTTGTTTTATAGGTTCGGACAGTAAGATACTTTTTTCCGTATTCTTTTTCTATAACATGAGCTATTTGTGCTTGCGCTTGTTTTGAAATGCTTGTACTGTCTGTTCTCATGTAGCTGATATGACCGGCTTCGTACAATTTCTGTGCAATACGCATTGTGTTTGAGGGAGAGAAACCGAGCCGTGTCGACGAAGTTTGTTGAAGAGTGGATGTCGTAAATGGAGCTCGTGGAGAGCGCTTCATTTCCGATTCTTTCATATCACTCACATTCCATGAGCCTTGTTTACCCACAGTGAGAATTCGCTCTGCTTCAGACTCGGTATGTGGTTCCTCAACGCATATCAAGGTAAAGGATTCTTTTGATTGATTAGAGACCTGAGCAGTGATAACCCAGTAATCCTCGGGTTTGAAGGCTCGTATTTCTCGCTCTCGCTCCATAATGATGCGAAGGGCAGGGGATTGTACCCGTCCAGCAGAAAGGCCATAGCGAACTTTTTTCCAAATAAGGCCTGAAAGATCGTAACCAACGAGACGATCAAGGACGCGTCGCGCCTCTTGAGCACGACGAAGGTTTTGGTCAATGATCGTTGGGTTCTGAATTGCTTCTTGTATCGCTTCTTTTGTAATTTCATGAAAACGGACTCTTTTGGTTTTCTCTGAATCAATACCAAGTGATTCAGCAAGATGCCATGCTATTGCCTCACCTTCGCGGTCGGGGTCAGTTGCGAGCACAACTTCGTCGGCACCTCTAGCCAAGTCCTCCAATTCGTTGATGACTTTTTCTTTTCCTTTTACGATTTCGTATCGTGGTATAAAACCACCTTCAATATCGATAGCATTTTTGTTGCTTTTTGGCAGATCACGAATATGCCCAACAGAAGCTCGGACGGTATATTTGTTGTCGAGATATTTCGATATTGTTTTTGCTTTTGCTGGTGATTCTACAATAAGTAATTTCATGTATGCTTCTGCATTAATTAAATGTCACTCTATCATCATTCTTCTCTTATGTAATGTCAAAATAGAGAATAGCAGTTTGTATTTTTATAGCAGAATTATCATTCTGTCAAATTATATGGAATACTCCCATGCGTTCGGTTATTAAACCTTTAAGTTCCATCGCAGAGATGAGAGCGTTTGCTTCATGTATTGGTTTTTTTAACAACTCAGTAAGTTCATTGCGAGAAAGTGGTTCTGCAAGCAATGTTAAAATTATTTTTTCTTCATCAGACAAATTGTTATGGTTAGTGTTTTCCCTCGATTTTTCTTTTTCTATATGAAGTGCTTCGAGAATGTCATCTCCATTTCTCACCGGGGTAGCTCCGAGGCGAATGAGACTGTGCGGTCCCTCACACATGGGAGAGAAAATAGAGCCTGGTATTGTGAGCACGTCACGGTTGTATTCTGTGGCGAGGCGTGCCGTTATCATTGTTCCTGAGCGAAGCTCTGCCTCGATAATGAGTATTGCGTGGGACATACCCGCCATAATGCGGTTGCGTTGAGGAAAATTTTCCGGTCTTGCCCGGTGATCCTCAGGAAATTCAGATAGTAGAGTGCCTCCTTCACTCAGAATACGCTCCGCAAGACGATAGTTTGTTCTGGGATAGAGAACACTTTCGCCGAGTCCCGAGCCGGGAATAGCGACTGTTTTAAGTCCTGTATCGAGTGCAACTTCGTGTGCGAGAGCATCGGTCCCAAGAGCGAGACCAGACACAATAACGATATTATATCCTCCTAATGATTCAATAAGTGATCGACACACCTCTTTCCCATAGGATGTTGATTTTCGTGAACCAACAACGCATAAATACATTGCGGAAGAAGGTGGTAGATTTCCTCTTCTAAAAAGCACTGGTGGCGGATCAGGGATTTCCGAAAGGAGGTGAGGGAATTCAGATGGAGCAAGTTGTTCGATTGGAGGGAGCATAGTACTATTTATACTATCATTTCTTACCATGCTTGATATCAATTTTATAAAGGAGAATATAGAACTAGTAAAGGAAGCTGTGCGGAAAAAACGTGTGTCTGTCGATATAGACCTTCTTCTTTCCGTTGACGAAAAGCGCCGTGGG
>Ga0209542_10011231_pt1 | contig 15917 bp, 17 predicted proteins | sample RifCSPhighO2_01_FD_184028 | JGI IMG/M metagenome (GOLD analysis project Ga0209542, IMG submission 184028) | Soil microbial communities from Rifle, Colorado - Rifle CSP2_plank highO2_0.1 (SPAdes) (version 2) | ecosystem: Environmental > Terrestrial > Deep subsurface > Rock core/Sediment ... | reverse complement strand
AGCTTCAAGATTAGGAATCGTTAAGAACCCTGAGAGATGATCAGGTTGATAGGCTTTAAGTGTAAGGCGAGTAATCGCTTCAGCTGAGAAGTACTAATGTTTCGATTCCTGTTAAGAAATTTGGAAATCACAACTCTAGTTGTTCTAGAGAAAAGTAAAGTTTAGTTTTGTGTTCTGGTGCTTTGACGGCGGAGTCACATCTCTTCCTCCCAGTACAAGAGCGTAGCTCCGTACGGGACTTCGCATTCCGACCTGCCCCGTACCAAAATTTTGATTAAATTGTTTGAACATTTTGTGTTGGTGATTTGTCGCAAGGGCCACACCTCTTCCCATTCCGAACAGAGAAGTTAAGCCTTGTTGAGCCGATGATAGTCCTTTTGGGCAAAAGTAGGCAATCGCCAGCACAAAGTGTTTAAAAATTTTTGGTACCGGGGACAGAGAAGTTAAGTATTACAGATATGTTGTGAATTTTCGCATATGCTAGAATTCACAACACATGATTTTAGGTAAAAGCAAAGTCTCGTACCATCCGACCTGGGTCGGATTGGTTCGGGATAGCTAGGTGCCAGAACAATGTATTTAAGGAAATCAATTAATTTGGTCTTCGCAAGAACCTCTTCGCAAGAACTCTTCGCAAGAACCGTCTTCGCAAGAACCGTTCTTGCGAATTCTAGAATCTTCGCAAGAACCGTTCTTGCGAATTCTCTCCGAAACCTCTCCAGGACAGGACCTTACATTAACACAGATGCCTGACTGATTCAGGCAAGGGGGCGGGCTCCTCGGAGTTCGCCCGCTCTCGTTTTTAAGCCATATTTTATAAGGCTATTTTGGCATGCCTCTTGACACTTATCCGCCCTTATTGAGGACTTGACTTTTAGGTATGTTTTATGCTATAATACTGAGTAGGAGGTACCCATGACCTTAAATTCATGGTGGAGCTTCCTTCGCAGGATTGGCCTGCGGGGGAACGCGTCCTTTCGGGCGCCGCATTTCCGCTTCCGCCTAATCGGGCGGTAGCGAAGAAGGGGGATTGGTTGTGGCTCTGCCGCGACCGCCCCCTTTCGCACTTTTTATGCTAGAATATTCTCATGACCTGGGCCCTGCGGAGACAGATTTTTTATATAGCTGTGCTAATTGCATTTTTTTCCATACTTGGATTTTTAGTAGTATATCCGCAGTTGGACAGGACACCAAAATGCACAGATGGCAGACAGAATGGAGATGAGCGAGGAGTGGACTGTGGCGGCTCGTGCAGAAACGCTTGTATGAATGAGGTAGAAGACCTTTCGGTTTTATGGTCTCGGTCTTTCCGAGTGGTTCCCGGACGTTACAATGCCGTTGCCTATCTGACGAATCACAATAAAAATGCGGTAGTGAATAAAATTAATTATCGATTTCGTTTCGCGGACAAGGATAATATCTATATCGGGAAAAGAGGTGGTTCCACTTTCATTCCCAGGGCCGGCAACTTTGCTGTTTTTGAAGGCGGGGTAGGCCTGGGTGAATCCGTCCCTGTTTACACGACCTTTGAATTCACCGAGGCGCCGGAGTGGATTCAGGCAGGAGAAGAAAAAATAAATCAGCTTAAGGTAATCGTCTCTGATATTGTGCTGGAGAACGAAATGACTAATCCGCGTCTCTCGGCCAGGGTAAAAAATTCTTCCCTTTTTAGTATCCCGGACATTACCGTAGTCGCGATTCTGTACGATAGCTTCCATAACGCTGTTTCGATCAGTAGCACTTATCTGGACAAACTCTCTCCGGAGCAACAAAGAGATATTAGTTTCACCTGGCCGGAGCCGTTCAGCGCTCCCGTGGTGGCGAAAGAAGTAATTCCCATGTATAACATCTCTAGGGTGGAGTGGAAATAAACTATGGCAAGTGAGGCGCTCAAAAGAATAGATTGGCTGCTTGTTTTTTTTATTTTGCCAATAACTTTGGCTGGACTTTTCACCATGAAGTCATTCGCACCCGGGGAAGACACTGGGGCCTTTTTTTCTAGACAGCTTATCTGGATTTTTATCTCTCTCGCTATCTTTTTTATTTTTTCTTTTATTGATTTTCGCTTTTTGAAACGGACCGACATTCTGGTGTTTTTATTTCTTTTATTTTCGGTAATTCTGCTTTTACTTTTTGTGTTGGGCGATGCTTCTCGGGGCGCGAAAAGCTGGTTTGACTTGGGCTATTTTTCATTTCAGCCAGTGGACTTGATGAAATTGGTTTTGGTGCTTATTTTAGCGAAATACTTTTCTCGTCGCCATGTGGAGATTCGGGATATTAAACATATTTTTATTTCAGGATTTTATGCTCTAATCCCAATTATTCTAGTTCTGCTTCAACCCGACTTCGGCTCGGCTATGATTTTATTTTTAATCTGGCTGGGGATGGTGCTGGTTTCCGGAATTTCTAAAACGCATCTGCTTTTCGTGTTCGTTACCGGAGCCGTTATTTTTGCAACACTATGGTTTTTCGCCTTCGCCCCCTATCAAAAGGCCCGTATTGCTAATTTTATCAATCCATTATCAGACATTCACGGTTCCGGTTACAACGCCTTTCAGTCCACTATTGCGGTGGGGTCCGGCGAGGTTACTGGCAAGGGTCTGGGCTTCGGTACGCAGTCACGTCTGCTATTTCTGCCCCAGCCGCAGACCGATTTTATTTTTGCCGCTTTTGCGGAAGAATGGGGTTTTATCGGTTCCCTGATGATTCTAATTTTATTTTTATTGGTTATTTGGAGGATTCTTTATAATGCATCTTTCGGAGTAGCGAACTTTGAAATACTTTTTGGCATAGGGATTGCTATTTTCTTTATGAGCCATATAATCATAAATATCGGCATGAATCTAGGACTTCTCCCTATTACTGGGATACCACTGCCTTTTATGAGTTACGGTGGCTCGCATTTGCTGACAGAATTTATGGGTCTGGGCATTTTAACGAGCATGAAAAGATATGCGAGGTCGATACACCGGGACGACATGCGCCATGAATTTTTAGGCATCTAAATTCAAATGGAATTGCTTGACGGAAAAAAATTACGAACAGAAATTTTGGCCAAGATAAAAAGCGAGGTGACGCTATTATCTTTCCAACCCATTTTTTGCGATATATTAGTGGGGAACGATCCGTCCTCGGCGCAGTATGTAAAAATGAAAGCAAAAACCGCCGAATCCGTCGGTATTAAATTTCATAACGCGAATTTCCCGACGTCGATCACTACGGGCGAACTTGTCGAAGAAATAAAAACTTTAAATAAAATAAAAAATATGTGCGGGATTATTGTCCAGCTTCCTCTGCCAGAGCATTTAGATAAGCGGGCGATTCTGGACGCTATTGATCCCCATTTAGACGTTGACTGCTTGGGCACTTCTGCCAGCGCGGAATTTTACAGCGGTTTAACCGCTGGAGGAATTGGTTTCCCAACGGCCCTTGCCTGTATGGCGCTTCTTGATTCACTTAATTTAAACTTAAAAGGGAAAATCCTAGTTGTATTAGGACAAGGGGAATTAGTGGGTAGGCCCACAGCCGCGCTTTTGCGTTATCGAGGCCTGACTTATCTTAATATTTCCAGCAAAACGGAAAACAAAGCATATCTTTTAAGGCAAGCTGATATTGTAATTTCAGGTATGGGCAAGGGGAAACATATCACTGGCAACATGATTAAGGATGGTGCAGTGATCATTGATGCTGGCACTTCTGAATCCGAAGGTGGCATTGTCGGCGATGTTGATTTAGAATCAGTGAAGAATATTGCCAGCCATGTTTCACCCGTGCCTGGCGGCGTGGGGCCGGTGACGGTGGCGATGCTTCTTAATAATGTTCTTAACGTGGCGAAGAAATTAAAACAATGAATGACCAGATTTTTTATTTTTTTTATAATTTAGCGCATCAATCGAAACTGCTTGACCAGCTAGTTGTCTTTTTTGCCTTTTATTTTCCTTATGTTGTTATTATTTTGGCCGGTGTATTTATTTTAATGCATCATGAAGTTCTGCGGGCGCAAGAACCCTTTAAGGTTTTTATGCAGAAGAAAAAGGAAATCTCCAAGGCCTTTCTTGCCGGAATTTTGGCCTGGATTTTGGCCCAGGTCTTGAAATTTTTATTTTCTTTTGGAAGACCGGCGGAAGCACTGACAGTAATCAACCCGCTTTTAACCAAGACCGATTATTCTTTCCCTTCGGGGCATGCTACTTTTTTCATGGCGCTGGCTATATCTATTTTCTTTTTTCATAAAAAAGCCGGCTACTTATTCATATTCTTTGCTCTACTCATAGGCATTGCTCGCATCATCGCTGGGGTACATTTCCCGGTTGATATTTTGGGCGGATTTGTTTTAGGCGCCCTCATTGCATATTTTTCTAGAAACATATAGAATGGGCTGATATTATCTTATGTGGAAGAAAGTTGCCTTGGCGTTAATCATACTTGTTATTGGCGGAGTCGTAGGGCTTTTCGTTTTTAAGTCCGAACCACGACTAAATAAAAATTTTGAGGCGGAAGGATCTTTTTTCAAGAATCATCCATTTCGTCTCGGCCTGGATCTCTCCGGCGGCAGTCACTTAATATACAAAGCGGACATCTCCGGTGTACCCGGAGGCGAGATAGCGGACTCTATGGATGCGCTTCGCGATGTAATAGAGAGAAGAGTGAACCTCTTTGGCGTCTCCGAGCCGATAGTGCAAGTTCAAGGCGGGGGATTTATTTCCGGAGGAGAGCACCAGCTTATTGTGGACTTACCGGGAATAACCGATGTGGAAAAAGCTACCGAAATGATCGGGCAGACCCCGCTTTTGGAGTTTAAAATTGAAAGGCCCAAAGATCAGCCAATAACCATAAAACCAGATCCAGATGGAAAGATAGATCCAGACGTTTTGCAAGCACAGCAATTTGCAGAAACCGAACTTACCGGACGATATTTACAGAAAGCAACTTTGGAATTTGACCAGAATACCCGCGAGCCGATGGTGAGTTTACAATTTGATGATACCGGTACGAAACTTTTTGCCGAAATTACCAAAAACAACATCGGCAAAATGGTCGCCATTTATTTAGACAGTTCGCCGATTTCTACTCCAGTGGTGCGTGAAGAAATTCCCAATGGCCAAGCCGTTATTTCCGGATCTTTCACTCCGACCGAGGCAAAACTTTTAGTGGGTCGCCTAAATTCTGGCGCATTGCCGGTACCGATTACTCTTGTTTCTAAACAAACCATCGGCGCGACGCTCGGGGAGAGCGCGGTAGCCGCCGGGGTAAAGGCCGGAGTAATCGGATTTTTGCTAGTAGCTCTTTTTTTGATTCTTTGGTACCGTCTGCCGGGGCTAGTGGCCGTGCTTGCGCTTTCTTTTTATACCGCAGTACTATTAGCTATTTTCAAACTTCTGCCAGTCACTTTATCCGCAGCGGGAATCGGCGGTTTCATTATTTCCCTCGGTATGGCCGTGGATGCCAATGTGCTTATCTTTGAGCGGATGAAAGAAGAAATTAGAAATGGGCACAGTATTCATGACGGTATCCACGCTGGTTTCAAGCGCGCCTGGACATCGGTGAGGGACTCCAATACTTCCAGTATTATCACTTCTATTATTTTGTTCTGGCTTGGCACGCCACTCATTAAAGGATTCGCTTTAACTTTCGGCTTGGGTGTTCTGGTCTCAATGTTTACCGCCATTACTGTTTCCCGTATTTTCCTTTTTGCGCTTGGCATCAGTAAAAGCAATAATTTAACCGGCTTTCTTTTCGGTAGTGGTTTTTCAGGGGCAAAGAGCCAAAATAAATAATATGTTTATTATAAAATACAAAAAAATATTCCTAATCCTCTCGGTTTCGATGGTTTTAATCTCTGTTGTTTTTATCAGTGTCTTTGGACTAAAATCAGGTATTGAGTTTAGGGGGGGAGCGCTGGTGGAAGTTGTTTACAAGGATTCTCGTCCGTCTCAAGATGTCTTAAATAAAAATCTCCAGACCTTAAATTTGGGTTCCGTCCTAATCCAGCCGACGGGGGAGCTTGGCTATATTGTAAAGTCGCGTGATTTAAGCGACCTCGAGCACTCCTCGCTTCTAAAAGAACTTACGCTTGAAGAAAATGTGGCTACGGAAATAAGTTTTACCTCCATCGGGCCTTCTGTCGGCAAAGAGTTGGCGCGCAAGGCAATTCTTTCCATAATTTTTGTCGTACTGGCAATAATTATTTTCATTACTTATGCCTTTCGGAAGGTGTCTAGGCCAGTCAAGTCCTGGAAATACGGAATCATCACTATCATCACCCTTCTCCACGACATAATTATTCCGACCGGAATTTTTACGTTACTGTCTCACTATACTGGAGCAGAAGTTGATACACTTTTTGTCTTGGCCCTGCTTACCATTCTGGGATTGTCCGTGCATGATAAGATTGTCGTATTTGACCGGATTAGAGAAAATCTGCAGTTAAATAAAAAAGAAAGTTTCGCGGAGACCGTAGGCACCAGCACGCAGGCGACCATTGTTCGGTCAATAAATATTACCCTGACCATAATTTTCGTGCTGGTGCCGCTTTACCTATTCGGCCCCGAAACAACAAGGAATTTCTCTCTGATTTTGACCATAGGCCTTTTCTTCGGCATCTATTCGTCGCTATTTTTTGCCTCGCCCCTACTGGTTTTGGTAGAAGAATGGCAAAAGAGGAAATAGAGTGATATAATAGGGTCATGAAATACATTTTAATTATTTTAGGGATTGTGGTTTTGTGGGCAATTTTCGCTTACAACAGTTTTGTTCGCCTGATTAATCGCGCTCGCGAGGCCTGGGCGGACATTGAGGTTCAGCTTAAGCGAAGATACGACCTTATTCCTAACTTAGTAAACACAGTTAAAGGTTACGCTACGCACGAGTCCTCAGCTTTTGAGAATGTGACCAAAGCGCGAAGCATGGCCATGGGCGCAACTGGCCCAACCGCTGCGCACGCTCAAGCGGAGAATATGCTAACTGGTGCCTTGAAATCACTTTTTGCTATCTCTGAAGCGTATCCGGATTTAAAAGCGAATCAGAATTTCTTGGCTCTGCAAAATGAACTTTCAGACACAGAAAATAAAATTCAGGCAGCTCGCCGATTCTACAATGCGAATGTTCGAGACCTGAATACCAGCATAGAGACCTTTCCTTCCAACTTTATTGCCAGCACTTTTCGTTTTGCTAAAATGGAATTCTTTGACTTGGCGGACAACGACGCCGCCCAGAAGCCAGTGGAGGTGAAGTTCTAAATGGCTACTTTATACACCCATCAATCACAAAATATAACTAAAACTTGGCTTTTAATGTCTATGTTTTTTATCATTGTTATTGGCCTCGGCTGGTTTTTTAGCATCTATTACAGTAATCCGAATATTCTATATTTTTTCGCCATCTTTAGTATCGTTATGAATATTGTTTCATACTGGTACTCGGATAAAATTGTGCTCACTTTGGCAGGAGCGAAAGAGGCCAAGAGGGAAGAGTATTTTGACCTGTACACGAGTGTGGAAAATCTTTCTATCACAGCCGGGCTTCCGATGCCAAGGGTGTATGTGATAAATGACCCTGCTCCGAACGCCTTTGCCACTGGAAGGGATAAAAATCATGCCGTAGTAGCGGCCACCACCGGACTTCTCCAAATCTTAAATAAAAATGAATTGGAGGGGGTAATAGCGCATGAACTTTCCCACATTGGCAACCGCGACATGTTGCTCTCCACTGTGGTAGTGGTACTGGCTGGTTTTATTTCCATTCTCTCGGATGTGTTTAGACGTAATTTATTTTTTAGTCGCGGCAGGGACAGTGGCAGTAAAGCAAACGGCGTATTCTTATTAATCGGAATCATTCTCTCAATTCTGGCGCCGATTTTCGCGCTTTTAATTCAGCTCGCGATTTCTCGCAAGCGCGAGTTTTTGGCCGATGCTTCCGGAGCGCTCCTTACTCGTTATCCGGAGGGACTCGCTAACGCGCTCCGTAAAATTTCACAATACAGTAAACCAATGACTCGTCAATCAAACGCTATCGCCCATCTATACATCGCTGACCCCCGCCCGCATGACTCGCGTCAGCGTGTCGGGCAGGCGAAAGGAATTGGTAAAAAAATCGGCGGTTTATTCGCGACCCATCCTAGGGCGGAAGACAGAATCAAAGCCCTTCTCGGTCAATAAATTTTCTATGAATAAAAATTATCTTGAGCATAAAAATAAGGCAGTAGAAACTGACAACAATTTTAGTCATGTAATGGCCATTACCCTTGACCCCAGAACTTATTATCAAGGGATTATCCGCTGTATTACTAGCAGAGAAGGGAGCTTGGGGATAAAAGGATATGTGGACAGAAGTGAATTACATCAAATTACCAGCAACTCTCTGGAACATTTTACCATTGGTGAGAAATTAAATATAAAAAACGAGGATGAAATAATCAAGGAGTTGACCAAAGAAGGCGAGGACTTCATCGGTTTGGAAGACCCGGATATCTGGATAGATGAGGCGACTAATTTAATGCACGTGTATTTTACAGTTCCGCTTAAAGATAAACACACTATCACGCATCTCGGGCATGCAGTAGGGGAGAATCTAGATTCACTTCATATGACTATGCCAGTACTCCTAGCCGGAGAAAACAATCGCGCAAAAGAAGTTTCTATTGCCCCGCTTAATAAAAAAGGATTCAGATACAATCTGATTGAATCGAGCGATCGCCGTGGCGATTTTCGATATTCTACCGTCCGAGTTGCGATAGCGGAAGACATGGCTGGGCCATGGGAATATGGCGAAACAGTATTTCATCCAGCGGAACACAATATTTCATGGATTGGCGGGCACGCTTCTCCGGGGCCGCTTTTCCCTGAAACATTTATAAATGTTGGAGAGGGGAAGCGACTTGGAGTTATAAATGGCAGGGAAGCAGATCAAAAAATCGGTGGAGAAATAAAGTACGGGACATTTTCTGTGGGACTTTTTATATATGATTATGAACTAGGAAAAATTGACTGGGTAATGCCCGAGCCCTTTATCCAGGATAGCGAAGCTAAAATTATTACCTTTGCCAGCCAGTTTGTAGAGACAGGGTCGGGTGAAGGAATTTTATACGCTCATGTTGACGACTCTTTTGTGCGGGCTTATACCCTGGAGGCGGATAAAATAAAGTCGTTATTGCCTAAATAGATTTTTTTATGTTTAGTTTAATATCCACATCTACGCCATGGCGTAGATGTGGATATTAGAGATATAATTTAGATAAATGCACAGAAGAAAATTTCGCTATAAGGGTGCATCAGTAAACCTTTTCGGGTTGCCTGATTTTAGTGTTTCTGAAAAGAAAAAACATATTCCTAAGCGTCAGTATCTTCACTCTTTTATTTCTAATTTTAAAAAAGACGCACCCAAAAACCTACTTCTTATATATGACGTGCCAGAAGGGAAGAAGAAGGAGCGAGATTGGTTTCGTCGCCAGCTTAAGAACTTTGATTTTATCATGATCCAGAAAAGTGTCTGGGTGGGCCCTTCGCCCTTACCGGAAGAGTTTACGGATTACTTAAAAAGAATCGGTTTTCAAAAAGAATTTAAGACATTTAAATTGGCAAAATCATACACAAACTAATCTACGCTATAGCGTAGATTGATTGGATGTATTAAATTTTTTAAAAGTATAATATAATACTCATATGTCTGAAAGATTCAGGATACGTAGAAAATTTGAAATACAGAATCCTCCTAAAAAGAAATTTGAGATTATCCAGGATCCACAAGAAGTAAACGATGATACTCCCATAAGTCAAATTGACCCAATTTCAGAAGGGGGGTTGACACCAAGGAATAGGGGAGATTTAGATCATTTTGTGGAGGCCCCTCTTTTAGAGGCCTGTCAAATTCTTTTTGATAAAGGTATCAAAACAATATTCTCTTCTGCAAATAAAAATGATTTATCTAATCAAGAAGCTTATATAGCTATTGATTATAGTACGTTAAGTCCATACAACCAAAGGATAGCAAAAAGTTTGGGTGAAATTCACATGGCTCATGGAAGTGTCCCTGCTCCTGCAGTTAATTTAATGATTCCCATTGAGCAGAATACTACTGTTGGGCAGGTGAGAAATGCCGCTCGACTATTAGTTTCTAAGTTTAAGCAGCAATAATTTCACATCTACGCCATAGCGTAGATGTGGGGTACGCAAGATTATTCAGTTTTATTTTTTTACTTATTTTGCTATACTAAAGAGGTGAATATCAAGGACGTAGAAAACCTGGCTGAACTTGCAAAGCTTGAACTCTCCGCAGAAGAAAAAAAAGAGCTCCTTTCTGACCTGGAAGGTATTTTGGACTATGTAAAGCAGATAGGGGAGGTAAAGGTGGAAGATATTAAACTGGACTACACCTTGCATAATGTTTGGCGCGAAGATGTATTAGAACAGCGCGAATTCTCCACCGAACGAATCCGCGAACAATTTCCCGATTCACAGGATGGTTTCGTGAAAGTGAAAAAGATTTTATGATAGATGTAAAAAATCTTACAATAGAAAAAGCTGGAGCAATGATGCAAAAAGGAGAACTTACTTCTGTCGGACTCGTTTCGGCCTGCCTTAAAAATATAGAAGAAAAAAACAAAGAATTAAATGTTTTTTTAGAGGTCTTTGCTGACGCGCTAGAACAGGCCAAGAGGGCAGACGTTCTGATAAAAAGTGGTAAGGGAACTAAACTTACCGGTATACCGATGGCTATTAAAGACAATATTTTAATAACTGGGCGTAAAGTAAGTTCCGCGTCCAAGATGTTGGAAAATTATGTGGCAAGTTATGACGCTTTTATAATAAAAAAATTAAAATCCGAAGGGGTAGTTTTTATCGGCAGGACAAATATGGATGAATTTGCCATGGGATCTTCCACTGAGAATTCTGCTTATGGACCAACCAAAAACCCAAATGACCCGTCTCGCGTGCCCGGGGGATCCTCCGGGGGCTCCGCGGCCGCTGTGTTTTCTGGCATGGCGCTCGGCGCTCTGGGATCTGACACCGGCGGGTCAATCCGACAGCCCGCATCTTTTTGCGGACTGGTGGGTATGAAACCCACTTACGGCGCGGTTTCACGTTCTGGCCTTACAGCCATGTCTTCCTCGCTTGACCAGATAGGACCTTTCGCTAAAACATCTGAAGATGCAGAAATAATTTTCAAAGCAATAGTAGGTAAAGATAAAATGGACTCCACCTCACTCTCGCTGGCTGATTACAAATCTTCTCCTGTGAGAAAAATTATTGGTGTTCCCCGGGACTTTCTAGCTAAAGGAGTGGATCCAGAGGTCTTGAAAAATTTTGAAGAATCACTGGCAAAGTTAAAAAGGGCCGGGTATCTTACTAAAGATATTGTCATGCCCTATCTGAAATATTCTCTTCCGGTTTATTATATAATTATGCCGGCGGAGGTTTCTACTAATTTGTCCCGCTTAGATGGCGTGCGCTATGGTTTAAGGAACGAGGGGCAAAATATTTTTGATATGTTTAAGAAAAGCAGGTCCGCGGGATTTGGCCGGGAAACCAGAAGAAGAATGATTCTTGGCGCCTACGTTTTATCTCATGGATATTATGACGCTTATTACAACAAGGCCTGGCAAGTGCGCCGCGCGATTATAAAAGAATATCAAAACACGTTCAAAGATGTTGACTTTGTGATGACGCCGACCGTGCCTACCACCGCTTTTAAGTTTGGCGAGAAAAAAGATCCACTACAGATGTATTTAGGTGATATCTTTACCGTCTCCGCCAATTTAGCCGGTCTGCCAGCGATCTCTATTCCTTCTGGTGTTTCCGTCGCTGGTTTGCCCTTTGGCCTAGAATTTACCGCCCCTCCCTATGCTGATGCATCTTTATTCGCAATCCAAAAAGATTTACAGTAAATAGAAATAAATAATATGTATCCCCCAGATTTTATAAACCTTAATAATCCTCCGCCCGATTCTGTCCTAAACGCTAAGTTTTTAGACGCGGATTATCTATTTAAGCAGGGCGTTGCTTTTTTTCAATATATTTTTAGAAAAGAAACATTGACCAATCTAAATGCGATTATTCTACTGCTCTCACTTTTTTTTCTGACTCTTATATTTTATTGCGCGGTCAGATTGTTTGAAATAAGAAGAAAAGAACACAAGCATCTAGAGCACGAGATTGAAGAGTACGCCCAACGTCAAGGAGAGAGAGAAAAAAAACAGCGAGAAGGAGAGTCCGTATCCCATAACGAGCGATGGCGCAAGGTCCTGGAATATCTTTTTTCCGTCAGTTCCACTGATTGGCGTTTGGCTATTATTGAAGCCGACTCCATGCTGGAAGCACTGACGGACCAGCTTGGCTTCAAGGGCGACAATTTGGGAGAGAAGTTAAAGATGGCTACCCAAGAAACCTTCCGGGGTCTCTCCTCTGCCTGGGAGGTGCACACTATCAGGAATAGAATTGCGCATGAGGGCTCCCTATTTGAAATCTCCCAACATGAAGCGAAAAGGGTAATCGCCCTCTACGAGCAAATTTTCCGCCAATACGGATATATATAACAGTGTTGCGGGGCCCGGAATCGAACCGGGGCCTCAAGGTTATGAGCCTTGCGAGATGCCTCTTCTCTACCCCGCTATTGCATAATATAGTAAAAATAGGGTTTTTGCAAACAAAAATTTGAAAAAAAACCAGAATATGGTATCGTAAAAGTTCACGCCGGCGTAGTTAAACGGTATAACAAAGGACTCATAAGCCTTGATCGGAAGTTCGACTCTTCCCGCCGGCACAAAAAATATTGAGCTCTTGGAAATTACGCCTTTTTATGTATAATGTACGTTATGCGATCGTAGCTCAACTGGTTAGAGCACCGGCCTGTCACGCTGGAGGTTGCCGGTTCAAATCCGGTCGATCGCGCAAAGTTTTTGCAAAAAGCTCTGAAATGAACTAATATAATCTCTACATGCCGTTGTAGCTCAGTTGGTAGAGCACGTTCTTGGTAAGAACGAGGTCCGCAGTTCAATCCTGCGCAACGGCTCACGACTGCCGATATAGTTCAGTGGTAGAACACTACTTTCGTAAAGTAGGAACGTGGGTTCGATTCCCATTCTCGGCTCCGCAATCAAAGTCAAAGATTTCTCGCCAAAATTTTCGCGCGCAGAGCGAAGCTCTGCGTAGTGTTCATAAGGGTGCCCGGACGCTAGGCGTCCGGAAAGATGCAGGTTCGAGCCAAAGATTTTTTGGAGGGAGAGTTTTTTGGAGGGGAGGTCGGCTACAAAATACATAACACTTGCCCCACCCACCCGTGCGCGTGTTAAAATTTTTGCTTTCGCAAACTCCCTTTATAAATAGAATCGGAACCCACATTGATAGGTTTAACCCTTAAACCTACTAAGATATGTTGACTTTTATAGGTTTATGTACTAAACTTGCTAAATATGGTTAATATAGACAAAAAAGTTCGCATAGGTGAAGCTGCTAAAATACTTGGTATTTCAGTTCAAACTTTACGTAATTGGGAAAAATCTGGTAAATTACAATCCCAGCGTAGTGCTGGGAAGCAACGTTATTATTTATTGAAAGATCTAAAAAGTTTTGCTTTAGATATAAAAGCTATAGGTTTAGCATGGGCGATAAGTTCTATACCACCAGATCTCAGCAGTGATTTATATTGTGAACGCCAGGACCGGTTTACAAGCCGTTTATCTAAAATGGGCTCTGAGTTTCAAAACAATAAAAATATTTCTGAAGAACTTGCCTCACTCATCACTCTTGTGGTTGGTGAAATTGGCGATAACTCTTTTGCACACAACGTGGGTAATTGGCCTGATGTTCCTGGAATATTTTATTCATATGATATAGGAAAGAGAATTGTAGTTCTCGCAGACCGAGGACGTGGAGTAAAAGCTACCCTCCAACAGGTGAGGCCGTCTATTGCTACCGATACTGAGGCACTTATCGTAGCGTTCAATGAGATTATCTCAGGAAGAAATCCCGAAAAAAGAGGGAACGGATTGAAAGTTGTACGAAATGTCACTGAATCGAAAGAAATTGGACTTCTCCTCCGCTCCGGCATTGCTAAGGTTAGTGTAGGTGTTAAAAAACCAGATTCGATTATTACCAAAATAGCGAAAGAAAACATTAGAGGTACATATAGTGTTATAATGTTCTAGTAATTAAAATATGCAAACTATTCATCTTAAAAAATTTGGAAATGTGCTTGTGTCCCGTCCTCTAGGACAAGAGGCATTTAATGCAATTCGTCCACAACTAAATCCAGAAGTTCTTGTTCAAATTGATTTTGATCAAGTTTTAACTATTACTCCTTCTTGGCTAGACGAGTTTCTTACCAATCTTGCTGACTTTAATAAAGGCAAGGTGGAATTACTTCCCACAAAAAATCCTTCTGTCATGGCTGCATTACCAGTCCTTGCAACAGCCAGAAAGGATTTAGTGGCGGACATTGTAAATAGAGCCCTAGAACAAATGCAAAAATAATAAATAACCTATCAAAGTTATGAATTACTTTTTATACGCTCGCAAATCAACCGATGTCGAGGACAAGCAAGTCCTCTCTATTGAAGCTCAGCTTGCCGAATTGCGAGAATTGGCGAAGCGAGAAAATTTAAATGTTGTAGAAGAATTTATAGAAAAACGCTCTGCGAAAGTGCCAGGCCGGCCGATATTTAATGAAATGTTATCAAGAATCCAAAAAGGCGAAGCACAAGGAATTGTTTGCTGGAAAATTGACCGCTTGTCGCGCAATCCAGTAGATAGCGGTAAAATTCAATGGCTTCTACAACAAGGGATAATTCAACATATTCAAACGCATAACCAAAGCCATTATCCCAACGACAATGTTTTAATGATGTCTGTTGAACTGGGAATGGCTAATGAATATGTCCGGCAATTGAGTGAAAATACCGCTCGTGGATTAAGGCAGAAAGCGCGGCGCGGCGAATTTCCGAGTTTCGCTCCGATAGGATACATCAATAATCCTGCTACCAAGAAAATAGAAGTGCATAAAGATGCCAAAGTAGTGAAAAAGTTATTTGAGCTTTATGCTACCGGGAAACACAACCTTAAATACCTCGCTGAATTTATGGAAAAGTCTGGTCTAAAATCAAGAAAAAACAATAGGTGCAATATTTCTCGCATATCGTCCATTCTCACAAACCCATTTTATTACGGACACTTTCGCCACGGAGGGGAGATGTACGAAGGCAATCATAAACCAATTATTAGTAAAGAACTTTTTGATAAAGCAAATGCTGTTTTGCGAGGCAGATCACAAAGGCTTGATGTTGCCACTGACCCTCGGCCACTTTGCGGGCTACTCAAATGTGCTTCTTGCGGAATGAGTATAACCGGAGAGATACGAATCAAAAGACAGAAAAATGGTAATACGCACAGATATGTTTATTATCACTGCACCAAAAAGTCTAAAACACAGAAATGCCCTGAGCCGTGCATAAGAGAAGAAGAATTAAACCGCCAGCTTTCAGTGATCCTTAGTTCGTATACAATGCCGAAGGAATGGGCAACAGAATTATTTTCTGTGTTAGAAAAAGAAGAAAGCAAAGCCGGTATTTCTGCGTCGCAGGCGGTTGAAAGTTTGCGAAAAGAAATAGAAGATGTTTCCAGTAATCTCAAACGACTAACGGATGTATATGTCGCTCAAGATATTGATCGCGAAGAATACCTCGAACGCCGCCGGGCGCTCTTGTCCGAGAAGAAGTCCGTAGAAGAGCAAATTGCTAAACTTCTACGAAACCCTTCTGTGTGGATCGAACCGACGCGAGAATGGATAAAAGATGCTTCAATACTAGACGAAATAGCAAAAACAGCCGACCTCCCCTCCAAAAAACTCTCCCTCCAAAAAATCTTTGGCTCGAACCTGCATCTTTCCGGACGCCTAGCGTCCGGGCACCCTTATGAACACTACGCAGA
>Ga0209542_10011228_pt1 | contig 15920 bp, 14 predicted proteins | sample RifCSPhighO2_01_FD_184028 | JGI IMG/M metagenome (GOLD analysis project Ga0209542, IMG submission 184028) | Soil microbial communities from Rifle, Colorado - Rifle CSP2_plank highO2_0.1 (SPAdes) (version 2) | ecosystem: Environmental > Terrestrial > Deep subsurface > Rock core/Sediment ... | reverse complement strand
CCCCCACAGAGTCTGACAAAATTTCATATTCATTTTCCGGGTCAATAATAATTACATCAACCCCTTGCATTAAATATCTTAAAATTTCCAATTTTATTGCGTAACTTTTGCCGGAACCCGCTTTTGCGAAAACAACCGAATTTGCGTTCTCTAAACTAAATCTGTCAAACAAAACTAAAGAATTATTATGCCGGTTGATTCCATATAAAATTCCTTCATTGGAGCTTAAATCAAAAGAAATAAAAGGAAAGGATGTTGAAAGGGGTTCAGTATCCATTGGCGTGTGCACGTCTATTAAATCAAGCCCGTATGGATTGCAGGAAATAAATCCTTCTTTTTGTTTGAATAACGCCGGCTTTATATAAATTAATCTTGATTCAAAAATTGACCTTAAAGTAAGCTCTGTGTCTCGCAATTCTTTTTCAGAATTTTCATAAACAGTTATATACAGCCCAAGCCTGAACATTTTTTCCTGGGCGGTCATTAATTTATCTCGTAAATTTTCAATATCTTTGTAAGCCGTTTCTAACGCGGGGTCTCTTATCAGCCCTTTTTCTTCTCTTTCTAAAATTTCAGAAGAAACTTCAGTAATTTTTTTTCTTAATTTTTTTAAAATAAGCTCGCCGGAAATAGGATGTATAAAAAATGATATGTCCATTGGTATGTTCAAATCAATAACGGGAGTCAGCCAGCCGGTGTTTAAATATCTGGGATAAGAAAAAACAAAAAAAGACTTGGCGAATCTTTCCCCCAATTTTATGTGGTCTTGGGTAATTCCAATGTACGGCGGAGCAATAATATCTCTTACGTCAAAAGACTCGTCCTCAAATATCTTGTCTTCAATCTCGTTTTCTTTTTTCCCAAATAAATTGTCTAAAAATTTCATCAAATTGCTGAATTGCTAAATTGCTAAATTGAAAAAGAGAAAATCAGTTTAACAATTTAACTATTTAACAATATAACAATTATTTTAGTAATTCCGGCAGTATTTCAGGATAATATCCAACCTCTGCCTGGTCCGGGTGGTGTATGGCCCAAAAAAGTTCTATAAGCTCGGGGGTTGTAAGCGGCACAGCTTCCAACCCGCACCTTCTTAATCCCATTGCCACATATTCCATTCTTTGCCAAATTTGAGTTTTGCATCTTTGGAACTTATCATCGTCTAATTTTTTATCCTGCTCTTGTTTGCCCTGAAACTGCTTTAAGACGTTGAAATTTTTTACAGCCCCGCCCACTCCAAAAATTTCTATTAAATTATAGGGAACTACCACATAAAAGTTTTTTGTCATAACCACGTCTCCCACAACCATATTTTTGATAAATTCCCCGTAAGACGCAGTTTGCTTTTTTAACAGTTCATTAGTTTGTTTTTCTTCCAAATCTTTTATGCCGTCTAAATACGGAGTAATGTTTATATTTCTTGACTGAATGACAATTTGACAGGAAAAATCCAAAGAATTTAAAAAACTTTGGAAAGCATAAACTATTGCCGTCTGCTCTTCTTCAGACTTTAACGCAAAATTTATAGACGAAACCATTAAAATTCCCCTTATGGAGCTATTTTTTAAAATCAAAACCCCTTCCCTTATATCCTGCACTTCCAAAAATGCTTGTGTAGCGCTCTCGGCCATATTGTTAAATTGTTAAATTGTTAAATTGATAATTTTTCATTTGTAAAATAGATAAGATGATTTATTTCTTTGGGAAGATTTTTAAGCTCTGTTGAAATATAATTATACTCATCTTCGCTTAAAAGTTTTCTATAACTGGCTTTCTCATTCCAATCTAAAGATTCTGTCAGCGAACCATAGCTTATTTTATAAAAATGTATTTTATCTTTTTTGTGATATCTGCCAAATCCTTCTGCAATGTTTGCAGATATAGAATCAATCGATCTGACAAATTGATCTCCTACGGTTTTTTTCTCAAAAATATTCCACCTTAAAACAATATCCCAAACATAATTGGACAGCTGAAAGGAAATTTTATATGCGCTGATATCATTTATGGTTAAATATCTTTTTTCCATTTTAGCTTAACAATTTAGCCATTTAGCAATTTAACAATTCACTTTTAGCTTAACAATTTAGCCATTTAGCAATTTAACAATTCACTTTTAGCTTAACAATTTAGCCATTTAGCAATTTAACAATTCACTTCGTGCGTAGCTCTACTTCTATTTTTGTTTTTTTAAGCTGACTTTGCTGTATTTTTAAAACAGGTCCTTGCTCTATTTTTTTAATTCGGGCTCTTTTTATGGGTTTAAAAGGATAAAGCGATTCTTTCTTCTTCCAAGTATAATTTTTGCCGCCGGTCATAAATCCTATTGAAGCTAATATCATATTTATTATCGGCACTCCGTTTATCTGCACAAATGCCAGTACTACAGCCGCGGCCCCTATCAAAAAGCTTGCCATTATAAAAAGAAAAAATGGAAGCGCATAATATAATATAAAACAAATTACGCCGGCCCCCACCAGATAAAAGAATTGCCTAAAAGATATGAAGAAAGCAATTTTGCCTTCCTGCTCAATAAATTGCGGGATAGGATATTGTTCCACGAAATTTTTGTAATTTTTAAATTTTTATAATTTTTAAAACCACATCGCGTTTAGAAATTAGAAAATTTAAGCATTATTTTAAAAATTGGAAAAATTAAAAATTATAAAATTTATTCTATTATTATACCATACAGAAAAAAGTAGGGACAACGGAAGTTCTCAACATATTGACCCTTCACCAATTTATTGTATAATATTTAAGCATATTTAAAAATGATGTAGGTTATTTATAAAACATAACCCCGGATACAAAAAATAGTGAAGGGTTGACAAGACTATAAGGAAATGATATAATAAAATATAGCCTGATTTAAACATGGTATGTGCCATGTTAATCCGGTTAAATACCGCTTTGCGGTAATTTCGCCCTTGGCGAAATTATTTAACTGGATAAAGGCAATAGCTGTTTGACAATTTGTTTAAATAGAAAGCAGAGGTGTAAAATGTTGAGTTTCTTTTTGACCGTTTTGGCAGTGTTCGGCGTTGTCGCTTTTTTGTCAATTCTTTACCTTGTTAAGTGTTTCACTTATGTTGGTGAGGGAACGGCAAAAAATGTGGTCCGTTTCGGCGGATATCGCAAGACCCTGCTTGCTAAGCAGGGCTACAAGCTAAATCCAGATGGGGATGTAGTTTCTCTTTCAGCTGGAGAAAAACCGCAATACATTGCCTTTTTGGGCGGTTTGCGCTGGGTAAGTCCTTGGAAACCTTTTGGTATAGACAAAATCTATACGCGGACAATGAAGTATATCAAAGCATTGCCCGATGGCACTTTTGAGCGCCGGGTTGATGAGAATACTGATTTTATTCTTGCCGGCACTCAATTCCAATATGGGTTGGAATTTTCCAGCACAGAAGACAGCGCTAAACTGCCTCTGTCTGGTAAAATGACCATGACGGCCATGATTATCAATCCATATAAGGCGCTGTTTCTGGTTAGGGAATGGTTCGATGCTCTTGTCGGGCGGGTTCTCCCGCGCGTGCGTCAGTATATTTCTGAGCATACGTATGACAAGATTATCAACGATCCTGGCACTCAGTTAGACAAGGATGTTTTTGCGCTGTTGAATGAGCCAGACAAGGCCGACCCCAAGGGACGCAGTATAATTGAAATACTGCGTGAAGAGTATGGCATAGCGCTTGTGGCGCTTGAGACAATCAACATAGATCCGCCCGAAGGATACCGCGAGGCAACACTTGCCAAATGGAAGGCGCAACAGACTGCCGACAAAGACATGGAAGAAACTGCCGGCAGGATATTAAAATCTGTGGCCCGTCTTGCCCACATTAGCGAGGACGAGCTTAAGAAAAAGCTTGAAAAAGATCCTAAACTGCGGGGCCTTCCCAATGCTGAAGGAGGATTTAAGGAGGATTTTGAGAGGGCTTGGGACCAGGTTAAGCGCGATCGCGCAGGCGACGGGCTTGAAGATATCCGTGTGGGAAATGTTGACGGAACTCCATTGGAGCCTGTCGCAGGTCTTATTGCCACTATGTTTGGTTTGAAACAACGGCAAGGCAGCAGGCGAAAAAAAAGCGGAAGTTCCAGCGATGCTTCCAAAAAAGGAGGCAAAGATACTGGACCGAGAGAAGGCGAATCAAAAGAGGAATGGTTTGAGAGGGAATTTGCCAAAGAGATAGAAGATTTGAAAAAGGAAGGAGAATAGGGTTCTGTTTGACAGAATCAAAAAGGGCAAGCACTTTTGTGTGACTTGCCCTTTTAAAATATAATTTTTTATTCAATTGGTTCTCTGTAACTATCTGGTCCTCTTTTTTGAATTACTTTTGGAACAATTTCTTTTGGCTCTTCTATCATGGGGTCAATTATTTTTGGCCTTTCTTTTCTTATTTTTACTGGTTTTTTATTATTATCAATATTTTTATTTTCATTTATTAATCTCGTGGGCTGCGCGGTTATTGACTTTTGTTCCTGTGTTTGCGTTTCAACATCATTTTTTTTAGCTAGTGGCAAAAGTTTTTTTTGTATATCGGCATAAACCTGTTTTGCTATTTGTTCTGTAACATTTAGTTGCTCTTTCAAAAACAAGCAAGCATCTTTTTCCTGAATATTTTCTAAAACTATTTTTTCTGTAACGTCTATAATAATTTCGCCCATTAAAGGTTTATCATTTGATATTTTTTTTATAACATCTTCTCTGGACTCTTTTATAGAGTTTGCCTCTAAAATTTGGGAGATAATAGGAAATGTATCTTCTTCAAAAAAAACTTTATTTGCCATATTAATTTAATTAACAAATTATTTTTATTATGGTCTGCGAGCCCTTCTTGATGCTTCTATAATTTTATCTACTAAATCATCAGCTTCTGTGTTATTTCCAGCTGCACGTAATTCTGATTGACGTTCGGCTAGAGCCCTTCTAAATTTAGAGATAAGCGCAGGAGTTGAATTTTTGTATATATTTGTCATTTGATTAACATTAAAATGTCCGGCTACTTCTTTTACCATTGCTTCTTCCGGCAGTTCAGAAGCTTTTGAAGTAGGCAACTTTTGAACTGCTTTTTCAATTTTTTCAGACGTTAAGTTTTGAGAGGCGTTTAAAATATCGTTATTAGTTGGTTTGAACCCAGAAGAATTAGCCATAATTTCGGCTTCTCTTTGTGTGTGTCCACCGCCAGCTGCTGTTTGTAGCCGCTTAGCTTCATTATCAATTAATTTTTGTTTCATTTCATGTTCTTGCACGGGCATATATCCTAAAGCACGCTGTTTTATTACTTCTTGGTCTATCGCATCTTTTTTATCTTTTATGGCAGTTTGACTAGGCGTCCAATTTTTAGCATCTGCAGATGCTCTATCTGCAGACCATCCTCTGCTTGTTTCTAATGTAGCAGCTCTTTCAGCTCTTAATTTTTCTGTCGCCTCTTTGTCTGTTGTGCCTGTCAGCAGTTGTGGCCTTTTTTCTGTAAGAGTTTCTGTGGAAATTCCGAATGCTTTTGCGTGAGCAGCTACTGCTTCTTGTTGGTTTTTAGGAATGTAATCCCAAGCGTTTCTTTTTGCCAATAAATCTGCAGCAGCAGCTTTAGCTTGTTGTTGGGGTGCTGTGATTGCCCTTTGAGTTGCTATCTTTGCTAATTCTGCGTTCCCTTCTGGGGTATTATCAAATCCCTTTTCTAATCTTTTTGTGGATTCTTCTAATCTCGCTTTTTTATTCCCAGCAGTTGTGCCTTGTTTTATAGGACTATATTTACCAAGATATTTTTCGCTTGCTCCAGTTGCGGCATCTTTTATACCTGTTCCAGCTCTTTGCGCTAGTCCCTTTAATCCTGTGGCTCCTGCTGCTCCAGAAACAGCTCCCATGGCTTTGCCTCCGGTCCATTTTGCAGCTCCAACGGCCGCCCCAGCCCCCATTGCTGACATTTGTGTAGAGAGTATAAATCCTAACAACATAAGAGAACCAGGGATTAAATAGGCAAAAAAGCTTGTAGGGTTGCCAGCGTTGGCTTTTGTAATACCTTCCATTATTTTGTCAGCCAACCAAACAAAAAATGATATAGGTATAATAATAATGCACCATGCTAAAAAATTATTCCACCACATGTCAAAAAACTTTTTAGTAAATGGAAAGACAGAAAAAACGAATGCTAATGGGGATAAAATAACTAAAATCCATAGAGCAATAGTTCTAAAGATATACAAAAAAGCGTATAGCAGGAAGATTATAATGGCAAATATATTATAAAACGTTATGCCCGCTATTCCTCCTATCAAACCTAAAGCTGCCTTTATGTAACTACTATTCGAGCTCCATTCATTAGTGAGTATTTTTATTTGGCTTTCTAATGTCTGCCCCCAGCTGTTTGCAAAAAAACCGCCACTCTGTAAAAAATATTTTGCTACTATATTTGAGCCGTCAATAAATATTCCGCAAATAGGCAAAGAAAAGTTGATTAAAAGCGCGGCTATAATCAGTTTTGGCAAAAGTTTTTTTGCCTCATACTCTCTAAATCTTAAAGTGGTAGATATGCCTATGACGACAAAGCCCAAAACAACAACCATGTTAGCTAAGTCTCTTACTCTTGGCCAGCCGTTGGCAACCGCGGTATTTTGCATGCAAGTATAACAGCCCATTTTATCAACCATGCTAATAACCAATATCAACATGTTGGAGGCTAATACTGAGAGCGATCCTCCTATGCTAATGATGACAGCCCCCACCCCAAAAACAAAAGCGGCAAACGGGATAGCTAATTGATCAGCTAATTCCCCATATTCTCGCGACAGGTCTTCTCCTAATATTTTTCCAAAGCCGGCTGTCTGACTTCCAAATTTCCGTTGACAATCCAAAATACAATCGTTCATTGTTGGGTCTGTTGGATCTGTATTCGCGTAGGTTTGTCGGCAATTATTTTCACATGCTTGCATCTCTGCAAGTTGTGCCCCAGCTTCCTTAAGCCCTATGCCAAAAAATTCAGTTAAAAAAATAATTAAAAATAAAAGAATAAAATATTTTTTTTTATTTTTAAAAGTTGTAGAAAAAAAATTAAGCATTTTTTTGGTGACTTTTATTATTTATAGCGTAAATATATTGTTATGATTTTAGTTCCTTCCAAACCATTATAGTCCACGATGGAGAAATGCTTCCTAAAAAGGGGACTGTTTCAATGCCGAATGCAATTAAAAATCTTTTTAATGCTCCGCTGGCGGCAGCTGTTCCTTTTCTCATAAATAGCCATCCGCCTATAATTACGGCGCCAAGAATATCTAAAATGCCGTAATCATCAACGCCAAGCCACGATAGAAGAAAAAATATAAAGCCGATTCCATCTAAAATTCCGGCAACGCATAACATTAAAATTCCCTCGGGAGCCGTAAGATTTCCTTCTGACATAATTTTTTTTATTTAAAATTATCTAACAGTTTAATCCAGTCAAAAACATTTAGGGTTTCGGCGCGCTGGTTGGGATTAATATTTACCCTGTTAAATAAGACTTGAGCCTGTTTCTTATAAATAATTTTCCGTGAAATGTTTTTTAATATTTTTTTCTATGTGTGGCGTCTTGTTGGTTTAAACAACCTTCAAAATAGATTAACTGTAATTTGCCTCTGTTTTTTGTTGATTTAACATTTCCTTTTTGATGTTGCTCAAGTCTTAATTTTAAATTTTTGGTATACCCCGTATAAAATTTGTAGTCTTTCTGAGATCGCAACACATATACAAAGTGGACCATATTTTAAATTTAAAATTATTTAACAGGGTTAATTTTTTAAAAGCCATTCAGAAATTTTTTCTTTATCCTGAGTTTGTCGAATGGATTTATTTAATTTTACATCATTTAAAGATTTCAAGGAAGCCAAGTTATTAACAACCCCTAAAATCATCTGTATATCTTGGGTCTATGCCGTGGGTCTATGCCGTGCCGTGGGTCTATGCCGGGCTTAGACCCAAAATAACGCTAATCTATAGCTATGTCGTCTATTATTTCCCAAAGTTTATTTTCTTTGCTCCTTAATAAATTTGTGACAAACGAATAATAATCCTTTGGGGTTGGATAAAATCTCTTTAAAAACTCTTTATCAATAAGAATTGATTCTCTTTTTCTTAAAAATTCAAAATGTGTGCTCCATTTATAATTATCAACTTTTTTTAAAATTTCTCTAAAATCTTTTATGCCCGATTTTTTAAGGTTTGGTTCTATAAGTTGTGCGGGGTTGATGGCATTGATATATGCTAACAGATATTTCAACTGGTTATCATTTTTTATGTGGACAGCCTTAAACCGCCCCTGAAATAGACTGCCGGGTCGATCATATTTTGTTGTAAAATATTTTGCATAACTAGTGCCCAATCTTTGCATAAAATCAACGATTCCTCCGCCCTCAATTTCTTGTAATAAAAAATGAAAATGGTTTGGCATTAAACAGTCCGCGCAGATTTTGACAATAGGATCTATAAAAATTTTATCTTTTTTAACAATTTTTTCTATGTCAGACAATGTATAGCCATTTTTATGTCTTTCTAAAAAACCTATATTCAAGTTTGATTTGCTAAAATTGGAAAGATACGTAGCTTGGAGAAATCTATATCTATCCTTGTCGCTATAAAAAATATTTTGTCTTCCATTACCACGGTTAAAAATATGATAAAATTCCTTTGGCGCAAATTGTAATTTTCTTTTTGGCATGTTTAAATTTTTATTTATAAATTTTTGGGTCTATGCCCTTTTGGGTCTATGCCCGGCATAGACCCAAAAGGGCATAGACCCAAAATTAGATTAGAAAACTGCTGGCTAATTCAATCCAGTTTTTAATAGATAAGGTTTCGGCGCGCTGGGCGGGTTTTATGTTGTTATTTAAGAGCCATTCATCAATTTTTTTTCTGTCAGTTTTTAAATTTTTTGATAAATTATTGCCAAGCTGTTTTCGCGGCTGGGAAAATCCTGCTTTTACTATCTTAAAAAATAGTTTGTTAAAATCTTTTTTCCTAATAACTGACGGTCGGACTTTATTAGGAATAATTTTTATTATCGCAGAATCAACTTTTGGCGATGGCCAGAAGCAGTTTTTTGAAACATAAGAAACAATTTTTGGCTCTGCGTAAAATTGCACAGAAACCGCCAAAAGATTCATGTCCGGCGGTTTTGCGCATATTCTTTTAGCAACTTCTTTTTGAACCATTAAAATTATTTCTTGCGGCGGTCCGCCAACTGGCGGATCATATTCTAAAAGTTTTCTTATCAAAGGAGAGGTAAGATAATAAGGAATGTTTGCGACAACCTTATAGCTTATAGCTTTTAGCTTATAGCTTTTAGTTTTTATTCTCAAAATGTCAGTGTTTATTATTTCTATATTATTGAAGCCAGATAAGGTTTTTTTAAGTATTTCAATCATTTTTTTGTCTTTTTCTATGGCAATAACTTTGCCTGCGTTTTTTGCAAGTTCCTGGGTCAAAGTGCCGATTCCAGGCCCTACTTCCAAAACAACGTCATTTTTGTTTAAATTTGCTGTTAAAATAATTTTTTGCAGGACATTTTTGTTTATTAAAAAATTTTGGCCCAATCTTTTGGAGGGTCGGGCATCATATTGCAACAAAATATTTTTTATTTCCTTTGGAGATGACAAATCCATTAGGATATTATAGCATTGTGGCCGATTAAATCCCAAATCCCAAATTACAAACAAATACTAAATACAAAATGCTAAATACAAAATATGTTTTATATAGTGGGGCTTTAGAGTTTTGCCGGCCATTGGGGACTTGCAGCTTCTGTGCATAAACGCTTGACCTCGTGTCTTCAAAATGGTAAATTTAACATAGGTTTTAAAATTAACTCAAAAGGTTATTTTTAATATAACAGTAAAAAAAATAGCGGGCTTGCCAAAATTCTTTATTAAAAGAATCGGGCAGGTAAATTTAAGGGGATTATCCAAAAATCCTTTTTTTTACTTTGGCCTGATGACTTTTATTTTATTTGCGACAATGTACTCTTCCTGCGATAGTTTTGCCGATTCCGGCGGTTTAAATAACAGCCGCATTATATTTTTTAATTCTTTTTTTGATAACTCTGAAAATTTGAACAAAGACGGCTTGTTTTTCGGCCAAAATGACGGTATGCGCCTGGAAACGCCTGATTTAAAAATAATAGGAGACAATGCCATCGGCGGGGTGGCTGTGCACCAAATTTTGTCTACAAAAGTTTTAGGAGATGTATTCGGCGGTTCTGCGCAAAATAAAAAGGAAATTGTTGAATATTCTGTTCAGCCGGGAGATACTTTAAAGTCTATTGCAATTGCTAATGATATATCTCTTAATACTTTGCTTTGGGCAAATGACCTTTCAAGCTCTTCAACAATTAAAGTCGGGCAAAGTTTGGTTATTCTGCCCGCAGACGGAGTTTTACATATTGTAAAATCTGGAGATACATTAAGCGCAATTGCCCAAAAATATAAATCAAAAGCTGATGACATTCTGGCCTTTAACAGTCTTTTAAACAGAGATGATATTTATATCGGGGATATTTTGATTGTGCCAGGAGGCATAATGCCAAAGAAAGCGGCTCCGATAATAAATAACAACCAAGTTCCTTTGGCTGACAATTTCTTTATTCATCCGACATCAGGACGCATTTCTCAGGGACTTCATTATTATAATGCCATAGATGTTGCGAATAAATGCGGAACTCCAACCTATGCTGCAGCTTCCGGCGTGGTGCAGAGGGTAAAATATGGATATAATTACGGCGGTGGAAATTATATAACAATTCTTCATGCAAGCGGGATAGTAACCTATTATGGCCATTTGATGACGATATTTGTGAACCATGGAGACAAGGTTAATGTTGGCGACAGAATTGCTTTAATGGGCGGGGGGACAGGAACAGCTGGCGACGGGCTTTCAACAGGATGCCATTTGCATTTTGGAGTTGTAGACGCTAAAAATCCTTTGGCAAAATATTCAGTTGGCGCAACAATCAACCTTAAATAAAAAAAAACGAGAAATAAAAAATAAAAATACGGAGAATTTTCTCCGTATTTTTATTAAGTTACAATTTTTTTGTTTTTTATAAACTAAAAACTTTTGACTAAGCTGGCGGCCTTAAATCATAAACTTTTAATTTCCGCGAATACGGTACATCAAAGCTTCGGCAATGTGCTCATATTGGATATTTTCAGAGCCGGCTAAGTCAGCTATGGTTCTGGAAACTTTTAGTATTTTATGATAACCCCTGGCAGATAATTTGCCGGAATCCACATATTTTTTTAAGAGCTCTTTTGATTTTTGGCCGTGCTCGCAGTATTTTTTAATTTGGGGCAGGGTCATCTCTGAGTTCGTTAAAATTTTATCTTCAATAAATCTGTTTTTTTGCGCTTCCCTTGCCTTTTCAATTTTTTGGCGGATTAATTGGCTTTGATTTTCTGCGGAGTCAGCCGCAAGTTTTTCATATTTTACAGCAGGCACTTCTATAAACAAATCAATCCTGTCCATTAAGGGCCCGGAAAGTTTTCTTCTGTACATTGCAACTTGCGATGGGCTGCAGGCGCAGTTTTTTTCAGGGTCGTTTAAATATCCGCAGGGGCACGGGTTGGCGGCTGCCACAAGCATAAAACGGCTTGGAAAAACAAAGCTGTATTTTGCCCTTGATAAAGAAATTTTTCCTTCTTCAATGGGCTGGCGCATAGATTCTAAAACATCCCTGTGAAACTCCGGGAATTCGTCCAAAAACAAAACTCCCCTATGGGCTAAAGTTATTTCGCCCGGTTTTGGCGGATTTCCGCCTCCAATTACGGCAACCTCAGAAGAAACATGGTGGGGCGAGCGGAAAGGCCTTAAATTTACAATCGCCTGGTTTTCAGGCAAAAGGCCGGCAGCCGAGTAAATCTTTGTTACCTCCAAAGTTTCTGCAAAATTCAGTTTTGGCAGAATTGAAGGCAGGGCTTTTGCCAAAAGCGATTTTCCTCCGCCCGGAGGCCCGAACATAAACAAATTATGAGCTCCGGCTGCTGTAATTTCCAAGGCCCTTTTTGCATATTCCTGGCCTTTTACCCAGCTGATATCAATTTGCTGGCTGTTTTCATAAATTTTTTCCTGCTCGTTAAATTCTGCAGGCTGGATTTCTGTTCTTTTTTCAAGATACCCCAAAGCTTCTGCCAAAGATTTAACTCCGATAACTTTTACGCCGCTTATTAAGCAAGCTTCTTTTGTATTGTATTTTGGCAAAATTATTTCTTTAAATCCTAAATTTTTTGCGAGCGAAGCAAAAGACAAAGCTCCTTTTACCGGCCTTAATCTTCCGTCAAGCGACAATTCGCCAAAAAATAACTTGTCTTGCGGATTAAAACTGGTTTGTTTTGAGGCAAGCAAAAATGCCAGCGCAATCGGCAAGTCATAAATAGAGCCCTCTTTTTTTAAATCAGCCGGCGCTAAATTTACCAGCACTTTAAAAGTTCTCGCGTGAGGCGACAATAATTTTGCAGCTTTGACGGCGGAGTCAACTCTTTCTTCAGATTCTTTTACAGCTTTATCAGGAAGCCCTACAATAGAAAAAGACCGCAGGCCCTGCGACACATCAATTTCCACTTCAACTAATTGCGCATCCAGCCCGGCTAAAGCTCCTGAAAAAATTTTACTTGGCATATGGTCTCTTAATCACCTTGAATTACGAAATGACCTTCAACTCTTTATATTTTGGTTTGGGCTGCGGCTTTACAAAAATTTTGAGCCAGAATACGCCGTATATGCCTCAAAGTTTTTGCTTCGCCTCGCCCGCAAACCAAAACAAAATAGTTCGGAAGACATTTCGTAATTCAAGGTAATTAGTTTATTGATTTTACCACAAAACAAAAAATCCGGCATATGTCGGACTTTAAGCGAGAAAGGTCTGACCTTTCCAAGTTGATGGCGCATTTAAAAAGTTTTGCAAGGTCAGGCCTTGTCATTGCATTTCAGGCAAGTTTTTGCTTCAGGGCACGCCATTAATCTTTTTCCATCAATTTCTTTTTCGCATTTTTCGCAGATTCCATATTTTCCCTTCGCTATTTTTTCTAAAGCTGCATTTACATCTTTCAATTTTAATTCCAGGCTGTGCTCTACGGAAAGCAGGTTATCGTATTCCTGGACCTCATCTGCTTCTTCTTCCATGCTTCCGTTTTCGCGGTTTGGATATATTGTTTCCCAATCACCCCTTGGAGAGTCATCTTTTTTGGCAAAGCTTTCCAGCTCGCTTGTAAGAGATTTTTTTTCTTTTTCTAATTTGTTTTTTAATTCTTTAATTAGTTCTTTTTTCATATAATTTATCTTTGATAAATTGCAGGCTGCGAATTTACAAATCTGCTGCAAATATACGAATTACGAATTACACGATTAGTATATTATTTTTTAGGAGGTATTGGTATCTCCGAAGATGGCTGTTGCTTTATAGTCGGCGCATTATTTTTGTTTTGCGCCCATCCCTCAACGTCCTGTATAAATTTTTTTCTTTGCTCTTCTTCTGACTGGGCCGTTTTAAGTATTTTTTCTTTAACAGGAACGGGGACCGGCATTTTGTTAAAAAAATCTTTACCGCCCTGTCCTGCGCCAGCTTGCCCGCCAAATTGCTGTCTTTGCACTTTTTCTTTTTGCTCTAATCTTGATTTTGCCAGTGCCTCTTTTGAAAATCTTTGTTCTTGCGATTCGTTTCTTCTTTTTTCTTCTACTCTGGCTATTATTACGGAATATATTTCTCTTAAAGATTTGTCTGCGCCCAATATTTTTTGCCTTAAAGAGTTTCTCTCCTGCGCCAGCTGTTCATAGGACTTGTCTGCTTCTTTTATTCTATTTTCTAAGCCCTCTAATTGTTTTTCTATCTCCCACCTCTTTTTTTCAATATTTTCTATTTCTTTATCAATGTCGCTTCTTCTTTGTTCTAAGCTTTTTTTCTCCGGCCCAATAACGCTTTGTTGGGATTTTTGGGCTATAAAGTTTTGTTCGTCTTCAAGCTTTTTTTCTTGTTCTGATACAGATTTAAGTTTTGCCTCCCAGTTTCTTTTTTGCACGTAGATTTCATTTTTTTGCAATTTTAAAGCAGGATTTTTTTCTTTATCAATGCTGTCTGCCTGTTTTTCAAAACCAAGGCGCTGCGTTTCAAACTGAAAAATTTGCTGCCTTTCCTGTTCTGTTGCATACTCTTTTAAATCTTTTTCTGCCAGTCTTTCTTCAACGGCATTTTTTTCAAGCACGCCTTCTCTTTTAACTTTTTCTGTTTGGGCTTCTAATCTTTCTTTTTCTTCTAATTTTTTGGCTTGCTCTAATCTTTGCTCTTCTAATGTTTTAATTTTAGCTATTTTGTTTCTTTCTTTTAAAGCGTCAAACTCCCGAAGGGCCCGCAGGTCCTTTTTCATTGTTTTTATCTCAGCCCGTTTTAAAAATTCTTTAACTTGTGATTCTTCGGCTTGCGTGGGCATTAGCGCGAATTTAAAATTTGAAATTTACAATTTGTAAAATCAAATTTAAAATTTAAAAGCTTTCTTGTTCTGCTGCTGAACTTGCTGCTGAACAAGTTCAGCAATTAATTCAGCAAATGCATGCGGTTCGTATTTTGCTCCTCCCCAACTTGAAATTACAATTTGCGATTTCAAGATTATCTCTTGAATAAACCCTTCCTTTAATGAGGCTCTTCTATGTTTGAGTGTTTGCTTTTTGGCTTGAATCCCGCTTCAATTGCTGAAAGATTTATCCTCCCCAATTCATCTATAGAAACCACTTTTACTGGAATTTTATCGCCTTCTTTTACAACGTCTTCCACCTTTCTTATTTGATATGGGACAAACCTTGAAATGTGAACCAGCCCTGACTGGCCCGGTAAAATATCAACAAATGCGCCAAAGTCCATAATTTTTCTGACGGTTCCTAAAAATGTTTCGCCAACCTGAATTTCTTTTACAATGCCTTTTATCCAGCTGACTGCTTTTTCAACTCCTGATTCGTCGGTTCCGGTAATAAATACAATTCCCGTATCTTCAATATCAATTGTAACCCCGCACTCTTCAATAATTTTGTTTATTACGCTTCCTTTAGGCCCCACAACCTCTCCAATCTTTGAAGGGTTAATAGACATTGTAAATATTTTTGGAGCAAAAGGAGATAATGATTTTCTGGGTTCTGATATTTGTTTCTTTATTATATCAAGTATTTTAAATCTTGCATCTTTTGCCCTGTCTAATGCTTCTTCCATTATTTTTTTATCAATGCCGTCTGTCTTAATATCCATTTGGATTGCCGTAATTCCGTTTTTGGTTCCTGCCACTTTAAAATCCATATGTCCGTAGTGGTCTTCGGGACCCTGAATGTCTGTTAAAACTTTATATTTTCCGCTCTCTTCGTCTCTTGCCAGTCCAATCGAAATTCCAGCCACGGGCTCTTTAATCGGCACTCCCGCATCCATTAAAGCAATGCAGGCTGCGCACACAGAAGCCTGCGAAGTAGACCCGTTGGAAGACACAACTTCAGAAACAATTCTTATTGTATAAGGAAATTTTTCAACATCAGGAATCACGGGCAATAATGCTTTTTCAGCCAAATTTCCGTGGCCGATTTCCCTTCTTTTCGGTCCTCGCATGGGAGCCGTTTCTCCGGATGAAAACGGAGGAAAGTTGTAGTGGTGCAAAAATCTTTTTTTGCCGACAAATTCCATACCTTCCAATATCTGCTGGTCGCCGGGCCCTCCCAAAGTTAAAATTGAAAGCACTCTTGTCAGCCCTCTGAAAAATACTGCAGACCCGTGGGCTCTCGGCAACACTGCAACTTCGCAGGACAAAGGCCTTATTTCAGTTGATTTTCTGCCGTCGGGCCTATGGTCTTTTTCAATGATGTTTTTAATGATTATCCTTTCAATTTCCTTTTCAAAAAAAGCCAGAACCTGAAATAAGGCCTT
>Ga0209542_10011227_pt1 | contig 15921 bp, 15 predicted proteins | sample RifCSPhighO2_01_FD_184028 | JGI IMG/M metagenome (GOLD analysis project Ga0209542, IMG submission 184028) | Soil microbial communities from Rifle, Colorado - Rifle CSP2_plank highO2_0.1 (SPAdes) (version 2) | ecosystem: Environmental > Terrestrial > Deep subsurface > Rock core/Sediment ... | reverse complement strand
AGAAGAAGAAATAATATACGTAAACAAAGATGGGATATTTGATATCCTAAAGCTCCCAAAATTATCTATCGCACTAAACATACTAAAAAAAGGACGCGACGAAGCTCACAGATTCGGCATCACATACTACAGAAAACTGCATAGAAAAAGCCTTTTAGCATAATCTTATAGTTAACCTAAAGTCTATAAATCCACCAAGAATTTTCGTATAATACGATACATGGAAACGACAAAAATATCTTTATTTAAAGGCAGTAAAATAAGAAAAACAATACATAACGGTGAATGGTGGTTTTCTGTAGTTGATGTCATTGAAGCCCTAACGGATAGTGCTCAACCAAGTAAATATTGGACCGCGATGAAAGCTAGAATTAAGCTAGAAGGTCAATTTCAGTTATCTACAATTTGTAGACAACTGAAATTAGAGGCCTCCGATGGGAAAAAATATGAAACCGATTGCGCCGATACAGAAGGTATTTTTCGAATCATCCAATCAATCCCTTCACCAAAAGCAGAACCTTTTAAACGCTGGCTTGCAAAAGTTGGTTTTGAAAGAGTTCAAGAAATCGAAAACCCAGAGCTTGCAACTAAAAGAACACGAGTACTATATAAACTAAAAGGATGTCCAGAAGATTGGATAGAAAAACGAATCCGAGGAATTGCAATTAGGGAAGAATTAACTGACGAGTGGCAAAACCGCGGAGCTAAAGAGCATAAAGATTATGAGATCTTAACTTCAGAAATTTCAAAAGCTACATTTGGCGTAACCCCGAACGAGTATAAAAAGCTTAAAGGTTTAAAACGTGAAAACCTGCGTGACCACATGAACGATTTCGAACCCATTTTCACAATGCTTGGAGAAAGGTCAACTACGGAAATACACAAAATCGAAAATTCAAAAGGTGTAGAAAAACTTAAGAGCGACGCCAAAAGAGGCGGACGAATAGCAGGAATTGCAAAAGAACAATTAGAAAAGGAAATTGGAAAATCAATTGTTTCTAAAAAGAACTATTTATCAAAAAAAGCGGAATTAACTCCATAAAATTTGCATCCTTTCTCTTTCCTGTATAGAATGTTTTTAATGTTTGGAATTAAAAATATTTTACGTAGTGTTGTTTCTAATGCTGTTGCTATTTTTGCAACGTCTTATCTTATAGATGGTTTTAATGTAGATGGAAACTTACAGGTTATAGGCATTGGAGCTGTTGTTTTGGGCCTTGTTAATATTTTTGTTAAACCTATTTTAAAAATTATTTCATTTCCGATTAATATTATTACGTTAGGATTTTTCAATTGGTTCATAAATGCTATCGTTATTTATCTAACAGTCTACTTGGTTGAAGGCATTTCGATTTCCGAAGGCTTTTTTAGTTTTAATTATCTTGGAATTGTAATACCTGAAATCTATCTATCATGGTTTTGGACACTCATTGCAGCTTCAGTTTCAATCGGTATAATTAACTGGCTTATTCGTAAAATATTATTATAAAAATGCAAATATCATTCATACTAAACGCAATTCAAATGATTACATCCATAGGAATAATTGGACTAGTTCTAATTCAACAACACGAATCAGGAATATACTCAAAAACCTCAAATATAAATAGAACAAGAAGAGGCACAGAAAAAGTTGTATATAATCTAACGATAATATTCGGAACAATCTTTGTAATTGCATCTATTGCAAATTTTTTAACGCAATAATCTAAAGAATGCTTTTTTCAGCTATAAAAGTTCTTCTACTAAATATAGTCCTAGCTCTTGCCACATTAATTCCACAGTCAACACTCTCAATTGGAATGATAGGTCAACCAAGTAGCTTTTTGCCTCACGATGCAAAAAGTGATAGTGAAAAATTAATATCACAACTAATATTCAAAGGTTTATTCAAATACCAAGATGGCGAACTAAAAACTGATTTACTATCCGATTGGAATGTATCAGACGACCTTATAACTTACACATTTAAAATAAAAGCAGATGCAAAATGGCAAGATGGAACACCAATATCTTCAAACGACATCATATACACACTTTCTCTATATAAAAAGCTAATTAATGAAATGGAAATTGAAAAAACAGGCGAAAAAGAAGTTCAAATAAAACTTTCGACACCAACGTCAATGCTACCTTCAATTCTTACCCTAGGAATAGAGCCTGCACATCTTCCGAACCAATCAAAAATACAACCAACTGGATCAACAAGTTATCGTATCTTATTCATACAAAAGGAAAGAGATTCAATACAAAAAGTTATCATTCAATCTTTTTCCGGAAACAAACAATACAATAGGGTAAGCATAAGCTTTTATAAAAACGAAAACGATCAACAAACAGCATATAAACTTGCCGAAATCAGTTCGTTCTTGAGCAATTCAGATATAACGTTACCTGGTGCAAATAAAATAAGCATCACGTACTTAGGAAGATATTTCGTACTTCTATTTAACACAGAACAACCAGCACTTTCCCTTACTGAAAATAGAAAAGTTCTTGAAAGTGCACTAGATATCGAAACACAACTAAAAAAACACTATTACGAAAACACAATAATTTCAAAAGGCCCTGTAAGCGAAACATTCGCAAGCAAAGGTGCCTTATTTAAATCTGCGTACAATCCAAATGCAAAACTAACAACTTCACAATCATCTGCAATGACAAAATTAGAGATTATACTTCCTAATAATAATGACGGAAGACAAATAGAATCGCTACTAAGAGATTCATGGGAAGATAAATTAGAAATCGATCTTGAAATAGAATTTTTAGACCTAGATGAAATCGTACAAAAAGGGAAAAAAGGTGAATATGACGTTTTATTTATTGGACATGAAACATCACCAGATCCAGATAGATATGCATTTTGGCACTCAACACAAACAAACTTGCTAAACTTTTCAGGATTTTCTGATCTGCGGGCAGATAAAGCACTAGAAGAAGGAAGAAAGACATTCGATCAAAAAGAAAGAATCAAACACTACAGTATCTTTCAAGACGTTATGTCAACAAAAATCCCGGCAGTCTTTTTATATCACCCTGGAAGTTATCTATACATATCAGAAAAAACGCAAGCAAATTTACCGAAAGTAATATACTACCCAAGTGATATATTAAAAAACCTTTAAAATGAAACATTTCGAAACGCCAATGATGAAACAATATGCATTTATTAAAAAACAATACGCGGACTGCATATTGTTTTTTAGGCTTGGAGATTTTTACGAAATGTTTTTAGAAGATGCTGAAATTGGATCAAAAGTTTTAGACATCACACTTACTGCAAGAAACAAAGGCAAAGATGGAGCAATTCCTATGTGCGGCGTTCCATTTCATGCATCCGACGCTTATATTTCAAAACTAGTAAAAAATGGATACAAAGTCGCGATCTGTGAACAAATAGGAACGCCGCAAGAATCTGAAGATTTAGTCGAACGAGATGTAATTCGAGTTGTAACCCCAGGAACGATAATCGACGAAAACATGCTCGAAAATAAATCGAATAACTATGTTCTAACAATCAGTATCGATAGAAAGAAAAATCAACTATCTATGTCTTATGCAGACATAAGCACTGGAGATTTTATTATTAAAGAAACTCCGCTAATTTCTAATTCAGTAGACGAAAATACATATCTAGCTTCAAAAATTTCCGATATAAATCCAAGCGAAATACTTCTAAACAAAGATTTATATCATAATTCAGATCTTTTAAAAAAAATCAGAAATTCAATAAAAACAAATATTTCAAAATCGATTGAATCAGTTAGCAATCATTCAGAAAATATTTCCTATATAAAAAACTTTTTTAAAATTAAATCACTTGAAGTATTCAATATAAACGAGAACGACGCTTCATTAGTAGAAGCTACAAAGCAACTTTTAGAATATTTAATGTATACACAAAAAGACAAGCTATTTCATATAAAAAAGATAAGAAATGAATCAAAAAGCGAATCGATGCAGATAGACTTTGGAACAATTAATAATTTGGAAATTTTTTATTCAAATAGGCGAAGGGAAGGTTCTGGAAATAGTTTCAGTCTTATAGATACGATAGATAAAACATATACAGCCATGGGCGGGAGACTTTTAAAAACTTGGATTACAAATCCGCTAACAAAGATTGAAAAAATTAAAAATCGTTTAGATATCGTTGAAAATATTTTTAATAATCACAAAGTAAGAGAAAAAATTCAAGATAATCTAAAACATATTGCCGATATAGAAAGACTAATTTCAAAAATAGGTACAAATACTGCGAATGCAAGAGATCTTATTGGACTTTCTAATTCACTTATATTAACAACAAAACTTATAGATGTAATAAACGAACATAAAGTTTTTAAGGAAAAATTAGTTTATGATGAAAATTCGATTAAAAAAACTATTGATCTAATCGCAACAACAATTAAGAACGAACCTCCAGTTTCTATACATATTGGAGGAATGATAAAGGAAAACGTAGATCAAACATTAGATGATATAAAAGAAAGCATAAGAGAAAGCAAAGAGTGGATATCGCAACTTGAATCAATCGAAAAAAAAGAAACTGGCATATCAACTCTTAAAGTCGGATTTACTTCAGTATTTGGATATTACATCGAAGTCAGCAAGGTAAGTAGTTCTCACGTTCCAGGTCACTACATAAGAAAACAAACACTCGTAAACTCTGAAAGGTACATTACTGATGATCTTAAATATAGGGAAGATATCGTCTTAAACGCCGAAGAAAAAATAAATAAAATTGAGTTAGAAATATTTCAGAAACTTTTAATTGAACTTTTAGAATTTACGCCTTCCTTACAAGACGTCGCACGAATAGTTGGCCAAATAGATTGCTTACAAAGCTTTTCTACTTCCGCAATAGAAAATAACTATGTGAAACCTAATATATTTGATGCGCTTCATTTCGATACAGAACTTATCGAAGCCAGACATCCAGTAATCGAAAAATCCATAGGGAGATCAGAATTTACACCAAACTCAACGACATTCACAAAAAAAGAATTTGTGCATTTAATAACTGGGCCAAATATGTCAGGCAAATCAACATATATAAGGCAAATTGCTTTGATTCAGATAATGGCTCAAGCAGGATCATTTGTTCCAGCAACAAAAGCGAATATTTCTATCGTAGATGGAATATTCACAAGGATAGGAGCAGGAGATGCAATTGCACAAGGCTTAAGTACCTTTATGGTCGAAATGATTGAAACTGCTAAAATTTTAAACAACGCAACAAAAAATTCACTTATAATTTTAGACGAAGTTGGAAGGGGAACAAGTACAACAGATGGACTAAGCATTGCAAAATCTGTTATAGAATTTATACATAATAAAATAAAAGCAAAGACATTATTCGCAACACATTTCCACGAACTGATAAGTTTAGATCAAAAACTAAAATCATTAAGAAATTATCACATCGAAGCTGTGTCTACTGGATCTGATATAAAATTTTTGCACAAGGTTGAAAAAGGCGGAACCGATAAAAGTTATGGAATTGAAGTGGCAAAGCTTGCAGGAATTCCAGATGAAGTAATTCTGCGAGCCAAAGAGCTACTTAACCAAACCTCAAACCCACAATTAAAAATCGAAGGGTTATTTTAGTTCAAATGTTACGTATAGTGTTTTAGAAACTGAACTTGTTCCTGCTTCAGAAGGAGCTCCGCCGCCGCCCATACCACTTTTTTCGTACATCGGGTATGAATATCCAGTTGAAGATTCACTTATACTTAAAATCTTTCCGAGTTTTCTACCACTTTTATTTGCAATTTCAGTTGCCTTGGCTTTTGCATTTTCTATTGCTAATCCAACTAATCCATTTTCAGTTTCTGAAACATCGCTAACTGTAAAGTTAGGGCCGTATACATTTGTAGCTCCACTTGCAGTTAACAAATCAACCAATTTTGAAGTCTTTTCAACATCTCTTAATTTTATAGATATTGAATTTGAGACACTCCATTGTCCTGGTTTACTTCTTTGGACAGATGTACCGTCTTCATTATTGTCATAATAAGAATCTGTTTGTTGATAAACACTAATACTTTCAGTCTTTATATCTTCAGCCGGGATCCCAAAAAGCTTTACTGCATTAGTTAAACTATCAATCTTGTCATTCACTTCTTTAACGGCGACTTCCTTTTTATCATTTATGGAAGAAACCCCAGCAGAAAAAGAAGCTACTTGGTTTTTTACGCTAGTATCAGCATAACCAGAAACACTAACTGTATTATTTTGCATTGAAAGATAGTTGGTATACCAATATCCGAAACCAACAACCAAAACCAAAATATACAAAAGCGGAGCGGTTAGAACTTTACCTATATTTATATTCATAAAATTAGTATCTCGCTTATGGCTTTACGGTGTCAAGATGGCCAGGCCCTTGTGGGCCTGGCCCATACCCGTACTTTACCCGAAGATCGCCTGCCTGTATATTCAAATCATGCCAAATGCAATAATCCAAGATCTTAAAAATCTACCCTTTAATAATGAAGTTCCAAGCGTAATGCATATAGATATTAACTCGTGCTTCGCAACTATTGAACAACAATATAATCCAGACTTGCGAGGAAAGGAAATCGCTGTTTGTGCAAATAACATTCCAGCAGGATGCATTCTTGCGCCATCCATCGAAGCTAAAAGAGTAGGTATAAAAACAGGCATGCGAGTTTTCGAAGCGAAAAAGATTTTCCCTGATTTAATTACACTAGAAGCTGATCCACCTAAATATAGACTGGTTCATTCGAAAATGCGCAAATTGCTAGATACGTATACAGGTCATATAGAGCCAAAATCAATTGATGAATTTGTTTTGCATTTGAAAAATTATCCTGCAATGACAACTGGGCTTTTAAAAATATCGGAAGAAATAAAAAAACGAATTAGATCTGAAATAGGTGAGTGGATTAGCGTTTCAATAGGAATAGGCCCAAATAGGTTTTTAGCAAAAACTGCTGCTGGACTCATAAAACCAGATGGACTAGTACAAATAGATATTAATAACTTCTTGAATATTTATAGTAAGTTGGAGCTAGAGGATTTGCATGGAATAAGCACACATAATAAGCAAAGGTTAAATCAAGTTGGGATTTTTAGTGTTTTAGACTTTTATAAGGCGGCGCCGATAGTAATCGGCGCCGCCTTCAAATCCATCTCCTCCTACTACTGGACACTTCGTCTTCATGGGTACGAAATTGACGATTTCCAAACTAAAAGAGGTTCATTTAGCCAATCATATGTTCTTCCAACTCCACTTCATACAATTTCGCAAAAATTACAAATAACAATAATTTTTCAAAAGCTCGTAGAAAAATGTGGCCAAAGGCTTCGATCCGAAGGCTATACAACAAACACAATTGGAATTGGAATAAAATTTGCAAATCATAAATATTGGCACGACACTATAAACTCAACAAAAGACATATCCGATTCCATAGACATTTATAAATCAGCACTTTCAATCTATGCAAGAAATCCCCATAAAGAGCCAGTTCGCAGGCTCGAGGTCTATTGCCTAAATATAAAAAAATCCACAGGCACGCAACTTGATCTGTTTTTCGACACTATCAAAAATCAAAAACTCACACAAACTATAGATAAAATAAACGCAAAATACGGCCAATTCACAATAAAGCCTAGCGCAATAATAGGAACCGAAAAAATGGCTCCCGATCGAATAGCATTTGGGAAGTAATACAAAAACGATTTATAAAAAAGTCTAAAAGAATTATAATGCAGTAAGTTATTTGAAAGAATTATTATGAAAAAAATAGTAAATAAGGCAATCGCAATATTTGATGGTAAACAAATCCGTCGTATTTGGGACAATGAAAAAGAGCTTTGGTATTTTTCGGTAGTAGATGTGGTAAAAATATTAACGAATAGTAACGATGCAAGAAAGTATTGGAACAAATTGGCAGAAAGACTCCGCAAAGAAGGAAGTGAGTCGGTGACAAATTGTCACCAACTGAAATTACAATCATCAGATGGTAAATACTATTTAACCGATGTTGCCGAAACAGAAGTTATGTTTCGTATCATCCAATCAATTCCATCTCCAAATGCCGAACCATTTAAACTATGGCTAGCAAGGGTCGGATATGAAAGGGTCGAAGAGACAGAAGATCCTGAAAAAGCAATTCAAAGAGCAATGGGAACTTATTTAAAAAAGGGGTATTCCAAGAACTGGGTCAATTTAAGGTTAAAAAGCATTGAAATCAGAAAGGATCTGACAAACGAATGGAACGAACGTGGGATAAAGTCAGCAGATGAATTCGCGATTTTAACAGATGAGATTTCCTTCGCCTGGGCTGGAATGAAAACAAAAGACTACAAAAAGTATAAAAATCTAAAGAAAGAAAATTTGCGTGATAATATGACTAACTTAGAGATTGTTCTAAATATGCTGGCAGAAACTTCCACAACTGAAATTTCCAAGGTTAAAAAACCAGAAACCTTTAATGATAATAAAAAAGTAGCCCGTGAAGGCGGAACAATAGCAGGAAATGCCAGAAAAGAAATTGAAAACAAAACTGGCAAAAATGTAATAACTTCCCAAAATGCTAATAGCCTGCAAAATAACGATCGGAAAAATTTACTTAACACTGAGTTAAAAATAGATTAATAATTAGCGGCTTTGCGGCACCTTCTTTTTAATGGTATCGCTAAAAACACTTTTAAGTACGTCAAAGAGTTCATAAAGTTTTGCATATTCTTTATCAGTTACTACAGAATAACAATACCCCATAATATCAACTAACATCTCTCCAACTTGAAGAATTTCCTTTTGTATACCAGCAGGTGGAAAAACCCTTCCATTTACCTTTTCTAAATCAGAAATATTTTCTGTACTATAATAAATTCCACATGCACTTAGAATCGGGCCTATCGCATATAGATTCAATCTTCTATTTGGATCCTTCATTTTCACCTCTGCAATAGGGAATGGAGGTAATAATCTAAAAACGCCTCTCCTTGAGGCATTGATTGATCTACGAGAAAGCACACTTTTATTTAAGAGTTTTACAGACCAATCCACAGCTTTTTCGTAAAATGACGGCAAATCAGATAAATTCATATAACCCTTATTAATAAATTTTTGAATAGTCTCTTCAAAATATAGGTTCGAAAGACCAAGATACAATAGCTCCGGATTTAACCTAGAATATTTCGAGATTATCTCATCAACAGAACCAACTTCTTCGTTAACAATTTTAAATGCAAGTAACATTAAAACCGGCTCTATTAGTTTTGAAGATTCATGATCCAAAACTGATTCAGGATCCAATAATTCAGAAATATTCGGCTTGCCAGTATAGTCCGCCCTGATATCTCTAAGACCTAAGCCCATTTTATTTCTAATTTCACTAGTACTAGTCGAATAAGTTCCAGAAGATCCCTCTTTAAAATATTGCGCTCTTTGAAAAAACGCCAAATCATTTGCATTAATCATTGAAAGCTCTTCTGGTGTGTAAAAGCTTAAAAGTTCACTTATATCAGTGTAAGGCAATGAATACGACCAATAATAAGTTTTAGTAGCAAGAAGTGCCTCATATTCGACTGTTGGTACAATACCAGTTTCACCATAAGTGAATTTAGGAGGGATATATCTACTACCATCATCTTTAGTAAAGACAGTATCATACATACACACCCTAGGACGAGACTCTTCAAGAGCACCCATCAATTTGTCAAAAGGTTCTATTTGTTCTTCATCAGCTAAACCTATATTCATGCGCACATGGTATCAAAATTTCGTGCTAGAATCAATTTATCTTATGTCAAAAATTCATATTTTATCTGAAGATTTAGTAAATAAAATTGCGGCAGGTGAGGTTATTGAAAGGCCAGCCTCTGTAGCAAAAGAGCTTTTAGATAATGCTTATGACTGCGGGGCTAATCAAATTTCAATTGAAATTGAAGATGGCGGAATGAAAAAAATTCGCGTCACAGACAATGGTACTGGCATGGACAAGGCCGATATTGAGCTTGCATTTAAGTCTCACGCGACGAGCAAGATAAATTCAACTGATGACCTTTTAAATATAAAAAGTTACGGCTTTAGAGGCGAAGCACTTTCAAGCATAGCTTCTGTTTCAAAAGTCACTTTAAAATCAAGGCTTTCAGGCGACAGTTTAGGCAACGAAATAAAAATTGAAGGCGGAAACGTAATTTCATTGCAAGAAACAGGCACTCCAGCAGGGACAACAGTTACTGTCGAAGATTTATTTTTCAATATTCCAGCAAGAAAAGAATTTATAAAATCAAGCCAATCAGAATATAAAGCTATTTTAGATATCATTGAAGCTCATGCAATTGCAAATCCTAAAATCGGACTAACTTTAATCAATAATGAAAAAACAATTTATTCACTACCAAAAGATCATTTAATCGAAGATCGAGTAAGAGCAATTTTGGGAAACGATATCAACGATAAATTAATTCCAATTTTTTTTGAACATCCTCACGTTGAAATTTATGGTTTTACTGGAAAACCAGAACTTGCCTCTGAACGAAAAAAATTCCAAATGATTTTCGTAAATAAAAGAGCTATTGAAAATAAATCCATTGCTTTCGCGGTTAAAGACGCATATAGCAGCTTAATTCCAAAAAATACTTACCCTCCGTATGTTTTATTTATTGATGTTCAACCAAATATAGTTGATGTGAATGTTCATCCACGAAAAGAAGAAGTCAAGTTTAGTAACGAACAATTAATTTTTACATCTGTAAGAACTGCAGTTAAAACCGCTTTAGATAGAACAAATCTTGTCCCAGGTTCGGAAAACAAAAATCCGTTTTCGAACGATCCGTTTTCACCAAATCCGATGGCATCAGCATTTGGCGGATTTAACCCGTCATCACAAATGCCACCAAGACCATTTGGATCACAGCCAAGACCTTTTGCAAGACCAATGTCACCACAAAAACCGGCAAATTCATTCTGGGACTCTCCTTTTGACGAAGCCACAACGACTTTCTCAAATCGCAAAGTCTACCAATTTCATAATCTGTACTTGGTAACAGAAACAGAATCTGGAATTATGATTTATGATCAACACGCAGTTCATGAACGAATTCTTTATGAAAAGTTAAAAAATAAAAATGCTGAAATTAACAAAGACGAATCGGTTCAAAAACTTTTGCAACCAATTGTTATAAATTTATCAGCTAAAGAATCAGTAACACTTGAAGAATTTAGTGAAGACTTAAAAGCACAAGGTATAGAAATTGAAGAATTCGGCCCAAATACATATAAGATAATTCAAGTTCCAGCGTCTATGGCAAGTAAAAATGTAAAAGATATTTTTCACGAAATTTTAGAAGATCTAGAAAATGATAAAGAAATAAAATCAGCAGACAATAAAACAGAAAAAATATTAACTTATTTATCTTGCCGTATGGCATATAAATCAGGCGACAATATTCCAAATGAAGAAGCCGCCGCTTTAATCGATCAGCTTGAGCAAACAGAAATAAAATATACATGCCCGCATGGAAGACCAGTTAAGGTTGAAATAACATTAAAAGAGTTATCTAAAATGTTTAAACGAACTTGAAATATGCCAGAAGATCAAACAAAAGAGCTAATTAACGCTCTAAAACAAACAAACAAACTACTTTCAAAAGGTGCAAGTTTAAGATTTGCATTCTATAGAGGACTCGTAGGTGGCTTTGGTGGAATTATCGGTGCAACTATGCTTGTTGCTTTATTTGTTTGGATTGTTTCAAGACTCGAGCTTATTCCTATTCTTGGTTCTTTTGTTTCACAAATAACTGATTTTGTTGTCCAAAATTCAGTACTATCAGACCCAAGAATCAATCCATAATAAAAGTGAAAAAAATCATAATATCCGCAATCATTTTAATATTTTGTTTCCTTTTAATTAGCGATATAAAAAAAGTTAGAGAGCTATCCAAATCTCCAATTATTGAATCAAACACGTATACTGCAATGCCAGCTGAAAACTACATTCCAAAAGTTTCAGAAAATCCGGAAAAGGAAATAATTTGTCAATATGTTCAAGTTCTAAATCCACAAGCAAACGAAATGAACAAAGACGGTAAAGTTCAAAATAATAAAGTTGGTTTGTATATTTATGCTGAAGTTAAAGAGTTTGTTGAACTTGCAAGCGAAATGGCGAACTCTAATGGTGGCGACTGGGGATATGTTTTAATTCCTTACAATGTAAAAGATTATGATGAAGCAAGATGGAACGATTTATTTGATAGACTTGCAAACGAGCACCTTATTCCGATAGTCCAACTTTGGGATCTTGACCTTAATAGTGAAAAAACAGACAAACAAATAATAAAATCAGCGCAATTTTTAAATTCGTTAAAATGGCCAATAAAACAAAGGTATATATCTGCATATAACGAGACTAACGATGCTAAATTTTGGAGCGGAAAAGTCGATCCAGAAGGTTATGCCGAAGTTTTAGAAAAAACAATTAAGGAATTCAAAAAACACAACGAAGACTTTTTTATTATGAATGGAGCTTTTAATGCTTCCGCAAGAACTGGAAAAGGCGTTTTAGATGAAGAAGCCTACCTGATTAGAATGAATAAAAAAGTTCCTAGTATATTTAAAATGCTCGACGGCTGGGCATCGCATCCATATCCTCAACCTAATTTTTCGGGAGATAAAAATGGGCGCGGACGCGATAGCGTCCGCGCTTACGAATGGGAGCTTTCTTTATTAGAGGCACATTTTGGCGTTAAGGATTTACCAATATTCATTACAGAAACAGGCTGGGCGCACAAGGAATCTGAAGATGAAGACAACAAAACAAAATATACATTCAATCAATATCAAGTTGCCGATAATATAAAATATGCATTTGAGAACGTTTGGCTTCCAGATGACCGTATTGTAGCAATAACGGCATTTACAATAAAATACAACCCGCCATTTGATAATTTTTCGTGGGTGACAAAAAACAATTCACCGTATCCACAATTCACAGCAATAAAAAGCATAGAAAAAGTAAAAGGTAAACCACAAATCGTTTCATACTACAAATCAAAAGAATTTAAATGTGAGTAGGAAGTGATAATAGTTCACGAAGTTCATATATGGCAATAAATTGATAGGGTACGGCTTGAAAGTTTTCCCAGATAAAACGAAAAAAGACCTAGGATCTTTTGATACATAGGTCTACTTTCGATGGGCGCGATTACCTCGCGACCAAAATCATTGTACCACAAATCAGTGAATATTTTGGTAGAATATTTAGCACAATTGGTAAAACAATAACATTTATTTATTACTGGAAATCCAGAAAAAGCAGAACAGTTAAGTAAGTATTATGGCTTCAAACTTAGCTGATAAATCCGCAATAGCAGAAGTAGGTATCGGGTATTTTGATGGGGAAGATATGGAGATATTTATTGGCACAATAAATGGAACAATAGCTAAAAGACCAAGAGGAACCCGGAGGCTTCGGCTTGGACGCTGTATTCATCCCAAATGGTTATACACAAACAAGAGCGGAAATGACAGAAGAGGACTACGATGAAACAAGCCCAAGAAGGTTAGCATTAGTAAAATTAAATAAGTATATAAAAGATTTAACCTAACCTTTTATTATCTCTCAGTTTTCTTGCATTTTCATTAGATATTACGCTTTCTCCTGTTTGTTTTTCTATTTCTAATCTCGCTTTTTTCGCTACAGTTCCACCTTTACGAGCTACTTCTTTATTTTTAGAAAATCCTATTGGTTTTTGCTTTTTTGATATTTCTGTAGTGGATACTTCTGCCAACATATTCAAAACTAATTCAAGATTAGTCATGTTGTCTCTTAGATTTTCTTTCTTTAAACCTTTGAGTTTTTTGTAATTCTTCACACTAATATCTGCCCAAGCTTTTGTAATTTCATCGGTTAATATTGCGTAGTCTTTACCTTCCTTAATACCACGGTTTTGCCATTCATCAGTAAGCTCTTTTCTAACCTCAATACTTTTAAGCCGCTGATTTATCCATTCCTTTGAATAACCTTTCTGCAAATATGTTTTCACTGCTCTATCAAAAGCGAGTTCTGGATCTTCTGTTTCCTCAATTCGCTCATATCCAACTTTCGCGAGCCATAATTTAAATGGTTCAGCATTTGGAGAAGGGATGGATTGAATAAGACGCAAAAGTGTTTCTGTATCAGCAACATCGGTTAAATACATTTTTCCATCAGAAGATTCTAATTTCAGTTGGTTACAATTTGTAACCGACTGGCTTCCTTCTTTATTTAATCGAAATTTTAAAACTTTCCAGTAATTATTTGGATTAGCACTTTCAGTTAAAACAGAAATCACATCAACCACAGAAAAATACCAAAGTTCACTTTCTTCATCCCAAATACGACGAATTTCCTTTTGATTAAATAAAATTATAGAGTTTGACTTTTTCATATACTTGCATTATATCGCAATTGGCTTTCCATAATGTACAATTACTTTATGCAAATTAATACTGATCCTGAAAAGATAGAAGAGATTTTAACTCGAGGAGTTCACGCAATATATACAAAAGATGAATTACGAGAAAAATTATTGTCAGGGAAACAACTTCACTTGAAACTTGGGACAGACGTAACAGGTCCGCTTCTAACCCTTGGACATAGCGTAGTACACAGAAAGATGCGAGATTTTCAAGAACTGGGACATAAAGTAACACTCGTCATCGGAGACTTTACAACACTTGTTGGAGATCACTCTGATAAAGTTGATATGAGAAAAGAAACTTCAACCAGTGAAATTTCCGAAAACGAAAGATCATACAAAGAGCAATTTTTCAAAACTATTTTGGAAGAATCAACAGAAATAAGACATAATTCAGAATGGCTAAAAGGTCTTAATTTTAACGATGTAATAAACCTTTCTAAAGAGTTTACATTACAACAAATGCTAGACCGAGAAACTTTTATGCTCCGCTATAAAGAAAATAAACCGATAGGGCTTGATGAATTTTTATATCCACTTATGCAAGGTTACGATTCAGTAGCTTTAAATTGTGATGTTGAATTTGGTGGAACCGATCAAACATTTAATTTATTGGCTGGCCGAAAACTGATGCCAGTTTTCGGCCTCAAACCTCAAAGCGCTATCGTCATGCGGCTTCTAACAGGGAACGATGGAAGACCTATGGGCAAAAGCCTTAAAAACTTTACTCCTATTATGGATAATCCAAACGACATGTATGGAAAAATAATGTCCATAGTAGACACAATAATCATAGAATATTTAGAATTAGCGACTCGTATTCCAATGGATAAAGTTAAAGAGATTGAACTTGAAATGAAAAATGGGGCAAATCCGATGGAGTTCAAAAAATTACTAGCAAAAGCTATTGTAACTTTCTATCATTCAAAAGGTGTCGCAAATGAAGCAGAAACTAATTTTAAAAACTTAGTTCAAAATAAAGAAGCTCCATCTGAAATGATTGAATATTCATGTAAAAAAGGACAAACACTATCACAAATTGTAGCAGGAGCCAACGCCTCAACATCAAATAAGGAAGCATATAGATTAATAACCCAAGGAGGCGTTTCCATCAATGAAGAAGTCATAAAAGATCCCAATAAAATAATAGACATAAAAGATGAATCAGTATTAAAAGTCGGTAAACGAAATTACTATAGAATCAAATCAAGATAACCAAACATGAAAATCGGACTTTTTTTTCATAAACATTCAAAATTTATTAAAACCATAATAATATCTTTAGTAACTTTGGCCATGGTTTTATCAACTTTATTGCCATTCATGTTAAGTTAATTGGTATGGAAATATACGATAAAATTTCCGAACTTGATGGAATCGGAGTTAAGTATTCAAGGCTCCTCAATGAAATTGGCATTAAAACTATTGAAGACCTTCTAACACATATTCCTTATAGATACGAAGACAAATCAAATATTC